>Ga0209755_10002128_pt1 | contig 27899 bp, 29 predicted proteins | sample TergutCo191P1_FD_187301 | JGI IMG/M metagenome (GOLD analysis project Ga0209755, IMG submission 187301) | Cornitermes sp. P1 segment gut microbial communities from Petit-Saut dam, French Guiana - Co191P1 (SPAdes) (version 2) | ecosystem: Host-associated > Arthropoda: Insects > Digestive system...
CTATTTTTACTATTTTCCATCTATGCTCCTTTATCACGGCGGAACAGAGATCATAGAAAATCCTGAAGTTCGTATTGCGAACAGACCTGTTGATTTTGGCGATGGTTTTTATACAACTTCTAATTTTGAACAGGCTTCCAATTTTGCCAAATTGAGAGCCGATTTTAGGAAAATGAAATTTGGAATTGTCAATATTTATGAAATTGACGAGAGTTTATTTGCCGATTTTGCGATATTAAAATTCGAAAGCCCAAATATAGAGTGGTTTGATTTTGTAATAGACTGTCGCAGAGGCGGCAAATTATTTGAAAAATATGATTTGATTATAGGACCTGTAGCAAATGACAAAGTTTTTAGAGTTTTGGATTTTTATGAAGCGGGAGTATTCACAAAAGAACGTGCTATTGAAGAACTCTTGCCTTATAAATTAACAAATCAGTATGCGTTTTTTAACAAGAATTTAATTTCTAATTTAAAATATATGAAACATGCGGAGGTCAAAACATGAATGATAGAGAATTGTCAACATTAATTTGGCTAAGAGTCAGGGATATTGTAAAAATGTTTTTGGAGCAGGGGGGTATTTCTGCAAAAGAGGCTTTCAATTTGATTTATAATTCTCATGTTTTTGAATTGTTATCTAATGAAAAAACAAAGGTTTGGCATTATAGCGTACATATGCTTTATTATCTTTTGCAAAGCGAAATTGCAACCGGCAAGGTTGAATTACCGGAGCTTCAATCATAATGAGCGAAGATATAATTGAATTTACAGCGTATTTAATGGAAAACTACCGCAGAATAAAAAAAATGAGCGGCAAGGAAGTTGCTGCATTTTTTGAGAATAATAATCTTTATGACTTTGTGGAACGTCAATACGATTTTTTGCATACAGAAAGTCCGGAAGCAAATGTGATTACGATTGATGAATTATACTCTTCTCTATCCACTCAACCTTGAGAAATGAGATGAATCATCTTCATCCGTATTGCGTAAGATTTCTTTTGTTCAGTTCGTCTATACACATAAGCATAAGGGGTTGCAGAGCGTTCAGTTCCAGGTTTATGTGCCATTTGCCAAGCTCGTTAGCAAGCTCTGCGTTAAATATCGGAGGTGCGTAGTTTCCGCCGTCGCCTGCGTTTAATATTCTGCAAAGAACGTCTGCAAAACTAACTAGCGCAACGAGCGGGCGGTTTATTTCTGCTTTTGTTAAATCGTGATGGTAGCGCATTACTTCGGCTATGGAGCGAGGGAGTTGCCAGTTTTCCACAAACAAGGCCCCTATTTGTCCGTGATCCATTCCAAAAAGTTCTCTTTCGGCAACGTTCAATTCGCAAGGGCGGTTTTTGCTGCAGGCTATTGCCTGTTCAAATTCATGGCCTTTGTATTGCAGCAGAATAATTTTGCCAATATCGTGCAAAAGGCCGGCAGTATAAGCGTCGGCAGCCAAACTTGGCTCATATTCCTGCGCAACTATGCGCGCCACTATTCCCACTGCGCTGAAATGGTCCCAGAATTTTTGCAAATCCAGCTTTGAATCTTTAAGTTCAAAAATTCTGGACATAGATGCTTCCATGCAAATATCTTTTGTTTGCTCAAAACCAAGCTTGTTTATTGCGCTGTGAATGCCTGTTACCGCTTCTCCTCTGGTGTTTACTATTTTCAGAATCCGGGCGGTTAAAACAGGGTCTCCGGAAATTATTTGCTCCAGAGCTTCTCTTTGATCTTTTTCGTCTGCAAGTTCAAAAAGCTGTGCTGCCACGGTTGGGAGCGTGGGCAGGCTTATCAAGCTCTGTGTCACCTTTTTTATATACTCGGTTTGCACGTTATATGTTATTCCTCTATATTTGCATTTCTCGAACTTATGCGTTTACGGAAAACATAGTAACTCCAAATTTGATAAGCTAAAATAATGGGGAGAAAAATTGCGGCGACTATGCTCATCAATTTTAATGTATATGCAGAAGAAGCAGAGTTCCATATAGTAAGGCTGTTCTCAGGAATTGAAGAAACGAGCACGTTTGGAAACATTGCGTAAAACAATGCCGTAACGGAACATATCGTGCAAAGAGCCACGAGAATAAAAGCGGCTGTTAGACTGCGTTTGAAGGTCGCAACCGCTGCCGCCAAAATAAAAATAAAAGCGGCTATGCCAATAATGCTGTGCTTCCATGTGAGAGAAGTTGCTATTGCGAATAAAACCACAGTAGGCACAATCACAAGTTTTGAAAACTTAAATGCTCTTAACTGCAATTCGCCTTCGATTTTCAGCGTTAAAAACAAAGCGCCGTTTGTTAAAAACAGAGAAACTCCGAGCAACCCGCCAAACAAAGCACAAGGTTTAACCAGATCAAAAAAAGTTCCTGTAAAGTTTCCGTTTTCTATAGGTATGCCTATTATTAAATTCGCCATAGCAACGCCGGCTAAAAGCGACGCTAAAAAACTGCTAACGGAAAGAGCAATGTCGCACACAAAACGAGCCTTTGGAATATCGGCTCTGTGCCTTATTTCAAAACACACTCCTCTGATAATTAAGGCTAAAAGAAAAATCACAAACGGCAAGTAAAGCGCACTGAAAAACGCTGCATACCAAAACGGAAACGCCGCAAAAATTGCACCGCCTGCGGTTAAAAGCCAAACCTCGTTTCCATCCCAATGCGGGCCTATTGAATAGATATAAGTTCCACGCTCACGTTCATTTTTCCCTAAGAAAAATTGCAAAATTCCAACACCAAAATCAAAGCCTTCCAAAAAGAAAAAACCAATCCACAAAATTGCAATAAGCACAAACCATAAAATTTCAAAATTCATATTTTACACTCCTATTGCCTGAACTTTTTTAGTTATTTTTCTCTCCACGCAACCACGAAAAACTTCACGCCGCATTAAAAGAAATGTTATAACCGCTAAAACTATATAAACAACAGAAAAAACTATTGTGGAAAAAATTACGTTTCCGCTTGAAACTCCTATAGATACGGCTTTATCTGTTGGCATCAATCCGTAAACTATCCAGGGCTGGCGGCCAACTTCTGCAATAAGCCACCCTGCAGTGTTGGCTATGTATGGAAGAGAAATTCCAAGAGTAATTAGCAGCAATGCTTTTTTGTGCATATTTTTTTTAAAATACACAAACCAGATTATTCCGTAAAAAACAAGTAACAACATTATAAGCGAGCTGCCTATCATAACTCTGAACGAAATGTAAGGAATCCACACAGGAGGCGTGTAGTTGCCATGCCCGTAGCGAAGTTCAAAGGATTTCTGCAAATCTTCCATTCCTTTAACCTCGCCTGTTGCTTTGTTATGAACCATAACACTGAGCATAGCAGGCATTTCAATTCCCGGAACAATGGATAGCGGAGCAGGGTTGGCTGTTTTCACCAGATTTTCCATGGCCGCAAGTTTCATGGGTTGCAATTTGGCAACAGACTGCCCTTGCAAATGCCCACTCAGGGCAACAGCCATAACACCAATAAGCCCCATTCCCAGCGCAAATCTAAAAGTTCTTTCAAACAGGCTGGAATCTTTTGCATTGTTATAAATTTTCCACGCCGAAATTCCCAGAACAAAAAACGCCCCTGTGCATACGGCAGACGATATAACGTGAGGAAACTGGTGCAGAAAATAGGGATTGGTTATAAGAGCCAGAAAATCCGTCATTTCGGCTCGGCCATTATTGAACACATAGCCAACAGGGTTTTGCATAAAACTGTTGGCCACGAGAATCCAGAATGCAGATGCGCATGATGCCGCAAACACAAGCCATATACAACTTAAATGAACAGCTCTCGGCAAAATACTTCGCCCGAAAATCCAAAGCCCCAAAAACGTGCTTTCAACAAAAAATGCTAACAGACCTTCTATTGCAAGCGGCACGCCGAAAACATCTCCGACAAAGCGACTGTATTCAGACCAGTTCATTCCGAACTGAAATTCCTGCACAATGCCTGTTACCACGCCAGCAGAAAAGTTCAGCAAGAACAGCCTGCCCCAAAAACGCGCAATCCGTTCGTCTTCCGAGTTACCGCTTCTGTAAGCCATGGTTTCCCATATTGCAATAAAAAGCCCTAGACCTATGGTTAAAGGAACGAAAAGAAAATGATAAACCGTCGTTATGGCAAATTGAAGCCTGGATAGAAAAACAACATCCATGGGGGGTAATGTAGAAAAAAAATTTCTATTTTACCAAAATGCTGAAAGAATACGCTAAAGGCTCTCGCAAGAGCTTGGACATGGAGCAACTGCAGGATTTGCGTTTCCCGATGATTATGGAGCTTGGCTCAACAATGATCACCGTTCGAGATTTGCTCAACTGGCAAGAAGGCTCCGTTGTTAAAACCGACAGGGTTTCCGGCGGAAATGTAGATTTGCAAATAAACGGCAAAGTTTTGGCAAAAGGCGAAGTAGTTGTTATGACTAACCAACACTTCGGGTTCAGGCTCGTTACACTTCTAAGCCCCGAAGAGAGGCTAAAAAGCTTGTGAAATCTTTCAGCAGGCCAAGACTCAGATGGCACATGCCACCACCGCTAGTCCATGTTCTGGTGTGGATTTTTATATATCTGGTTCCTGTGGTTTTAATGGTTCCGAGCAATGATGAAAATATATGGAGAACTCGCTACCAAACAACTTTTCCGTTTTTGGTAACGCTTATATGTTTTTATGCAAATTATTCTTTCCTAATACCGAAATATTTTAACGCAAAGCGTTTTTTCACATATACGGGAGCAAACATTATCTTGTTTTTTATTGTAATCTGCGCAATAAATCTTTGGAAAAGCTATGTTTCGGAGCTTGGAATTATACCACCGCACAGGCTGGAATATCCCTTAGTGAATGTTGGCGTAATTAAAGGCTTTCTCGGCCTTCTGTTCATAATGGGAATTGCAGTGTCCATTCATTCTACTTCAATGTGGTTTCATTCAAAAAACGCAATGCAAAAACTTGAAATTGAGCACGTGCGCTCGGAACTCTCTCTTTTAAAATCGCAAATATCACCGCATTTTTTATTTAACACCCTCAACAATATTTTAACTCTTATAGACGAAAACGCAGAACTCGCAAAACAATCCGTGCAGGAACTTTCCAAGCTTCTTCGCTCAGTGCTTTACGAATCGGATGCAGACACAATAACCATAAAACGCGAAGCGGAATTTTTAAGCAATTATTCTAATCTTATGAGACTCAGGTATGGTTCCGGCCTTAACTTTAAACTGGAAACTGATTTGGAAAACCCCGATGCCCCAATTGCTCCGCTATTGCTCATACCGCTTTTGGAAAACGTGTTCAAACATGGCATAGGCCCCTCGCTTGAAGAAAGTTCAATAGAAATAAAAATCTCCTCAAAAAAAAGCAAGATTATTTACGAAAGCACAAACACCTATTTTCCTAAAACCAACCAAGATAAAAGCGGAAGCGGCATAGGCATTGCCAATATGCGAAAACGCCTTGATTTGCTTTACGAGAAACGCTTTTTATACGATTGCAAAATTGCAGGTAATAACTACATAACAAAACTGGAAATAAATATTGACTCGCCTTATTGAAATACGCAAAGCCAAAGAACATAATCTGCAAAGCATAGACATAGACTTGCCAAGAGATTCCTTTGTGGTAATCACAGGAGTTAGCGGCTCCGGCAAGAGCAGCCTCGCTTTTGACACGATTTTTCAAGAGGGCCAGCGTAGATACATAGAATCTCTTTCCGCTTATGCGAGGCAGTTTATAGGCACAATGAAACGCCCTGATGTAGAAAGCATAAAAGGCATTTCACCAACAATATCAATAGACCAGAAAACCATAAACAGAAACCCCCGCTCAACCGTTGGAACCGTAATTGAAATTTTCGACCATTACCGACTGCTGTTCGCAAGGCTTGGCACTCCGCACTGCCCAAAATGCGGCAAAGAAATAAAAGCGCAAACAACGGAACAAATTGCAGACAACATTTTTCTGGATAAAACAGGGTTGCAAGCAACGGTTATGGCTCCGATTGTAAGAGAAAGAAAGGGAGAATACCGCAAGGAAATTTCAGAGCTTAGAGAACGTGGCTTTGCAAGGGTGAGAATAGACGGAGAGATGTATGAATTGAACGGGCAAATTCCTGAACTTGCTCGCTATGAAAAACATTCCATAGATGTAGTGATAGATAGAATTTCTATTGAGCCAAAAAACAGAACCAGACTAATGGAAGCCTTAGAACAAGCATTCAAAATCAGCGAAAACAAACTGGTATCATTCATATTTGAAAATAAACCACTAACCACTAGCCACTTGCCACTTGCTGATTATGTTATTACAAGTGCTAATTTAGCCTGCGCAAAATGCGGAGTCTCTTTGCCGGAAATTGAACCACGCCTGTTTTCCTTTAACGATAAGCAAGGGCAATGCCAAGTGTGCAAGGGTTTGGGGAAAAACTACCAAATAGATGCTTCAAAACTCATAAACCCGGAGCTTTCAATAGCAGATGGCGCAATTTTAGCGAGCACTGCAGAAGGCAGGTTGATTTTCAGCGACTGCGGCCAAGCAGAATACAAAGTCATTGCGAAAAAGAATAGCTTTTCGCTTTCAACACCATGGAAAAAACTATCAAAAAAATCCCAAGACTCCATACTCAATTTAATTGTTCCAACACTCCAAGATTTATGGGATAGATGGCACATTCACCTGTTGCAAAAATATATGCTTATTGAGCCGTGCAGAGAGTGCAATGGCGAGCGAATTTGCGCAACCGCAAGGGCAATGGAGTTCCACGGCAAAGGGATTAGCGAAATATCATCTCTTTCTGTAGATAGTTCCGTTGCATTTTTCAATGAATTGAAATTGAGCGAAAAAGAACAGAGAATTGGCAGAGAAATTTTCAGAGAAATAAGAGGCCGGCTTGGTTTTTTGCAGGCAGTCGGGCTTGGATATTTGACTTTGAACAGGGGTTCTGCAACGCTAAGCGGCGGAGAGGCACAGCGTATTCGCCTAGCCGGGCATGTAGGCGCAGGTTTGCAGGGCGTGCTTTATGTTTTAGACGAACCGAGCATTGGACTTCATGCGCGCGATAACGAGAAACTTTTGGACATTCTGGAAAAACTTAAAAAACAGGGCAACAGCCTTATTGTAGTTGAGCACGATGAAGAGACCATATCCAGAGCAGACTATGTTGCGGACTTTGGCCCCGGCGCAGGCAGCGAAGGCGGAAAGCTTGTAGCCATAGGCAGCGTAAAAGATTTGCGAAAAAATCCAAACTCCATAACAGGCGCATATTTAAGCGGAAAACGAAAAATAGAAATCCCAAAAAACAGACGAAAAATTGGCAAATCAAATCCCAGAATAAAAATAATCGGCGCATCGGCAAACAACCTAAAGAATATTGATGTAGAGATTCCGCTAGGCGTTTTCACCGCAGTAAGCGGAGTTAGCGGTTCCGGCAAAAGCACCTTGATAAACCATATTTTAAAAAAATCTTTGGCCAAAAAATTCCACGGAGCAATTGAAGAACCCGGAGCGCACAAGCGCATAGAAGGCTTGGAGCATATAGACAAGGTTATAGAAATAGACCAAAGCCCAATAGGCAGAACGCCTCGCTCAAACCCGGCAACTTACACAAAGATTTTCGATGAAATAAGAAACCTGTTTGCAATTTTAACAGAAAGCAAAGTTAAAGGTTTTAGCAAAAGCAGGTTCAGTTTCAATGTTCCCGGCGGCAGATGCGAAAAATGCTGCGGCAGCGGCATTCAGGAAATAGAAATGCAAATTTTGCCAAATGTGCAAATTACCTGCGATGAATGTGAAGGCAAAAGATTCAACGACGAAACGCTTTCTGTTTTTTACAAAGGCAAAAACATATTTGATGTTTTGGATATGAGCATAAACGAGGCTGCGGAGTTTTTCAAATATATTCCAAAAATCGCAGAACCACTCTCTGTTTTGCAGGAAATCGGGCTTGGCTACGTGAAACTAGGCCAACCCAGCACCACATTAAGCGGTGGAGAGGCTCAAAGAATGAAAATTTCAACCGAACTTCGCCGCCCAAGCACCGGAAAAACGCTTTATCTGCTGGATGAACCCACAACAGGCCTTCATTTTGAAGACATTCGCCGCCTTTTGGAATGCTTGCAGCGCCTTATAGACAAGGGGAACTCCATGGTTGTGATTGAGCACAACCTAGATGTGGTTAAATGCGCAGATTGGGTTATAGATTTAGGCCCGGAAGCCGGCGAAAAAGGAGGCTATCTGGTAGCGGAAGGGGCACCGGAGCAAGTTGCGAGGTGCAAAAAATCGCATACGGGGCTATATTTGGGTAAAATACTGTTTGGGTAAAATGCTAAACCCTCAGGGTGAGGCTCGGGGTAATTTTTCTATTTTATACTCATGCACTTTATAGACAAAACCTTGATTAAAAACTCCGTCATCCTAGCAGTTGACGATTCCCCCGTATTGCTAGATGCTCTTGACATAAACATAGGATCCCTATGTAAGGAGTTTCTTATGGCCACCGGACCGGTACAAGCCATAGACATCGTAACCAGAAACAAGCCGGACTTAGTCCTGCTGGATATAGAGATGCCAACAATGAACGGATTTGAATTATTTGAAAAATTAAAAGAACAAACCACCATAGCTAAAATACCTGTTATATTCCTAACCAGCTCAGACGACAAAAGAACAGAAGCACGCGCGCTTGAAATGGGAGCCGTAGATTACATAACCAAACCATTCGATAAAACCGTTCTCCTGCACAGAATAAACACTCACTTGAACATAGCATTCCATAATTCAAATTTGGAAAGGTCTATGCAAACCATAGAAAACGGGCTTGTGAATACATTCTGCGCGCTTTTGGAAAGCAAAGACAAAAACACAAACGGCCACGCAATGAGAACCTCGCTCTATTTGGAAATTTTAGGGAAAGAGTTGATTGCCGACAATGTTTATAGCTACGATTTGAACGAAACTCTTTTAAAAAGAATGGTGCGTGCTGCGCTTTTGCACGACATAGGCAAAATAGGCGTTCCGGATTCCGTTCTGTTAAAGCCGGAATCTCTTACGGAAATGGAATTTGAAATCATGAAGACTCACACCAGCAAGGGAGCTTCGGTTTTAGGTGAGCTTTACAAAAAAATGCCAACCCAGTATTACCTGCTGTTTGCCGAACAAATAGCTTTAAGCCATCATGAACACTTCGATGGCTCCGGATACCCAAACAATCTGGCTGGAGAATCCATTCCTCTAGCCGCAAGAATAATGGCAATCGCAGATGTTTATGATGCGCTAACCAAAGCTAGAGTATACCGTGAAGCTATGACTCACGAACAGGCTTGCAAAACAATATTAATGGAAAAAGGCTCACATTTTGATCCATTGCTAGTGGATGAATTCGAAAAAGTCGCGGATAAATTCAAGGTTATTTCTGAAAATTCCGATTTTGAGGATAACAAATGCGCTTAAATATCATAACCTTTCTAAACATACTCAAAGAAAATCGTTACTATTTATTTTTAATAATTAGCGTGCTTGTTGTGATTATGACTGTTGATTATGTTCTCACTGTTAGGCTTTTTAACGGGTCATTGGAACTCGACAATTACATATCTAATATATTTTTATTGTTCCTTACAGCTTTGATTTTCCTCGGCACCCTCATTGTAAGGCTCAACATATCAAATAAAAAAGCATTAGCGGAAAACAGGGCGAAAAATAATTTTTTAGCTATTATGAGCCACGAAATTCGTACTCCGCTGAATGCCATTATAGGCCTTGGGCAACTTGAAATAAAAAATACAAACCTGTCTTCCGGCAGCAAAAATACACTTGAGAAAATTTTAATATCCGGGCAAAATCTCTTAAGAATAGTAAACGACATTTTGGATTTGAGCAAAATAGAAAGCAACCGGTTTGAAATTATTCCAAACGAATACTACATTACAAGCCTCATAAACGACGTGAGCATAATCAGCAGTTCTCGCATAGCATCAAAGCCTATTGAGTTCAAAATTTCCGTTTCGCCAAATATTCCGAGCAAGCTTTATGGCGATGCTCAACGCATAAAACAGATTGTGAACAGCTTTTTGAACAACACAATTAAACATATCGAAAAAGGGTTTATACATTTTTCCGCAGACTACCAGACTGTAAACGAAAAAAACTGCTTGAAATTTGAAATAAGCGATTCCGGTTCGGGCTTGAAACGCGAAGATATTCTAAAATTATTCAAAGTTGAAAAAACCGGCATTGAGCTTCTTGTAGCAAAAAGACTGGCAGACACTATGAATTCCACCATAGAAGTGAACAGTCTCTACGGAAGCGGTTGCAAATTCGTGATATACATTCCGCAAGAAATTGTTGATTCAAAGCCCATAGGCACGCATGTTGCTGAAAGCCTTGAGCAAATGCAATACAGTGCCGAAAAAACGCTCATGAGCAAGGATTTTGCAATATCGAAATTAACTAATGCAAAAGTTTTGATTGTCGATGATGTTCAAATGAATTTGGAAGTTATGCAAGGATTTTTGAAGCTTTACGAATTGAATGTAGACACAGCCATAAGCGGGCCGCAAGCCATTGATAAGCTAAAAAACGGAAACAAGTACGATGTTATCTTTATGGATCACATGATGCCGATTATGGATGGCGTAGAAACCACTAAAGCAATAAGGAATTTGGAAGGTGACTATTTCAAAAAAGTTGCTATTGTTGCCTTCACGGCAAATACCATAATAGGCATAGAGAAAATTTTCCTTGAAAACGGATTCGATGATTTCTTGCCAAAACCTGTGGACATTCGCCAGCTTGATGCTTGCTTGAATAAATGGATTAAAAAGAAAGAGGAAAAAGAAACGGAATTTATAACCATAAAAAATGATTATAACATTCTTAAAAACTCATCCGAAGCTTCTAAAATTCTTGAATACTATGTAGATTTTGAAGAAGGCGTTGAGCAGTTTGGCTCAGAAGCTACTTTTAAAAGAATGCTGGCCAGTTTCAAAAAACACACTCCGGATTTGCTGAGAAAATTGCGTGAGCAAAGTGGGAATAACTATGTTATTTCAATTCACGCCCTTAAAGGCTGCGCTAGAACAATTTTTGCAAAAGAACTCGGCGACCGAGCTTATGAGCTTGAAACTGCGGCAAAAGATGGCGATTGGGAACTTGTGAAAAGCAAGAACGAAGATATTATTAGAGATACGGAAAGACTTATTGAGGCCATTTCAGCATAGAGAGGTTATGTGGATTATTTATTGGAGACTCGCAATCTAACAAAAGTTTATAAGGAAACAGGCACAAGCCTTGAAATTTTAAAAGATGTGAATTTTGGGATTGAACGTGGATGCATAGGGGTGTTAATGGGAGCTAGCGGCTCCGGCAAGTCCACTTTTTTGAATATAGTCGGAGCTTTGGACAACCCCACCAGCGGGCAAGTTTTTTTTTGCGGAAAAGAAGTGTCAAAACTTGCAAGGCGGGAAATTAATGTTTTCCATCGCAGAAACTTAGGTTTTATGTTCCAGTTTCATCATTTGCTTTCGGAATTCACAGCTTTGGAAAACGTTCTAATGCCGGCCAGAATAGACAGGCGAAACGAAAAAGAAAGCCGAGAGAGAGCAATGGAATTGCTAAGTGCTGTTGGACTTTCGGAACGAGCAGAACACTTGCCGCGCGAACTCTCCGGAGGAGAACGCCAAAGAGTAGCTCTGGCCCGTGCGCTTGTAAACAAGCCCGACCTCATTATAGCAGACGAACCCAGTGGTAATTTAGACGAAGGAAATGCAGACACGCTAAAATCTCTGATTTTAGAACTTTGCCAAAAATTCGGTCAGGCATTTTTAATAGCCACCCACGATATGTCTCTAGTGGAAATCGCCACGCACAAATGGCTTATCTCTCACAAAAATATTAAAGCTCTGGCTACAGGGCCACTGAAACGCCGCCGCACGGATTTTGAGTGATGCAAGAAACTCTGAGCATTCCGGAAAGCATTGTTCAAATTGCCGCCGACCCAAAACGCCGAGGCGCTTTTTTCCAAATAGAAGCAAATAACAAAGGGCTTGCATTGGTAGATGCTAAAGCCGGGACGCTTAAAATCTATGCGCTTATAGATCCGGAAGATAACCGAATTTTAGACACCAGATTTTTCACCTACGGAGGGCCGCTCTTAACCGCACTGGCAGATGTTTTCTGCGAAGAGATTGTAGGCAAAAGCATAGAAGAAATGCTAACTATATCTCTTGAAAATATGTTCTCAAAGCTTGGCATAAGCGATGACAATGATGCTTTTAAAATAATCGCCGAGTTGCCACCTAAACTCTCCGAAGATTACCCTGAAAAAAAGAATGTTGCGCTTGCGGCAATTGCCGCAATGGGCAGTGCAAAACTGCGGGCGCACACCGCCCAAGGCAGAACGGAAGCAGATGATGAATGGAATGCCTTGAGCAATGATGAAAAACTTGCAAAAATAGAAGATGCTCTGAATGACAATGTGCGAGATATGCTGGCCGGAGATGGCGGAGGCCTAGATGTAATTGGCCTAAAAAACGGAAAAACCGTTTTAATTCGCTACCAAGGGGCCTGCGCCTCCTGCGGCGCAGCTGGGGGCGGAACGCTTTATTTCATAGAAGACAGGCTTCAGCAGCATGTTTATTATGATTTAAGAGTTGAACCGGAATTTACTATATTGTAAAAACTATAAAAGGAGTAAGTATGAACATTGAAATTCCCGAGGAATTGTTATTGCCAACATTGGAAGAACTGGAAAAAAGAACAACAGAAGACTTGTCGTCAAAATGGAAGCCCTGCAAAAGGCCTGGGAAAAAAGAAAGGCATGAAATAAAACGAAAACATAATTCTGAAAAACTAAAGGCTATAGCAAATGAATTTGACAAGCCAAAACATACAAGCCAAAACAGCTTGAGCACCTTGTTCAAACAAGATGAAAGACCAAAATTTAACCTAGCAACGGTAAACATCCCAGTTCCGGCAAATAATTCAAGTTCACGCCCTATTTTAAGAGCAACTCTGGAAAAAACAAGCCAGCATGGAGTAGTAACAAATTCACTGCCTCCCAAACCAACAATAAGCAACATCCGCAAAAGAGGCAGGCCACCTAAAGTGAATCCTTTATGAAGAAACGCTATTTAAGAGCCATTTTAAGTATTCTTGGCGTGGCAGGGGTTATTGTTTTCTTGTTTTTTCCAAACGAGAAAGAATATGCTTGTTTTGAAAAGAATATGGATTTTTATCCGTATGGAAATGCAGAAATCATAACAAACTCAAATACGGAAGTTCTCAACGCTTTTAAATGCGTATTGAAAAATGAAAATGAAAATTGCGGAATAGGTTTTTCTTTCGGCCAAAATAAAATGGATTTCGAAAACTGGAACCTAATGGATTCTATTATATTTGAACTGCAAAGCTCTGATAACTTCAGCGAGCTTGTGGTGCAGGCTCTTGCTTTTGATGCCAATCACACAAATATGGAATACCGCAACACTCTAAAACCCCTGATGAAAGAAATTAGGCTGCAACCCGGAAAAAATCGCTACTCCATATACAAAGAGCATCTTTACACGCCGGATTACTGGTTTGAGCAAGAAAACATAAGAAACAACCATAATGCAAAAAGATTTTCTGCGATAACTGGCATTGAATTTTTTTCCGGTTGGAAAAACAAAACAGAAACATCCATAGAATTAAAAATAGAGAATATATGCACGGAAAAGCACAGCAATGTGCCTTTTGTTGTTCTTGTATTCTATCTGGGAATTCTTATCACAATAGCAATAAGTGTTAGGATTAAACAATAAAACTTTTTACCCTACTCTGCCTATTTCGTTCACTGCCTTGTTCAAAGTTTCATCTTCGGATTGAACTGATTTTTGATTCGCTTCGTAATTGCGCTGGAACCTTATCATCTCAACCATTGCGTCCACAACATTTACGTTGGAACTTTCCACAAAGCCCTGCCTTACGCTTGCATTAACGACTCGCTCCGGCTCTTCTCCGGTTTTTGAATAAAACAAGTTGTAACCTTCACGCCCAAGCGTTTCACGCTTGTTCGGAAAATCCACTATAGACAATTTCGCTATTTCTTTTCCGTCTGTATAAACCTTGCCCGAAGTAGAAACTTGGAAATCGGTAAATTCATCCAGGTTTATGCGAGATCCGTTTTCGTCGAGCACTCTGTAACCCTGCAAGGTCACCAAGTCACCCATTCCGTTTCGTGTAAAACTGCCGTTTCTCGTATATCTAACACCGTTTTCCGTTTCAACCTCAAAAAAACCAGATGTTTGAAGAGCTAAATCAAAACTGTTGTCTGTTGTAACCAGACTGCCCTGCGAATAATTTATATAATTCTCAGACATTTGGTGGTCTTCGTCTTGATGAAGCTTCAATTCATCATTTCTGCTTATGTCCACCTGAGCAATGCTTGCCATAAGGGACTTTTTAAAGCCCGTTGTGTTTGCATTCGAAAGATTATGGGCAGTGTTGTCCAGCATCTCTTGCAGAAGCATCATTCCATTACGCGCTGTGTAAATACCATTAACCATATTTATGGTATATGCAAAGAGCGTGCCATATTTGTTCGCTTAAATTTTTCCCGTATCAAAATCAAATCCTTCTTGTAAGGGTTTTCCTTAAAATCGGCGAATGCCCAAGAGGTTGGCTTGAAATCGCCTTTGGAGTATGTTAAAACCATATCCAGCCAAAAATCGTTGCCTGCGTATAACTTAAAAGGCCCACGCTTTGTTGATGGCAAAACCACCTTGTCGGAATCCATATAGCCTATGTCTATGTTCATAATGCGGCCACCGTGGGAATTCGTTAATTTTTTTTCAATGTCTATGGCCCTGTTTTTATACGCAGCCACATTTTCCGGAGCAATTAGCCCTTCAAAAGAAACAACGCATCTGTGCAGATTTTCGCCCATTTCGGAATTATAATAATCGGTTTTGCAAAAAGGAAAAAATGTACCCTTGTGCTCAAGCTCGCCGAAATTTTCAGTAAGCACAAGCAGCCATTCTTTTTTTAGCGAATTTTGCGGAACAATTATGAATGCAATAAGTTTCGCAGAATACATTAATCCTTAATACACCGAATAGAACTGAAGTAAGACTCATAAACCCCAAAGAAGTCGTTGTTCTTGGCGTTATTGCGGGAATTAATATACAAACTGCTGGCATATTCGCTATCAAAACCCATATTATCGCTCCACCAAAAACCGAGATCTCCCATATAGCTGAATTTGCTTTCGTAATCGCCATGGCCACCTGCCAAAGCCGAGAAGCCATAGTCATCCGAGCCGTTCCCGACTTGTTCGTTGAAGTTGTTCCAGCCGTTGTTTGCTTTGAGCTTTGCTCCGGCAATCTCTCTGCCGCCGGCATAATCCACAAGCATTTGCCATTCCGAATGGTTCGGCAAATGCCAGCCTCCGGGGCAGGCTGTTCGCACTTCTTCCCATGTGTATAACCTGCCGTATTTTTTGCAGTTTTCGGGATCGTTGTTATAGCATTTACTTGTTTTTGTTTTGTAATTAAGGTTTTCAGCCATCCAAGTTTGAATGTCTATTTTAACTATCTTGTATGTTTTCCCGTCACGATTGTCCACAAGCTTGCCGTTAATTATTTTCGCAGGGGTAACACTTTCTTGAGAAGAACTGCTACTACCGGCTCTCTTTGAAGACATAGGAACCATCGCAGGATCAAACGACTTATTCCTGCTTTCAATAGAAGCACAGGACAACATGAATATTGAATATATAACAAACAGGCGCATTTAGGTTAAATTTAGAATTTTCTAATTTACACAAATTCAATGTTTAAGTTTTTGCGATATATAAACTGGAATGAGCTTTCCGGGCTGCTGGTTGGTGCTGCGCTAGCCATAGCTGTATGCTTCGCAACCTACTTTTTGGCCAAAAAACTGCAGGAAGAAGGGATTTTATTCAGAGATGATTACAATCTTTATTCCGATTTTGTTTCCGGGCAGGGGCTTCGCAAAGGCACAAAAGTTCAAATAAACGGAGTTGACATAGGAAACATTGACAGCGTTTCCCTTAACAATGTATCCTCCGGGAATGGTTTTGTAAGAATAAAACTCAGGCTAAACGCCAGATACAAGGGTTTTATTACAGATTCCTCTGTTGTGTTTGCAACTCGTGACCAAAACATAATTTCCGAGCGTGTTTTAAACGTTGATATTTCCAAAAAAGGCCGCAGAGTGCTGGAAAACAACGATCTGCTGGCTGCAGGCGTGGCTCAAGATATAGAAACTGTTCTAAAAACAATGAACGATGTGCTAATGACGGCAAATGCGCTTATTGAACGTGTTAGCAACCTAGCCTCAGCTGCAGACACTCTCATAAATATGATTAGAGATACCAACACAACAGTTGGCGCACTACTGGGTTCCAAGATTTTATACGATAACTTGGACAGCACTGTACTAAGGCTTTTCAGTTTGGTAAGCGGAGCAGATGAAATACTCACAACCTTGAACACCGGAATGCCAAAAATTGTAGCCTTTGCCGACACATTCTCAACAGATGCATCCGGGCTTATAAACAATCTCGACACTCTGGCAATCAGTGCTTCCGGCGTTGTAGTATCTTTAGACACCACAATACGAAGCTTAAGCAATATGGTGCACGAATTAAGCTCCATAACACAGCCATTAAACAACCTCATAACCGATGGCTCCAGAGTATTGAACCGCACAGACGATGTTATGACAGGCGTTTCGAAATTCTGGTTTATGCGCAATAAAATTCCGAAAAAAGACTCCATTCCTCTGCTGGAGGAAACGTGGTGAAATCGGTTATGCTTATTATGCTTGCAATGCTAATATGCAATGTTTTTGCTGCTTCCGGCAACTATGCCCACATGGCAAAAGCATCTTTTTCGCAAGGAAAATACGAAGTGGCTTACGGACAATATGAGCTTGCGCTGAAAGAAGCTCGCAAAGAAGCCAATCTGGCGGCAGAAGGCAGAATTTTAATATCTATGGCAATGCTTGCCACGCACGCCATGGAATATGAAGAAGCAAAAAAAATATTTGATATGGTTAAAACAGCATCTTTGGACAACACCGGCAAAGAGGATTTTTGCAGAGCCTATATGGAATTCTATAATTTGCAGGGCGAGTACAGAAAAGCTTTTGACATTGCCAAAAACAACTCTTTCAAAAAACCAAATCCGTCATTTTTCGGAGAAGCCGCCATAGCCGCAGCCGGCAGCAATAATAACAGCGAAGCAGACTCTTTTCTAAAAAAAATAAACAAAAAAGATTCTCCGGGGCAGGCTGCATTCTACAAAGCAAGAGTGGCAGACTTAAAAGGCGAAAATCCTATAGAGCTTTACGAAAATGCGTTAACGCTTTCAATCGAAAAAAAACGTTTCTTCACAACCGGAATGCTTATGCTGCGTTTGGCGCAAATAACCGGCAATAAAAACTATGCCGCAAGAAGCGCAACAGTGTTCAGAGAGCTTGGTCTTGTAAAACCTTTTCAGCAAGCAGAGGAATTAAAGTGAACTACAGAGACCTTTCGCAAGAACCTGAGAGAAAACTTGAACCGTATAAAGTTAGTGATTTAATAAAATCGTATGGCAGCGAATTGAAATTATCTTTAATTAACGAATCTTTCGATTCAAAAATAACAAGCGTGGACTTGCATCGCCCAGGCCTTGCGCTGGCAGGGTTTTTCGGTGATTATGCGCACGAGCACATACAGCTTTTAGGCCACACGGAATGGAACTATCTAAATGCCGTTGGAGAAGAATACAGAAAATTTATTTTTTCCCGCATTTCAAGATACAAATCTCCGCTATGGATTTTAACTCATGGCCTCAAGCCCTTCAAAGAACTTGTAGAACTTAGCGAATCTATCGGTTCTCCGCTCGCAGTAACCGATTTGCCCACGATTAATTTTGCACGCCCTTTGCAACGGCATTTGGAAAATCATTTTGCACGCAAGGTTTTTCTGCACGGAAGCATGATAGATATTTTCGGAGTCGGTACTTTATTCATAGGCGATTCCGGCATTGGAAAATCCGAATGTGTTTTGGATTTGGTTGAACGTGGGCACTGCCTTGTTTCCGACGATGCTGTTGACTTGAAACGCATTGGCAATTTGATTTTCGGAACAGGGAAAACAGGTTTTAACCACTATATTGAAATTAGAGGCATAGGTATAGTCGATGCACGTGAAATGTTTGGCATTAAATCCGTTAGAACGGAAAAGCGGCTTGATATTATTTTAGAACTGCAAAGATGGGACCCTACGGAGCAATACAATCGCACAGGCTTAGACACCATAACCAATAAAATTTTGGGAATGGACATTCCTCACACTGTGATTCCGGTTATACCCGGAAAAAACATAGCCGTTATATCGGAAGTTGTTGCTATGGATCACCTGCTAAAAAAAGAAGGTGTTGACAGTTCAAAAAACATAAGCAATCTTTTGCACGAACAAATTAGAAAAAAAATAGAGATTAAAAATGGAAAGCTATAAAATTTCAAAAAGCCCGCCATTGCTATTTTATTCAATAGTCATCATAGGCGTATTGTCTCTGTGCGGTCTTTGGTTTTTTTTGCACCCTAACAGCCCTTGGCATACTCGCAATTACTATAATGTTTCATTCAAGGAAGTTGGTGCTTTAAAAGTCGGCAACACCGTTACCGTTAATGGGTTAACTTATGGCTATGTTGAAGAACTTGATTTAACCGATTCTTGCGTATGGGCAAAAATTGCCGTGCTTGCTCAAATAAAAATTCCCACAGATTCGAAACTGCTTGTTACAAATGTAGGCTTAATGGGTGAACGCGCCGTAAACATACTAATAGGCGATTCCCTAAGCTATTACGAAAGCGGTGCTCGCATAACGGGATTCTTTGACATTGGCGGCACAGATATAGGAAAGCTCGCTGTTGACGTTTTGGATGAACTCCATAAAATTTCGAATAAACTTTCATATCTTTCGGATTCCGTGCTGTTTTCTGAACAAAAAAAGGGAGACTATGAAAGAATTTCTAAAAAAGCAAAAATACTCGGGAACAGAATTTCTCATGTAGCAAACTCAACAGGAGATTCAATAAGCGTTTTGTTCGATTCCTTAAACGTTGCGAAAAATAAAATAACAGTAATTACAGACAACCTGAAAACTGAACTTGACAAGCTTTCAAAAAATGCCGATTTAATTAAAAACGACTTCGACAGTTTGGAAAAAAATCTGGAAAAACTTATAACAGACATTAGAAGCATTGCCGAAAAACTCGAAAGCGGAGACAACACGCTTGCCTTAACCATAGACAAAGACGGAATTTTAAGGCAAGAACTGAATAACATTTCCGACGATGCCACAAAACTTATGGAAAAAATCAGAGATAGGGGCTTGGACTTAAATGTTGATATTTTTTAGCTTAGCTCTTTTTTTCATATCCTGTACGCAAACAAACGAGGAACTGCACGTAAATTGGGAACCAAAGGAATATCCTGTTATGCTCTTTTCCGACACAACAATTATGGAATTGTACGAAGGCAACAGAATTTCATGGAAAGTCAAAACCGCATATTTGGAAAGATGGGGCGGCTCCGACAGCATTTTTGTGAAGCCTATTTTTGCAGACATTTACGATTCACTTGGCAACAAAGCGGCATTTTTGAGGGCAGACTCCGGCAACCTGAATATGAGAATGACTTTTGTGAGAGCTTATGGCAGGGTTTATGCGCTTTCGCCGAAAGGCGCTGCCGTTAGAGCAGATTCCCTTTTGTGGCTAAAAAAAGACGATAAAATTCGCACAGACGGGCCTGTGCGTGTTGTTGGAGAAACTGGCGATGTTTTGCAGGGCATTGGGTTTATATCCGATGCAAGGCTTGAAAACTGGAATATTCGTTCGCATGTTACAGGAATTTTTCAAGATGCCGCAAAAAGGCTAAAGGAAGAAGACAGCAAATTGGTACCCGAACCTTAAGGAGGATTTATGAGGTTAACGCCTTTAATAACATTACTTGCAACCTTTACGGTTGTTCACGCACTTGAAATAGATGCCCCACCGGAAATTGCCGAGCAGATTCGGGAATATGCAATGGAGGTTGCACCTGCGCACGAAAATGCAATTTTAAAAGTAAGCATTGCAAAAAATGTTTTTGAATTGCAGTTAATAGACAAAGCCGGCAAAAATGCAATAAAGGAGAGCAAAACAAACTCAAGCGACCTGCCAAACTCCGCCCTTCAAAATGCCGTGCATAAACTTTTCGGACGCCCGGTGAAATCAAAAGAAGCCGAACTGAACGGAAATGCTAAAACCGCATTAGCCGGGGCTGGTTTTGTTGCAACAGCAATTTTGTTCTATTTCTCAAACCAGCCTAAGCCTGTTCGTGGCGAAGGTGCTTCGGTAAACGCAAATTAAGGCGGGAAGAATATATATGCAATGGTTATAGCCGCTATGGCGCTAACCACGTCTGTAGTTAAACCGCAAAAAACGGCGTGCCGTGTTTTGCGAATTGCTACCGAGCCAAAATAAACCGCCAAAATGTAGAAAGTCGTGTCGGTTGTGCCCTGAAATATGCAACTCAAACGGCCTACAAAACTGTCTGCTCCGTATTGCTGCATTGCGTCCACCATCATTCCGCGTGCGCCGCTACCGGAAAGAGGCTTCATAATTGCGGTAGGCAAGCTTGGCACCACATCTGCCGGTATGCCGAAAACATTGAATGCGCTGACTATACCGTCCATAATAAAACCCATAGCTCCGCTTGCTCTAAAGGCTGCGACTCCTACCAAAATGGCTATTAAATAAGGGATTATCATAATAGCTGTAGAAAAGCCGTCTTTTGCCCCTTCAACAAAAGCATCAAAAGGCATAACTTTTTTTATGGCAGCCAAAGATAAAAAGAATATAACAATGGAGAACAGAATTATTCCGCCTAAAAATGCGCTAGCTATTCCCATTTCTTCTGCCGAAAGCGAAGAAAAATACCAAAGAGAACCCATTACCGCAGCACTAAGGCCCATAAACCAGGATATGAAAACCACATTTTTTATCTCAATTTTCTGAAAAAAGGCGGTTACCAGAATACCAGCCACCGTGCTGAAAAAAGTTGCAAATAGAATGGGCAGAAAAATATCGGCGGGGTTTGCCGCCCCAAGCTTTGCCCTGTAAGTCATTATGCTCACGGGAATAAGCGTTAAACCGCTTGCATTGAGAACCAGAAATAATATTTGCGCATCGCTTGCGGTGTCTTTTTGAGGATTTATTTCCTGCAGTTCTTTCATAGCCTTTAAACCAAGTGGTGTTGCGGCGTTATCTAGCCCAAGCAGATTTGCGCTTATGTTCATTAGCATGCTGCCCATTGCAGGGTGGTTTGCAGGAACACTTGGAAAAAGCCTTTTCATTAATGGCGAGACAATTTTTGCAAGTATTTGAACCGCACCGGCACGCTCCCCTATTTTCATTATCCCAAGCCAAAATGCCAAAATGCCGGTTAAGCCAAGAGATATTTCAAAAGCGGTTTTTGCCATAGCAAACACGCTTTGCATAACTTCGTTGAAAATCCCGCTGTTTCCCAAATAAAGCCATTGCCCAAGGCAAGCCGCAAAAGCGCCGACAAAGAACAGAAGCCAAATGACATTCAGAAACATTTGATGGTAATATAGTAAACGCTGATTAACTCTCTAGGCTAGTGGCTAGTAGTGAATGGTTTGGGGTATGTGATATAGGCCTTTTAAAATTTGGCACGGTTATTGCATATACTTCTAACAGGTACAAATGAGAGGCTTTTGATTGAGGCTTCTCTAACATTCAAAGGAGAGTCTGTTATGAAAATCAATCACAACATTAATTCGATGATAACGCAACACGCGTTATATCAGAACAACACAGCCATGAGCAAGAGTTTGGAAAAGCTCTCAACAGGCCTAAAAATCAACCGCGCTCAAGACGACGCCGCAGGGCTTGCGATGAGCGAGCAAATGCGAACTCAAATAAGGGGTTTGGGCAAAGCAAAGCAGAACAGCCAAGACGGCATAGCAGCTTTGCAAATCGCAGAAGGCGGTTTGGCGGAAATCACTAACATTATGCAAAGGCAACGTGAGTTGGCTATACAGTCAGCTAACGATACGCTAACAAGCACCGAGCGTATGTATTTGGACTTGGAGTTCCAGGAACTCACCAAAGAAGTGGCCCGCATTGCAAAAACAACAGATTATAACGGCAAAAATATGTTGAATTGGTCTGAAGACCCAAATTTGAGCTTCGGCGCAATTGGAGATAAAAGACAATTGCAGAATTCTTTAGCTTCGGAACACTCTAGAATTGTAGCTCTAACCACAGGGTTCAACTCATTCGGATTCACAGCATTAGGCATGCAAACATATACCGGTGCTACTTCCTCAGCTTTAGGCGGGCTTAAATACGCAGTTGATATGCTTGAAGAACTTGTGAATACCGACCCTGATGACGTAGATGCAATTCATGAAGCGTATGCTAACTTTTTTGAAGCAATTGGAGCAACAATAGATAGAGGCGTAACTCCGCCTACAGTTGATCTTTCTTCGGCAAACAGAAATGCGCCCGGAATTGATATTTCGGAATTTACGACTCCAAAAGACTATCAGCTTGCAAGCATTCTTAAAGAAAGGCTTGGCATAATAGCTTATAGCAATGCGGAGCCTAAGGAAGATAGCGTAGCTAACTTGTATTTAAACATGGTCGTAAACGACATGACTTCTGCTGCCTCCTATACATTGCACATAGGCCCCAACTATAACACAGGCATGGGCAAAAAATGGGCAAACGAAATGACGGTAACGTATATCTCTCTAAACCCCGGAGCAATTGGACTTTCCACAAAGAATATCAAGTTCCAGAACAACGCAACCGAGGCTATAGACCATTTGCTCAACGTTATAAAAAGCGTTAGCGGAGTCCGTGCAAAAATCGGTACGTTTATTAATCGCCTTGAATACACGATTAATAACATCGCGAGCTTGGAATACAACACTCAGGATGCTGAATCGCGTATTAGAGATACTGACTTTGCGGAATCGACAACGCAATTCACCAGGAATCAGATTCTTGTACAAAGTGCGACTAGTATGTTGGCGCAAGCCAACTCCTTGCCGCAATCTGCGCTACAGCTTCTACAATAGGGTAAAGGCAAGGCATCAAGCCCCCATCGTTCTAAAGCGGGGCCTTTTACTCCTTTGGAGGCTCCCCCGTCTGGCAAAATGCCAGACGGTTTTCTTTTTTTATAAGGTTTTATTTGACAATATTAAAAAAAATTTCTATATTTACACACATTGCGGCGGTAACTCAGTTGGTAGAGTTTCAGCCTTCCAAGCTGACTGTCGCCGGTTCGAGCCCGGTCCGCCGCTCTTTAAAACTCACAACCCGGTATTATTTAAAGTCAAACTACCCTACATCTCCCCGTCAAAAACGAATTCTGCGGGGCCAGTCATAAACACGTGATTGTTTTCTTTGTTCCATTCTATAATCAAGCTTCCGCCCAAAAGTTCTACGGTTAGGGAGTTTTTTGCATTTTTTTTGAGCATGGCGGCAAGTGCGGCTGCGCAAGCTCCGGTGCCGCAAGCCAGAGGTTCACCAGCGCCTCGTTCCCACACACGCATTTTTATTCGCTCGCTGTTTACAAATTCCACAAACTCTATATTTGATTTCTTAGGAAATTCCTTGTCTATTTCCAAAACCGGACCTTCTGTCAAAACAGGAGCATTTTGAACGGAATCCACAAATGTCACGGCATGTGGGTTTCCCATTGAAATTTTTGTGAAACTAAAACCTCTAAGCACTGCCTCGCCTTCCAACACAGGTTCACCCATATCAACGGTTGCTAAAAATCCAAGTTCGCCCTGCTTGGTTTGAATTGTTTTTATTCCGGCACGAGTTTCTATTTTCAGCGGACTTGCGTTCAAATTCCATCTCTCTCTCACAAAGCGTGCCACGCAGCGAATAGCGTTTCCGCACATTTCTGCTTCTGAACCATCTGCGTTGAACATTTGCATTCTTGCGTGGTTTTCCGGAGAATTTGGCGGCCAAATCAGCACAAGGCCATCTGAGCCAACACCAAAATGCCTATCGGAAAGCTTGACTGCCAAGCTCTCAGGATTTTCAATATGCGTTTTGGCAGCATCTATATAAACATAATCGTTGCCGGCACCTTGCATTTTGGTGAATTTTATCATTTTTTGGAAATTAGAAAATTCTAGATTCTTTTTATGCTCGGAATGAGAAAAAAAAAGAGAACCGGAACGCAAATAGCGCAGGAGATTGGTTATAGCATTGCCATAAAGGTTAAGGATATTGGCAAACACGACCTGTCTCTGAAAATTATTTGCGTTGCCTGCATTGCTTTGTTTTCTTTTTCAATATGTTTTGGAATTTACGGTTTGGTTTCCCGTTTAAGCGATATTACCAAAAAAGAGCAAAACGTAGAAAAACTTGAACATGAACTGGTCGATTTGGGAAAACAACTTGAAGAAAGCTTGGAACTGAAGCACAAACTCATAACCGATTCCCTTGCCATAGAAGCTCTTGCCCGCTCTCACGGAATGAGCAAAAAAGGTGAAAAAATATTTTTCTTTTTAGATTAGCCTCTCAAAACAGCAATCATGTCAAAAACTTTTTGTTGCCCAGCTTCTATTTTTTTTGCTAAAAATTCAACTGCATCTGCAGTGCCTTCCCCGTAAACTTCACGGCCGCAAACATTGTGGCGAAACTCAAAATGCACGGAATTGTCTGCGCTATCAAGAGAATAAGTGTGAAAGGCGTGGCCATTTAAATGCTCTTTTGGCACTGCCATTCTGTTAACTTGTGATTCTTCGTTTCGAATCATTTCGATTTCTCCACCGGAAGAACCCATTTTTAAGAAATTTTTTACCAGTGCTTTTGCGGTTCCGCTGGTGTCTGCTTTGGTTTTCTGATGGCTTTCCACAACACGCAGGTTATAGCCGTTGAACACTCCGGGAAAATTTTCCGCAGTCCATTCAAGCATAGCTTGAAGCGCAACTATTTGCTTTGCCATATTCGGAGCTATTACGCATGGGTGGTTTGCGTTTTTCACCAAAGACATTAAAGCATCTCTATCGCCGCCCGTGGTTCCCATAACGAATGGAATTTTGTGCTTTACATAAAACTGCGCATTGCTGTTAACTGCACTTGGATGAGTGTAATCAACGGCGATTAAATTCGGGTATTCCTTTAAAATATCCCCTATTTTATTTTCTCTTTCAGCAATGCCAAGCAGAGCAAAACCATTGAATTCCTTTATGTCTTCGCCGGTGAGCGAAAACGGGATAACATTAAAATTTCTTTTGGCGCATGCTGCAGCCACTATCTGAGCCATTTTGCCGGGCATTCCGCAAACCATCACATTTTGTTTCATAAATTCTCCAGCCAGCCTATAACAGCGTTGTTTCTCGTGAAGTAATCGGTTGCAGCACTTTGCACAGCTTGCCGGCTAACTGTTTCCAGCTCCTTAGCCCAGTTTAAAAACAAGCTGTAGGAGCCATACATTTCAAACCAGGCAAGATTTGTGGCAACACCTGCCATGTCTGTTAAACTGCGAACTTGGGATGCATAAGCGTTGTTTATAACCTTTTGGAATTCTCTTTCATTCACCAGTTCTTTTTTCAATTTTTCAAGTTCTTCCCACACAATTTTTTCTGCTTTTTCGTGGCTTGCTCCGGGCCTCAAAGAAACTGAAACGCTAAACGTGGACACTGCCTTGTTCGGATTATTGCTTGCGCTTGCGCTTGTGGCAAGGTTTTCTTCTTCAACAAGCCTTTTATAAAGGCGGCCGCTGCGGCCATTCAAAACGCCCTCTGCAATGTCGAGCGCATAAATTGCGGAATCGTTTACCGATGGCGTTTTGAAAAATATGTCAACGCTCGGAGTTGCGTCGCTACGGCGAACTATAAGCCGCTTTTCCCCAGCCTGCGCCGGCTCTCTTAAATGAATTTCCGGGAGTGGCTCGCCTGCGGGTATGCTGCCGAAATACAACTGGACTTTAGGCAACAGAGAATCTGCGGAAAAATCACCTGCAAAAACCAGAATGGCATTGCGAGGTTTATAATATTTTCTGTAGTGTTCTTCTGCCTGTTCCTGCGTTAAGTTTTCTATGGAAGAAGCCCAGCCGATTGTTGGAATTCGGTATGGATAAACTTCATAAATCATTGTGCGCAAAGTTTCTCTGTAACGCCCGCGCGGAGGGTCATCGTAGCGCATGCGCCGCTCTTCCCTAACAACATCACGCTCGGCTTTGAAATCTCGCATAACGGCGTTTTGCATTCTGTCTGCTTCCAGCCACAAAAAAAGCTCAACTTTGTTGCGAGGCAGGTTCACAAAATACGCAGTCATCAAATCGGAAGTAAAAGCGTTTAAGTCCGTGCCTCCGGCTTCTTGGTATGCGCTCCACAATTCATCTGCTTTTAATTTTTCCGTGCCTTTGAAAAGCTGGTGTTCCAGCAAATGTGCAAGCCCTGAATTTCCAGGATTTTCGTGAACCGAGCCTGTTAAGTAAAAAAGCCTGCAAGCAACAGTAGGTGCTTGTTTATTTTCGTAAAGCAACACTGTAAGGCCGTTTGGCAAAACCTCTTTGCGAACCTTTATATCTTGGGAAAAGGCAATTGTTGATAGCAAAATTATAAAAAACAAAAAGCGCATACTTGAATATAGTAAACGCCTATAAACTCAATCAGCTTTTACTATCTTTATAATAAGAGGTGTTTATGAAACTGTTATTTGCCATATTCGTTGGTATTGCTTTTTCCTGTGCTTGGGGAGCAATGGAAGTGGAGAACTTGAATCGTGGACTTATTGCCATACGTTCAGGTCAAGGGTATTATCTATCGTGGCGGTTATTGGCTAATGAACCTTACAGCACCGGCTTCAATGTTTATCGTGGAACTGCAAAGCTTAATTCTACGCCTATCACCGGAGCTACTATCTATTCAGATGCAAATGCGACACTGAACAGCGTTTATACTGTGCGGGCACTTGTAAATGGCGTTGAGCAGGCGGCAAGTGCCCAAGCCCTGTTGCTAAACAATACCGAGGGTTCCAACTCCGGGTATCTCAACGTAGCTTTGGAGCGCCCTGCTACCGGTGCGCAGGGTGGAACTTACTCGCCGGGCGATGGAAGCGTAGGCGACCTTGACGGAGATGGGATTTATGAGATTGTGCTAAAATGGGATCCGAGCAATGCAAAAGACAATTCCCAGTCCGGTGTCACAGACAATGTGTTTATAGATGCCTACAAACTTGATGGCACTCGCTTGTGGCGCATAGATTTGGGCCAGAATATAAGGGCCGGAGCGCATTACACTCAATTTTTAGTTTACGACTTTGACGGCGATGGCAAAGCGGAAGTTATGATGAAGACTGCGCCCGGCACAAAAGATGGTACTGGCGCATATATCAAAATGGGGCCGGCTGCTTCTGCAAACCACAGCACCGCTTACCATAATGCAAATGGCTATATTCTCACTGGTCCTGAATACCTGACTGTTTTTGATGGAGCTACCGGCAAGGAACTTGCCACTGTTGATTACTGGCCTGCGAGGGGTACTGTAAGCAGTTGGGGCGATGACTATGGAAATCGTGTTGATCGTTTTAACGCTGTCGTGGCTTATGTCGATGGTGAAAAGCCGTCTGCTGTTTTTCAGCGTGGTTATTACACACGGATGACTATGGCTGCCTATGATTGGCGAAACGGGCAATTAACGCAGCGTTGGACTTTTGACTCAGGAACCTCAGGCAATAGTGCTTATGCCGGCCAGGGTAACCATCAGTTGAGTGTGGCAGATGTTGATAACAGCGGGAAACACTCCATAATCACCGGGGCGGCTGTTATAAAATACGATGGCAAAGGCATGCATGTATCCGGTGGTGGCCACGGAGA
>Ga0209755_10002129_pt1 | contig 27895 bp, 17 predicted proteins | sample TergutCo191P1_FD_187301 | JGI IMG/M metagenome (GOLD analysis project Ga0209755, IMG submission 187301) | Cornitermes sp. P1 segment gut microbial communities from Petit-Saut dam, French Guiana - Co191P1 (SPAdes) (version 2) | ecosystem: Host-associated > Arthropoda: Insects > Digestive system...
CAGGCGTATTTGGACGAGTTTGTTTTTCGTTTTAACCGTAGGAAGTCAGCCGAGAGGGGGCTGCTGTTTTATCGATTACTCGAATGTGCAATGCTTGTACCGCCCACAACAATTTCTGAGCTTTTCGGTGCTTCGTCCTAACGAATCGCCTTAGTGAAAGAAATACCCAGGTGTCGGGATATTGCGGCATACCGGAAGCGAATAGCCGAGGAACTAACAATGAAAAAAGTATTGTTGGCGGTTTGTGCGCTAACGTATATGTCTGCGCTTGGGGTGGGTACGGCGTATGCGCAGATCCAGCTTAATACCGCAATCCAGAATTCGGCCGGGGAGCTTTCCTCCGCCTTTGAGAGGAACCACGGGGTTGCGGTGCTGGCCATGCACAGCGATTCGGCGCGGATGTCGGACCATATAGTAACCGAAATGATTGTAGCCTTCATGATGATGCAGCACGCGCAGGGAATTACTGTGGTAAACCGGATGCAGTTAAACACGTTCGCGGCGCAACTGAATTTCGGCATTACCGACCTTATCGACGACACGACGGCATGGTCGATAGGAAGCCATATGAATATCCGGTTTGTCGTTACCGGTGCGTTTGAACAACATGCCGGCTCTTTCCGCCTTCGCGTACAGGTAATGGACGTGGAGACATCGGCAGTACGTAGTACGCATGTCGATGTCCAGGCCGATGCCCTGGTTGCGTCCTTGATGGAGATCGTGCATATTCCCCCCGTACAGGTCGCCGAAATACCCCCGCCTCAGGAGCCCTTGGTGCATCAGGAGTATTTGGAATATCAGGAGCCACTGGTGTATCAAGAGCCTCAGGTCATCAGGGAGCCTAGGGAACGAAGGCCTCGGGAGCCTCCGCCCCCGGCGTTCCAGGATCCGACACGGTTCTGGAGCGTCGGAGCCTCATTTGGCAGCACGCTTGCCGCACCCATGGTGATAGGCACGGTGCAGACAACCCTGGCGCCGTGGAGACGCTGGTTTTTTAGGATTGGCTGCGATTTCGGTTTTGGGGAAGGAGCCAACGATCCGAGGGTCGAATTCGTTTCTTCGATAACCCCGTTTGCCCATCTTGCCTTTTTCGCGCCGTTTGGTGCGAGGGGCGGCTGGTACATAGGCACCGGCTTCAGTAGTACGTTTGCCCGATACAGGGTTTGGAGTCCCTTTGGCAACGAACATAGCGCGACACGGACAGTCGGTGGGATGGATTTTACCACGGGCATAAACATAGGAAACTGGGTTGACATTTCCTATACCCTGCGAACCCATTCCACGTCCACCCATAGGTTTTCGGTCGGTTTTACGTGGCGTATTCAACAAAGGAACAGGCAAGTCGAAGGGGTGGATGTTGAATACATCGAAACGGCGGACGGCATATACATCATGGAAGAAGCGAATGGCATACATACCGAAGAAGCGGATGACATATATATCGAAGGAGCGGATGAATGAAAAACGATTGTAGGTTGTTGCGAAACTGCGCAGCTATTATGGCCCTTGTCGGCCTTGCGGTGTTTTTTGCGTCCTGCGATAACAAGAGCTGGCCAGAGTACACCGTAAACTTTAACGCAAATGGCGGTACAGGGTGGGTGTCTTCGCAGAGAGTGGACGTACGCAGGGCAGATTCGATTACGCTTCCCTCCGGCACTGGGTTTTCGAGAAGCGGGTTTGGATTTGCCGGGTGGAGTTTAAGCCCCGACGGCACGGGAGCGAATTTTTCCGCGGGATCTCAGTTTACACCGGGCCAACATGCCCGAAACGGAAGCGTTACCCTGTACGCCAGGTGGCTAACGAATGTTGTTATTACCTTCCATGCCAATGGTGGCGGTGGGACGGTACCCACTCAGCAAACGGTAATGACTGGTTCAAGCACACAGCTTCCTGGTGTTAGTGGGCTTTCAAGAGCCGGGTTTGTTTTTGCCGGGTGGAATACAAGTGCCGACGGTACCGGAAGGAATTATCATGCCGGGGCATGGTTTACAACTACCGCAACCGTTACTTTGTTTGCCAACTGGCAAAGTCCTTCCCAGGATATCGAGATTCCAGGGGCGACTCTTGCCGATCAGTTTGACTGGTTACGGACCCACGCCCAAAACAACGGTTCGTATGTTATAGAACTAAACAGCGATGCAACCATTAGCCCTACCGATGCGGCACTGCCAATGAACAGAACCAACCTTACCATAACCCTTCGTGGCAGTGGGGTAATGCGTACGATTGGCCTTTCGACCAATGGATCCCTCTTTGCGGTAGGCTTCGGCGTTACGCTGGTGCTTGACAATAACATTACCCTACAAGGCAGAGCTGACAACAGCAACCACCTAGTACGGGTGAACAGCGGCGGTACCTTGGTTATGAACGCCGGGTCAAGAGTTACGGGGAATACCAATACTAACGCATGGAGTAGTGCCGATTTTGGCGGCGGTGTTCGCGTGAACAGCGGCGGCACGTTTGCCATGCGTGGTGGGGAAATCTCTGGTAATACTGCTAGTAATCCCAATTCAGGTGGCGGTGTGAATCTCAATGGCGGCGTGTTCAACATGTACGGCGGTGAAATCACTGGTAATACTGTTAGTAATTTAGGTTCAGGTGGTGGCGTATATATCGGTAGCGGCACGTTCAACATGGATGATGGTGAAATCACTGGTAATACTACTGCACACAATGCTGGCAGTTCGGGTGGCGGCGTGCGTATTAGCGGTGGTACGTTCGACATGCGCGGCGGTGAAATCTCTGGTAATACTGCTTTCACTTCAGGTGGTGGTGTGCTTATCACCGGCGGAACGTTCAATATGCATGACGGTGAAATATCCAGTAATAGAATTACATCCAATGCTAACGGTTCGGGTGGCGGTGTGCATGTTAGCAGTGGTACGTTCAACATGCGCGGCGGTGAAATCTCTGGTAATGCTGTTGCTACTCCCACTTGGGATTCAGGCGGCGGTGTGCGTGTTGGGGTCGGTACATTCCGCATAAGTGACGGGGTTATCCGTGGCAACGATGCGGCAACGGGGCTTAGAAACACGGCTACTGGCAATAATAACGGGGCGGCATTGTTTGTCAGCGGTAGCGGCACAGCCCAGCGCGGCACGTTCAACACCGCTGGTATTTTTTCATCGTTGAGTACTTTAGGCACTGCCAACGGCACCATGCATTTGAGCGACGGTGTTTTTCAATTCGCAGTGGCCGAGGGCACCCTGGCCGAACGGCTTGCCTGGTTGTGGGAATTTGCGCAAAGTGGCGGTTCGTATGTTATCGAACTAAACGACAATGAAACCATAAGCCCTACCGATGCGGCATTGCCCACTGGTAGGACCAATCTTACCATAGCCCTTCGCGGCAACGGGGCAGTGCGTACCATTGGCCTTTCGAGCAATGGAACCCTCTTTACGATAGGCTCCGGCGTTACGCTGGTGCTTGACAACAACATTACCCTACAAGGCAGAACTGGCAACAACAACCACCTAGTACGGGTGAACAGCGATAGCACCTTGGTTATGAATGCTGGGTCAAGGGTTATGGGGAATACAAATACCTCTTCCTCCTCTGCCAACCTTGGCGGCGGTGTTCGCGTGAACAGCGGTGGCACGTTTATAATGCGTGGTGGGGAAATAGCTGGTAATTCCGTTGGCAGCGTTTCCAACACAGGCGGCGGCGTACATGTTGCCAGTGGCGGTACCTTCCGCATTAGCGACGGGACTATTCATGGCAATGATGCGGAAGTGGGGCTTGGCAACACGGCTACTGACAGTGGCAGCGGTGCGGCATTGTTTATTGCCAGCGGTGGCACGGCCCAGCGCGGCACATTCGACAACGGTACTTTTACTTCTTTGGATTTGGGTTTAACCACTACCAACAGTACCATCAGGCTTGTGAACGGCATTGGACAACCTACGGGGGTTACGATAGATCCGGCGGCTGCCTACGTCGTAAGGGGTGGAACACATGACTTTAACGCCACGGTTGCAGGCCTCTTTGCCCCACAGGACGTTACATGGTCGATTGTCGAGACGAACGTACACGCACAAACCACGATCAGTATCGCTGGCGCTTTATCGATAGCCGCTGGCGAAAACCGTTCAACATTTACTCTACGCGCCACCTCGACGTTTGATGGTGGTGATACCGATTATGTATACGGAACGGCGGTTGTTACCGTTTTAGGGGAGGGGCAAAGTGGCGCCATAATTGTGCCCGGAGCTACACTTGCTGCACAATTGGTCTGGCTTAGGGAAAACGCTTCCAGCGACAATTCCTATCTTATCGAACTAAGCGGTAACGCAACAATTACCCCTGAGCAAACAGGGGAAGGCACCGTTCCAACATTGCCAACCGACAGGACCAATCTTACGATAACCCTTCGTGGTAATGGGGCAGTGCGTACCGTTGGCCTTTCGGCCGACGGAGTCCTCTTTACGGTAGGCTCCGGCGTTACTCTGGTGCTTGACAACAACATTACCCTACAAGGCAGAACTGGCAACAACAACCATCTAGTGCGGGTGAACAGCGGCGGTACCTTGGTTATGAACGCAGGGTCAAGAGTTACGGGAAATACCAATACTAACACATGGAGTAGTGCCGACTTTGGCGGAGGTGTTCGCGTGAACAGCGGCGGCACGTTCGCCATGCGTGGTGGGGAAATAGCGAGTAATTCTGCTAGTGGTTCCAGCACAGGCGGCGGCGTGCATGTTGCCAGCGGCGGTACCTTCCACATAAGCAATGGGGTTATCCGTGGCAATGATGCGGCAGAGGAGCTTAGAAACACGGTTACAGCCAGTAGCAACGGTGCGTCATTATTCAACAGTGGTACGGCCCAACGTGGCACGTTCAATGCCGCTGGTGCCTTCACCCAGTCGGGTAATTTAAGCACTGCCAATGCTACCATAAATGTGGCAAACGGTGTTTTACAGATAGTGGGTTCCCTTGCCGAACAGCTTGCCCAGTTACGGGATTTCGCACAGAGCAACAGGTCGTACGTTATCGAACTAAGCGGCAATGAAACTATTGTCCCTCAAACATTGCCAACCAGCAGAACCAATCTTACCATAACCCTTCGTGGTAACGGGGCAGCGCGTACGATTGGCCTTTCGACCGACGGAGTCCTCTTCACGGTAGGCTCTGGCGTTACGCTGGTGCTTGACAACAACATTACCCTACAAGGCAGAACTGGCAACAACAACCATCTAGTGCGAGTGAACAGCGGCGGCACCTTGGTTATGAACGCAGGGTCAAGAGTTACGGGAAATACCAATACTAACGCATGGAGTAGTGCCGACTTTGGCGGCGGTGTTCGCGTGAACAGCGGCGGCACGTTTAATATGCGCGGTGGGGAAATAGCTGGTAATTCCATTGGCAGCGTTTCCGGCACAGGTGGCGGTGTGCATGTTGCCAGCGGCGGTACCTTCCGCATTAGCGACGGAGTTATCCGTGGCAACGATGCGGCGGTGGGGCTTAGAAACACGGCTACAGCCAGTGGCAGCGGTGCGTCATTATTCAACAGTGGTACGGCCCAGCGCGGCACGTTCAACGCCGCTGGTGCCTTCACCCAGTCGGGTAATTTAAGCACTGCCAATGCTACCATAAACGTGGCAAACGGTGTTTTACAGATGGTGGGTTCCCTTGCCGAACAGCTTGCCCAGTTACGGGATTTCGCACAAAACAACGGTTCGTATGTTATCGAACTGAGCGGTAATGAAACCATTACCCCTACCAATGCGGCACTGCCCATGAACAGGACCAATCTTACGATAACTCTTCGTGGCAATGGGGCAGCGCGTACGATTGGCCTTTCGACCGACGGAGCCCTCTTTGCGCTAGGCTCCGGCGTTACTCTGGTGCTTGACAACAACATTACCCTACAAGGCAGAACTGGTAACAACAACCACCTAGTACGGGTGAACAGCGGTGGCACCTTGGTTATGAACGCTGGATCAAGGGTTACTGGGAATACCAATACTAGCACATTGAATAGTACCGACTTTGGCGGAGGTGTTCGCGTGAACAGCGGCGGCACGTTCAACATGCGTGGTGGGGAAATAGCTAGTAATTCCGTTGGCAGCGTTTCCAACACAGGTGGCGGTGTGCATGTTGCCAGTGGCGGTACCTTCCGCATAAGCGACGGAGTTATCCATGGCAATGATGCGGCGGCGGAGCTTAGAAACACGGCTACTGGTAGTGGCAGCGGTGCGGCATTGTTCGTCAGCGGCGGTACGGCCGAGCACGGCAGGTTCGACGCTGATGGTAATTTCATAACTCCACCGTATGGTACTTTGTCCACTACTGACGACACCATACTCATGGTAAACGGCAATGCAGTCCCATAACCAATCGCCATGCCCTCCCCTGGTTCTGTCGTAAACACACCCGGGGGAGGGCGGTCACGCCGGGTGCCAGTCACCAGTTTTAAAGCCTAGCTCCCCATTATCGGGCATTAGGCTTTCTCTAGCCGTGTTGTTTCTCCGTTAATTTTCCCATCACGTATTTGTGAATAATACTGGCAACCAGGTTTGATATGGCATGCCCTCTTCGATAGCCTTGGCCAACGTACTGGTTGCCGTTTCCGCGAAACCCTTGCCGGGCGAATAGGCATACTCCAGCTTTACAGCCTTTCGTACAGGGAAAAAGAAGGGATTTTTTTTGATGCCGATTTGGATTTTTCTTTTGACGGCCTGCAATCCAGAAAAGCGAAAACGCCGCGAAACGATGTTGTCAAAATTTTTGAACATATCTGGCGTGGCGGTATGCCGCAGGTTTTTCACGCTGACAGTGAGCAGCGAATGGAGTACTACAATGCCTATGTAAGCTCCTACATTATGCGCGATGTCGCGGAACTTGGCGGCGTAACGGATACCCTGCGTTTCGGGAAATTCATGACCGCCTGCGCCGCGCTTGTGGGACGGCAGGTAAATTACAGAACCCTTGCGGAATCGTCCGAAATCTCCGAGCCCACGGCAAAGGAATGGCTCAGGCTGCTTGAAGGTCTTGGAATCGTTTACCTGCTGCGGCCTTACGCAAGCAATGCGCTAAAACGATTAACCAAAACCCCAAAACTTTATTTTCTGGATTCGGGTTTGTGCGCCCATCTGTCGATGTGGCTGACTCCCCAGACGCTGATGGCTGGGGCCGCCAGTGGGCATTTTTTTGAAAACCATGTCGTTACCGAATTGGTCAAAACTTTTGCGTATTCCGCCGCCAAGGTAAACCTTTCGTATTACCGCGATTCTAACGCAAAGGGGATCGATTTGCTTTTGGAGGAAAACAACAGGATCCACTGTCTGGAAATCAAGAAGTCGGCCAACCCTGACAGCCGCGAGATTAAGAAATTCGCCTTGCTCGAAAAGGCGGGACTGGAACCTGGGTGCGGCGGTATCATCTGTATGTGCGAGGAAGTGATCCCGATTGATGCGAAAAACTGTTTTATTCCGTGCAATTTGATTTGAGAGATCTTACAGAATATGCCAGCGTGTCTGTCACCGAGCGCGGAATCCGACCTAGCCTTTAGCATCTGTTTTTATCTGGCAATGCGCAAGTATGCGAGTTCCATGAATACCTAACAAAATTTTAACAAAACCCTAACGGCGACCTAATTAAAATTATCGCCTTTGCCCATACACTACTACCAGGTATGAGGCAAGTTATATGTTCGCAAAGGGGTGTTTCTGCCATGTTAATACGCAACAGGAAACTGCTTAAATTTATTTTCTTTGCGATTACCGCCTTGGCGATGGCGGTCATGATTTGGTTCGGGCTTAGCACTGACATTAATATTGGACGGAACCCCCTTCCTGGTTCCACGTTTCCCCGAGGGCGCGTCATAGATATGCTTGACAACCAGGCTTTGGCCGAAAACGTGTTTCGAAGTGGACAACAGATCTTGCTGGTGGAGATTCTGACCGGGGAACATCGGGGAAAAATTGCCGAAGTACGCAATATCGTGTTCATCGATGCGACGGTGAACCCGCAAATAGGGCAAACCCTTATCATCCATTTTGACTATCATGGGAATGGCAACTACTCGGCGCATGTCCACAGTTACGTGCGAGAAACAGCGATATACATAATCGTCGCATTGTTCCTGGTGTTGATAGCGGTTGTCGGCGGCAAGGCCGGAATAAGCTCGGCTTTTGGGCTGGTGTTCACGTTCGTGACGCTTTTGTTTCTTCTTATACCAGCCATAATGCGGGGCGGCCCTCCCGCGTTTATGACAATAGCGGTGTCACTTTTAATCACGACGGTTTCCCTTACCGCAATCATGGGTTTCGAGAAAAAGACCTGGGTTGGTATAGCCGGGACTTCGGTTGGTATTGCATTTTATTGTCTGTTTTACGTTGTTATCTCCGCCGCGCTGAATGTCAGCGGTGCCAACATACCCGAAATGAACCAGTTGGCGGGCTTGGGCTTTACCGACACTTTGTACCTTACCGAACTTTTGTTCTGTGGAATCCTAATCGCGTCCCTGGGTGCGGTGACAGACACCACGGTTTCTGTCGCGTCCGCCACGGCGGAACTTGGCGCGACGGGTGCGAACCTTGGGTTTAAGGATTTGTTTAGGTCAAGCATGAGAATGGCGCGGGACTGCATCGGTTCGTCGGCGAATACATTGATACTAGCCTTTACGGGAACTTTTTTTGTCACCCTTATTATGTTTCGGCTTCACGAGCTTAACTATACGATGCTGATAAATCGTATTGATATTGCCATAGAGGTTTTGCGAGCCATATCAGCCTCGGCTGGGATGATTTTATGTGCGCCCGCCACGGCTTTGCTGGGTTCCTATGCGTATCGCGGAAAGGTGAAAAAACGGGCTTGACCATATTGGTTTTACCTGCAAGTCGGACAAACCCGGTTTGCTGTTAAAATAAAAAACCCTTCTGGAATGAAGGCGAAATTAAGGAGAAGAATTATGCAACGAGAAATCCGGAAAGAACGTTTCTCAAGGATCGCCGTGGGTGCTTTGCTGATTGCGATTGTCACGGTGTTCTCAATCGTACTGACCTCATGCGGAACTGGAAGGCGGGCTGCCGTAGAGGAACCGCGGGACTGGCGGGCGTCCGGTGGGCCGTATGAGCTTCAGGTTAGGTTGTCCAGGGCGGACTACAGGAACCTTAGCATGACCCCCGGCGCATTCGTAACAGAGATGCGCTGGACCTGGCATTCCCGCTCGGAAACCGGGACAATACGCATTTACCCAGCCGGTGGGACAACCCCGATAAGCTTGGGAGGTGCAGCCGTACAATCGCGCCCACTCGGCTCCGGCATTGATTCGCCAATAGGTGGAGGAGCAGGAGTAGGACAGGCGGCGGCGGGAGGAGGCCTAGAAGCAGGTGCCCAAACTCGCTCCGCGCCTCCGGAGGGTGCAACCGGGATTCTTTCCTACCCCTGGTTCACCGATGCCACGGAGGGCGATTATTGGGTGCATCAGATTGCCGTAACTGGATTGACCGCCGGCACCGCATACGAATATGTCATAACTGGCAACATAGGCGGCAGGGCGTTTACCTCCACTCGCAAGCCTTTCCGCACCGGGCCGGATAGGAACACCGGCTTTACGTTCACCGCCGGGGGCGACCCGCAAATCGGCATCGGCGACTTCACCCCCGGGCGTGAACCCCATCCAAACAATGTTCCCAATCCTGGGATAGGGTTCAAAAGCCATGTGGAGGACTATTTCGGCTGGACGAATGCGGTGGAAGTAATGGCGGCGCGCGCTCCCAATGCCAGCTTCTTCATGCCGGTGGGCGACCAGATCGACACGAACGACCAGTCGTTAAGGCGATCGCAGTTTATGTACGACATTCTGCTCTCGCCGGAAACGTTCCACAGCCTTCCCATTCTTCCCGTGGTTGGAAACCACGAGGCGACCAATAACGGATGGCTTTGGCACCATCATTACAACACGCCTTTCGCTCACCCGACCGCTTCCGCACCTGCGGCAAACGTAAGGGCCCATGGTACGAATCCGTGGCAGTTTGACTATTACGTAATCTGGGGCAACACGCTGATTGTCCACCTGGACGGAAACACACGCAACTGGGGCGTTGGAAGACTTGAGTGGTTTGAAAACGTTATCAACACTTACCAGCCCACGATTGAATGGACGGTGGTCACTTTCCACCAGCCTCCCTATTCTGTGTTCAGGGCCACGAACCTTGGCGAGAAACAGCAGATCATCGCCAACTGGATTCCCCAGTTCGAGCGTCTCGGTGTTGACGTTGTTCTTAACGGACACTGCCATGTTTTCTCCAGAACACACCAGATGTTCCAGAACGCCCCGCAACTGACCCAAAACTGGGTGCAGCTTGACGGAACGGTTGTAAGGGGAACAAACCCCACCAGTGTCGTGTATAACCCCACGGGAATCGTGTACATCGCCTTTAACTCCATGAGCGGAAGCGGTTTCCGCAACGTGCGTAACATGGGCGGACGGAATTATATCTCGGCATACAACCAGAACTTCCGCCGCAACTTTTCCGTAATAGACGTTACGAATTACTCGTTCGCGGTGCATACCTATCAGATTAATGACGACGGTGTTAGCATTACGCTGGTGGACACCTACACCCTGGTCAGGGGCGGTAGCTTGAACGCGGCGAGGGCGGCCGATCCCCGTGGCCTGCGTCAAATCACCTGCCCGGTTCAGGGTACGGCCACGGACGTAATTAACGTCGGCATCGTGCCTTCGGTTGCCAGGCGCGCCAACTCTGCTGTGACCGCTCAGGCGTTGGGGCTGCCCACCACGGTGGAAGTCGAAATCGCAATGAGTGCCAATCAGCGCCAAGAGGACGTGTTTGGGATACTCGGCGCGCGCGCGCTTCGTGACGAGCTTAACTCTTACGATTTTAGGGTTAGGCCCATGCGGGTTAACGTAAACTGGGACTTGTCCGCAATTCCCGCAACTGTAGCGGCAAGGGAAGGCCGAACATTCACAGTGACTGGTGCGTTGGATCTATCGGCGATTATCGGAACGCCGGAAACATCCCCCTTGCCCACCCCGGTGGCCGCCAACGCCACCTTCACCCTGGCGGATGTCACCCAGCCCTGCCCCTACCAAGGCAGACACGTCAACTTCCAGGGTACGGCTCCCTACATGATGCACTGGAGGCATGGGGGACTTACCAATCGCAACAATATGACCGCCGTGACGCAAGTGACCTTTGGTGCCGCACCCCTGGCGGCTCCTTTCAGGATTTCGGAGTTCGGAACCAGTACGTATCATTACTTCACAAGAACCGACGGGAATTTCCTGGACGCCGCCTTTGACCGTGACACTTTCGAGGCCTGGCCGACGGTGCGAAGCGGCACGGGGTTTGGCTATTTTGCGGATCACTATAACGAGGTTCCCATGCTTATCACCGGCACCCCGCCCACCATTCCCCCACCTGGCTTGCGTTTTAGGGGGGCAATGGGGCCGACGGCGTTAGCGAACATGGGGACGATACAGTACAGCCCTCTCGGTTACGCCGCGAATCCTACCTTCCACTATTTCGCAAGGGTGTTTTACCTGCCGCAAAACTTTAACGCCGCAAACGTTGGTGACGTAATCGGCACACACCGCATCGACAACAGCTTGGTTCTGTTTATCAACGGCGTTGAAGTCTATCGGTACAATACCAGTGCCGACAATGCGCTTGTCCGCGTCGGTGAGCCCATTAACTGGGGAGCTTACGTTGGGCAAAACTCCTCCGCACGGAACCGCTCTTTCCACATCAATTACGATTTTAGTTCGCGGAATGCCGGCATACTCCAGGTCGACCCGGCAGCGTCGGTATTTGATGCCGCCAGCCGCGCAAATCTCTTGAGCGCGTTGCGACCCGGCGAAAACATTCTTACCGCCGTGGTGGGCGATTACTCCCAAGACAACATGAACGTTTGGTTTGACTTGGACTTGACGATCGCATATGGGACTCGCTGATAATTAGACAACGGTAATGGAACGACCCCCTGTTAAAAATATATTTTTAGCAGGGGGTATCGTTTGGGTAGAACGTAGATTGAGAATATCGTTGCTGTCACGGAGCCAATAATCCATTTTGAAATACTGTCCTGATTGATGGACACCCACGACCTTGACACTATGGAGTATGCAGACAAGCGTTTTGTCATGAATCGTGGGGTTCTCTCGGTGGGATGACTGAGTGAAGCACCGATGGAGCAGACTATAACGAAACGGTGATCCGTTCCCTTGAGCACTCAAGGAATATTCCACCTCATCTTATTCGGTGAAGCCAACACGGTTTAATCCCCGCTGCTTGCAGCGGGGATAGGGTGTACCGAGCAAAAATCTTTATTGTGCGGCACCAACATTCACGATGCGGCCTTCGATCTCCAGGTTGCGTGTGTTCAAATCGGTCACGGCAAGGTAATCGATAAAGACCTCACTTTGCAGTCCTGCCTGTCCAACCTGGGTAAGCCCCACGAAGGTGGTGTATCCGTCGCCCCCGGCAGCCTTGAAATCGTTTATCGCAAGGGTGAAGGTGGTGGTAGTGTCGTTCAGGTTCAGTGCCTGACCGTCAACGCTGATGCTAAGCACACGATTGCCGACCGCACGAGCCGGATCAAAGGTAAAGGAGAAGCCGGAAACTTGGGGAAACCGACCGTTTTGTACCGGCATAAAGTACACCCCGTTTTCCAGAGCTTCCCTTAGCTGTGCCGGGGTAATCTCCTTCACGACCACGTAATTGGGAAAAGCCAGCACCCGGATAACGTCACCAATGGTTATATCCCCGGCATGGAAATGGCAGCGTATACCACCGCTGTTAAGCAAGGTCATGTCCGCACCAGTCGCCCATCGCATGGCGTCGGCTATCAGGTTGCCAATGGGAACCTCGCGAGTGCGAAGATTCTCACGGTGTCCGTCGCCGCCATCGCCATAGAGCGTTATGGGCGTATAGCCGACGACCTCCTCGAAAGTTGCGTCTACTTCTGCGTTCATTCGTCCAATCGCGGCGGTGATGTTCGCCTGGGGCGTGAAGTTCTCAAGGGCATAGTCCCGATGGATAACGGAGGCCGTCATGTTGTATACCTCGCCATCGATAAGCTCGATCTCGACCATGCCAACCCATTGACCATGCTCGCCGGCTTGAACTATCAGCACGTCGTTCACCAAATGTCCGTTTGGGATTAGCGTATGGCTGTGCCCGTCAATAAACAGGTCGATGCCCGGTACTTGCGTCGCAATGCGCAAGGGCCACTCGTTTCCACTGTAGTTACCCGGGTTAAAGCCCAGATGGGCCAGGGCGATAACCACGTCCACCCCAGCCGTCCGCAATGCGGCCACGGACTGGCGAGAGGCCTCCACCGGGTCGGTGAAGTCAATGCCTATAACATTATTGGGATGCGTCGTTACCGGCGTATCGGGGGTGGCCAGGCCGAAAAACCCAAGCCTTATACCGGCAACGGTAATTATATGGTAGGGTTGAAGCAACGGTTGCCCGTCCTTAATAACGTTAGCCGCAATGAAGGGGAAATCGGCCATTTCCCCAAGTTCCACGAGCCTTTCCCAGCCAAAGTTAAACTCGTGGTTGCCTGGAACCATTAGGCTGTATCCTGCCATGTTCATAAGTTCCACGGCGTTACCACCTTCGCTAAGGTTGACAAATGGCAACCCGTGGATGGTGTCCCCTGCGTCCACCAGGATGGCGTTCTCTCGCTGGGCGTAGATGGCGGCAATGGTGTCTATGCCCATGGAAACACCGGCCCTCTCAAACCGACCGTGAATGTCGTTTGTGTGGAAGATAGTGATGGTAACACGTTCGGGGCCGTTGGACGGGCCGTTGGGCTGGGTACATGCGGTTACGGCAAATGCGATAACCAGCACGGAAACGAGGTACGTGATTTTCTTCATAGTAGTACTCCTTCTCAAACTTAAAGATGTGCCTTGCGGCTTATGGCACCATGGTATTGCGGCAACGTAAACGCCATGTTAGAGCGATGTTAAACAGATGTGAATTCGGGAGCTGAACATCAAACAAACCATTATCGTTGGTTTGTCGTTTATGCCCATCTCCCGTGAAAATGCTTCTCAAAACACCAGCCAAACTCCAAAATATGGTGAGTTTAATGCCGTTACTGGCGAATGGGGTACTTTAACTAGCATTGGGAGTGGTGGCATCAACAATCTCGTAAGAGTGGAAAATGGCGTGCGTAACGGTAATAAAGCCTGGGGTTAATGTCCTTGGGCTTTGCATGAAAACTATCGGGGCACCCAGGGAACATGCCGTTTCCTGGGTCGCTCTAAACCCTCGTTCCGCAAGCCAACGCGGCAATGTCGGTCACCGGTTTTCAGCCCCACTTTGCAGGGAGCCATAAAAAAGCGGGCTTGCTTCAGCAAGACAATAGGCGTACCGAAAACACTTATAACTTGCACATAACAACGTTAGGTTTCGGAGGAGAAGTTGTTTGCTGAGTGTGTGTGAGTCAATAAACTGCAAGTTCCAAATGTTTTCGGCCATCTCACTATCTTGCTGAAGCAAGCCCGCTTTCTATTGTGTGCAAACTACCCTTGCAGAACCAAGATTTTGCAAGGGCGCACCTTCCTATTTTGTATCATATGCCAAACATTGGCACGCCTCTTCTAACAATTGTGGGAAACGCTAACTTATTAGATTAGCGTTTCCCATTTAAACTAGAACGAATACTCCAGGAACAGGGGGATGGTGAAAGTCATCGGCCTGTGATCCGTGGGGAAGGCGAACGCAACGCCGCCCCTTACCCTGGTGCTGCCTACAAAAAGCCTCATCAAGGAAAGGCCAGCGCCAAGGGTGACATCCGCATCGTCATCCCCCACGCCTTCCACGAAGTTAACGCCGAAGTTGAGGATAGCTCTGGTCCCACCTATCTGGAAAGAAGGCCACAGATGAGCGTTCAACCCCAAAGGCCCGTCGTTGCCGCTGATACTGGTATCCACCCGACCAATGACTTCCAGAGCGTCCGCCCGGAACCTCGCCCCAAGCGAGAAACCGAAGTCGGGGGAGCGATCATTGTGAAAAAGGTTTATCGTACAGCCCAGATCCAAGAGCAACCCGTCAACGGCGGTAAGGGCAAAGGCGAACTCAAGGTCATCCCTAGCGGTGTTGGCGGCGTTGGGTCGGTTCCCAATGAACTGCGCCCTAATCAAGCCGATATCTGGTATGGTATACCCCGCCGCAAACGTCACATTGCGCCACGGATCGGCATTGTCGCTACGATTATTGACGATAAGAATATCCTCGCGAGGAGGATAGGTAAGGTCAAAGTTAACGAGACTCCTTAGCCCACCGACAAGCAAAAGGCCATCGACCGGAGTGACGCTCAGCATTAATCCATTCCGCATTCTAAAGCGGGAAAAGATATGATCTTGGTTACCCATGTCCTGAGTGAACTTGGCCATTTCGTCGTCGCCAATCCTACCACGCAAGCGGTCGTCGTCGAAACGACCAGCATCAATCCGCAGTTGATCAAGTGGGCTCCACCATGCCTGCAGGAAGTTTTCTCCCCTAAAGTCAGGATTGCCAGTGCCTCCCGCTCGAGATTCTACTCGCAGCCTCATTCCAATGTTGTGGTCTGCGTTGACCGCACGCGCGTCAAGCCTTATCCTTGGCCCTCCGAAGTGACCTATACCCCCTATGCCAGCACCCATCACCGCATCATGTTCGACACCTACCTCGTCCTCATAGCTCCCGACAACCTGGAGTGGAACGATGACCATATCAACCGACCCACCGAAGGTCACTTGCGCCTGCAATGCTACAGCCGCCCCAAGCAGCAATCCCGCAAAAATCATCTTCATTTTCATGTGTTTTTTCTCCTTGCAAAAAAGTTTACTCATGCCGTTGTTCATGCCGGCAGGATATACCCAAGAGTAATTTTTCTGGCCAAGGTTCGACAAGCAGTTTTACAGATTTCTAACGATCCATGGGGATTTTTAACAATGGCAACATTTCCCTAACATACACCTGGCATATTGCTTTTAGCGAGCGTTCATCTGTCTTCCAGTCTCTTGTCTCTTGTACAAACCGTACTTTATCGCCATACTGGGCAAATGGATCCACAGGCAAAAACCATGAAGCAGGATATGGTCAGAAAAACGCGCCTTATCAAAATCGCATCGCTGACTGCGTTGATTGGCAATGCGTTGCTGGCTGTGGCCCAAATCGGTACGGGGATTTACGCTGGGAGCCTCGCGGTTATTGGTAACGGCATCGATTCATCAACGGATGTAATTATCGCAATTATGACGCTAATCGTGGCACGGATTATTTCCCGTCCGGCAGACGAGAATCATCCTTGGGGACACGGCAGGGCGGAAACCGTTGCAACGGCCATACTTTCCTTCGTGCTTTTTTTTGCAGGGGCGCAGCTTATCATCAATTCGGGCAGGGATATTATTTTTGGTGCGGAACGGGAAGTGCCGGAAATGCCGGCGCTTATTGTAACACTTGTCGTAATTGCTGGGAAACTGCTTTTGGCTTGGTCGCAGTATGCGTTGGGGAAAAAGGCCGACTCCCTCATGCTAAAGGCGAACGCAAAAAATATGTCCGCCGACGTTCTGCTTTCGGCAGGCGTGCTGGCAGGGCTTGGGCTTTCCATGTTGCTCGGCATCGGTGTTATCGATTCCTGGGCGGCGGCTCTGGTGGGCCTGTGGGTTGTCAAATCCGCACTTGGTATCTTTATGGAAGTCAACACGGAATTCATGGACGGGGGTTCGAACGGGGGGTTCTACAAGTCCGTGTTCGATGCGGTCAAATCGGTTGATGGTGCGGAACGACCACACCGTGTGCGAATGCGGCGCATTGCAGGGTTCTGGGATATCGACATTGACATCGAGGTTCTCCCGGACAAAACTGTTGCCGAGGCGCACGGAATAGCTTGCAAGGTTGAGGCCGCCATAAAAGAACGTGTGGAAAACGTATACGACATAGTGGTTCATGTTGAACCCGCGGGGGATACGGGAAACACGGAGAACGAAGGCTACGGCCTTAGCGAGAAAACCTTTACGATCTAAACATATATTCCGCATTCGTCCATAAGCTTTCTTAAGATTTTCGTATTTCCTTGCGTTTTTGCCATGTATGTCATATAATTACATACATGAAACAAGTGAGTGTGGCCAGCGATGCAAAAACCAGCTAAATACAAGATCCCCGTCGATTACTACATCATGCTCGGCATTTGTGTTTTGTTTGTAATAGTCGCATTTATTTTTGACACACCCCAGCAGATATTGCAAGGCTATATAAGGATTCACACCTCCCGAAGCGTTTTGATAACGGACTATGTGGCGTTGTCTGGATTAGGTGCGGCTCTCGTGAATTCGGCGGTTTTGGTTTTTTTCAACCTGCTCCTTTTGGTATTGAACAAGCGTGAACCGGACGGAAAAATAATTGCCGCACTCTTTTTGACAATTGGCTTTTCGCTGTTCGGCAAAAATATGTTTAACACACTGCCGATAATGGCTGGTGTCTGGATTTATGCAAGAGCTTCTAAGATAAAGTTTTCAACCATGGTTGTTCATGCAATGGTATGCACAACCATTGCGCCCATTGTCAGCGAGGTAGCTTTTTTTGGCGGCGGCACTAATTATCTTCAAATCATTGCCGCACTCGCTATCGGGATGTTTGTCGGGTTTATTTTCCCGGTAGTTGCGGAATATGTAAAACGGCTGCACAGTAATTTTTGTCTTTACAATGGCGGAATCGCAGGTGGCTTTATTGCGACAATGTTCGCGGGACTTTTCCGAAGCATCGGCATGGAGATCGTGCCCGAGAACTATTGGGGTACCGAACACACATGGCACCTGACAATTCTTGCCTGTAGTATTGCGGTTGCGCTGATCATTTACGGCATCGCTATGGACAAGCCTGCGGTTTCTTTTAGACGATTGAGAAAAATCATGGATGAAAGCGATCCGAATGACAGCGACTATTTTGCCAAGTACGGAAATTCTTGCTACAAGAACATTGGGGTAATGTGCATACTGTCAACGGCTGTCATGCTCTTTCTGAGGATACCGATCAATGGCCCTATTCTAGGAGGAATTTTTACGATATCCGGCTTTGCCGCATCTGGCAAGCACCTTAGGAATACCATCCCGGTTTTAATTGGCAGTATAATTGCCGTGCATTTTAATCATCTTGAATCGACCGCTCCCGTGAATACTCTTGCGATTCTCTTTTCGACGGGACTTGCACCCATTGCCGGTAAGTACGGCTGGTTTTGGGGCATCGCTACCGGTTTCTTCCATGTTGCGATTGCCGTTTTTATAGGGGACATAAACGGTGGGCTGAACCTGTACAACAACGGATTTGCCGGGAGTTTTGTCGCCGTAATAATGCTCCCTGTAATTGAGTTCATCAAAGATCTTCGCGAAAAACTGACAACCAAAATAGACAAAAGAAACAATATGCGATAGCCCCCCATCTACCCACACACCCAGTGTCTAGGAATTTAGGCGCTGGGTTAGCTTTCGTTCTGTCCGCTTAAAATCCCGTACAACCTGTCAAGGTCTTCCATTGAGTAGTATTCGATGTAGATACGGCCTTTTTCTATGCCGCCTTCTATGCTCACTTTTGTTCCAAGCTTCTCGATAAACTTTTCTTCCATGTCAACAATTTCGGGTGAACGTTTTGCGACGGGCTTTTCCTTTTCCTCTTCGGTCAGATGGGCGGTATTGAGCATCGAGGCCCGCTTTTCCGTATCACGGACGGAAAGCCCTTTGTCGGTAATTTCCTTGAACAGCTTTTCCCGTAGCTTCTGGTTCGTTACCGAAAGCAAGGACTTTGCATGACCGGGACTTATGGCACCGCTTTCCAGGCTTTTCTGGACATCGGCGGAAAGCTTTAGAAGCCGCAGGGAATTCGCCACAGTGGAACGGTTCTTGCCCAACCTGGCGGCAAGTTCCTCCTGGGACAGTCCTGAAAAGTCCATCAGGTTTTTGTAGGCGGCGGCCTCCTCTATGGGGTTAAGGTCGGTGCGCTGGATGTTCTCGATAAGCGAGACCTCAAGCCGCTTCTGGTCGGTGTACTCACGGATAATGGCTGGAATCTCGTCAAGGCCAGCCAGCCGTGCGGCCCTGGTTCGCCGCTCGCCGGCAATAATGATATAGGTGCCGTCGCCAGAATCCGCCGCTATAATCGGCTGGATAACGCCATGTTCGGCAATGGAGTCGGCAAGTTCCCGAAGTTCCGTTTCGTCAAAATTCTTCCTGGGCTGACCTGGGCTGGCAGCCAACTTGTCAAGGGCAAGCTTTACCACGGTGTCGTGTTCGGGGATTAAACCTGTAGGTTCGGCAAAGAAATTATCCGACCGTGTTTCGGCATTTTCGTCCCCTATGCCGGGAAGGGCATCGTCATCTCCGGAAAGCAGGGCATCCAGCCCCCTGCCCAATCCTGCCTTACGTGACACTGTCGGAACCTCCGTCTGTCTTTTTTTGCAAAGCACGGTTAAGCACTTCCCGTGCAAGGCTTTGGTACGCCCGTGCTCCCGAACAGTGGGGGTCATACAATACGATGGGTTGCCCATGGGAGGGAGCCTCGGAAAGGCGGACGTTCCTTGGAATAATCGTGGAAAAAACCCTGCTTTTGAAATAGGTGCTTACCTGTTTTACCACGTCCTGGGCAAGCCTGGTTCGGGGGTCATACATGGTAAAGAAAATGCCCCCTATTCCCAGGGATTTGTTCAGACTACGCTGAATCCGTTGGACTGTATTCAAAAGAAGGGTAAGGCCTTCCAACGCAAAGTATTCGCATTGCATAGGAATAAGTACATCGTCGGCTGCCGCCATGCCGTTAAGGGTAAGCACACCCAGGCTGGGGGGACAGTCTATAAGAATAAAGTCGTAATGGTTTTTTACCGGTGCGAGAGCTTCCTTGAGGAACAAATCACGGTTTCTCTGCCCGATAAGCTCCACCGCCGCACCGGAAAGGTCGATGCTGGAAGGTATTACGTGAAGGTTGGGAACGGCCGTTTTCTTTATCGCCTGGTCAAAGGTAGCCGTCCCGGAAAGCAGTTCATAAACCCCTGGTTTGAGCGATTTCGCCCCGACACCGCTGGAAAGGTTTGCCTGTGAATCAAAGTCCACCAGGAGAACCTTCTTCCCTTCCTCGGCGAGATACGCCCCTATATTGAGAGCCGAGGTGGTCTTACCGACCCCTCCTTTCTGGTTTACAAAAACATAGGTTCTACCCATGTAGCCAGTATATATATACAACCAGCAAGTATCAACACGCCCAGAAACAGGGGAGAACAGGGGAGGCTATCCTCTCCCATGACATTTTTTGTTGACTTTGGCAACCACGGCACATATAATGGCTTAATGTAATCAACGTTGACCTTGCAGTACCCATTGTCAATATCGAAAAATCACGCACATTGGAGGAGGTAGAAAAAATGAAGACACTAATCCTGTACTATTCTTATTCTGGGAACACCAAAGCCTTTGCGACAAAAAGGGCGGCAGAGCTTGGAGCCGATGTTGAAGAAATAACCGAGGTAAAAAAACCGTTCGTTCTTGTCGGCATATACAGAGCTTGGAAACGCAAAAAAACAGCTATCCAGCCGATTAAGTCGCAGCTTGGCAACTACGACAAAATCGTCATCATGTCGCCTGTTTGGGGAAGCTATCCCGTGTCAGCGATAAACAGCGCAATCGACAAGCTTCCGGTAGGCAAAAAGGTTGAGCTCGTTATGGTTTCGGCCGGCGGTGGAACAAAGAAAAGTGCCGAGGGAACGAAAGCCCTTGTAGCAATGGGTGGGTGTGAAGTCGTGGGATACTCGGATATAGTTGCGAAGCGAAAAGGTGGTGAAGTTGTTAGCCGGGAAATGTAGAGATAACCACTAAATGCCGTTCCTCGTCCAGCCCAGGAACGGGGCAGGGCAAAAGCTCCCATCGCCCTACTAGGGACGGCAAGGCCTGTTCCAACTCCGCCATTTCCGCCTCGGTTTTTGCCCGGCGGCCTTTGTACGCCGCCAGGACTCCGCCCTTTGCGCAAAGCCTTGCAAGTTTTTTGTAGATTCTAGGTTCAAGGGGACGGAAAGCCCGGAAGGTTACCAACGCAAAATTCCCGATCTTTACTTTTTCCATTTCCTGCTCCTCCACCGAAACATTGGGAAGCCCAAGCACTTCCAGGGTGTTCCGTAGAAACCCTGCCCTGCGGCCCTTCCTTTCGATAAGGGTAAACCGTGCGTCTGGCATGGTAATGGCGAGAGGGATCCCCGGCAGCCCAGCACCCGATCCGACATCGGCGATATGCACGGGGCTAAACCCTGCAACTTTGCTGGCAATGATCCCCAGGGGACTAAGCGAATCGAGGATGTGCCTGGTAACAAGTTCCTGCCTGTCGTCGGTTCCTACCAGGCTTAGGGCAGGATTGAAAGTCTCTATTTCACGAATGTATGCGCCAAGCAGGGAAACAATGCTTTCCGCACGAGGGGCAATTATGGCATCGGCATTTCTGTCGTGTTGACAGAGCAGGGATATCCCATGGGATACCATCCCGTGAATTTCATCATTCCGCATATTGCGCCAGGCAAAGCTCGTAGTAGCGACCCTTCAATGCCATTAGTTCATCGTGCGTACCCTGTTCCTCGATTATACCATCGTTGATATACATAATCTTTGTGCAGTTTCGGATGGTCGAAAGCCGGTGGGCAATAATGAAAGAAGTCCTGCCCTTCATCAGAGTATGGATTCCTTCCTGCACCAACTGTTCCGTGCCGGTGTCTATACTACTGGTTGCCTCGTCGAGGACAAGAATACTGGGATTGGAAATGAGGGTACGGGTAAACGCGAGAAGCTGCCGCTCGCCTTGGGAAATGCCCCCCCCCCTCTCGCTGACGGGAGTGTCGTAACCCTGTGGCAGTTTTTCGATAAAATTGTGCGCCCCGATAAGCCGTGCAGCCTTGCGGATTTCCTCGTCCGTGGCATCCAGCTTACCGTAACGGATATTGTCGGCAATGGTACCGGTAAAGAGAAAACTGTCCTGTAGCATTATTCCCATCTGGCTTCGCATGGAGCTTAACGTTACCTTCATAATGTCCTGCCCATCGATAAACACCTGGCCTTCCTCGATATTGTAAAACCTGGAGAGCAGGTTGACGATGGTCGTCTTGCCTGCACCAGTAGGCCCTACAATTGCAATACTCTCACCCGGATGTCCGTCAAAGCTGACGTTCCGCAGAACCTTGCGTGTGCCGTCGTAACTGAAACTTACGTTCCTGAATTCAACATGCCCACGGACAAAGGGGAAGGTCGTTGCATTGGGATCGTCCTTGATCGTTACAGGCTCGGCAATGGTGTCGAAGATACGGTCAAGGTACGCCATCGCGGAAATAAAAGTGTTGTAGATGTTCGCAAGGTTGATGATGGGTTGCCAGAAACGCCAGGTGTAGTTACCCATCGCAAGAAGCATACCAAAGCTTGCCATGGGATGCATCAGGAAAACCCCAGTGATGTACAAAAACGAAAACACCAGTTGCGCAATTGTTTCTACAGAAAACCACACGCTGTTGGAAATGTAGATCGCCTTCATCCATTCGTCGTTGCGTTCCTCGGTAAGCTGGTTCATTATGCCCAGGTTTTTTTTCTGTCGGTCAAAAGCCTGCGTTACCTTAATCCCATCGATGGATTCCTGGACATAGGCATTAAGGTTGGAAGTCTTGTTGGAAACGCTCTGCCAGGCACGGCGTTGCTTTGGCTTGATTGTCCAAATAAAAATGGCAAAGATGGGAAGCCCCAGAATAACGACCGTGGCCAGTTGCGGATTCACCCTAAACATGAAAAAAATAATGAAAATGATGTTCAGCACCTCTATCACGAAGTTGATAATCCCGTTGGAAAGCGCATCGGAAACACTGTTCACGTAAGGCACGACACGCACGAAAATTTTCCCGTGGGGGCGGCTATCGTAGAAGCTAAAAGCGAGCCTTTGCAGGTGGGAAAACAGGTCATAGCGTATGTCGTGGATTATCCCGGCACCGGCTTTTGCAACAAGAACGTTACGAATCGTCCCAAGGCCGATGCTTATGACAATGGAAGCGGCAAGGCAGGCCGCCATAAGCAAAAGCAGCCTGAAATCCTGGTTGGGAACCGCAACATCGATGGCATGCATGATAAACAGCGGCCCCGAAAGCGCAACCAGGTTTTCCACTATGCTTAAGCCAAGTGCAAGCTTCAAAGGCCCTTGCGCCTTAAGTATATAGCCAACGCAACGTTTGATATTGAAGAGGCTGACTTTCTCGTCCAGATATTCGTCAACATCGTAGCGATTGCGTCCTGTTGCGGTTTTTTGTTCAGCGTGTTGTTCGGTTTTTTTTCTTGCCATCGTCCTTTCTCTCCAGATGGAAATCGTTCCTAAGTATAGAGGCTTTGCGGTTTTTCTTCAATCGCCGCTACCTACCTTCCCCGGTATCAACTCTTTTATGGCCCGGTCGAAATCGCTTTCGAGTTGCCGCATTTCTCGCATACGGTAGATTTCGAATTCCTTTTCGGCTTTTTCGACAGCCTGCTTGTGCGAAACGCTTCCTTTACCCACAAGCAGTTCCCGGCGATTGCCAAGAAGCTGGCGGTCAAGTTCGGCTATCCAGTCCGCCATCGTCATAGTGCGTTCTTCCAGAGCCTGCAACTCGGCAAAATCCAGAAACTGCGAAACGAGAAGATTCAGCACCAGCAGTTCCTTTTCGATCAGGTAGTTCTTGGCAACACCCACGTCACTTTTGGTTACGTAGTCGCCTTTGAAGTTTGTCATGCCGACCATCGGCTTGTCGCTGTCCACTCGTTCATGGATGATTTCAGCGGCGGTGTGCTTATGTGCGGCGTAGTGCATCTTGTTCTGTACGGTTGCGAAGAACTCGCGCGTGGCGGCGGCTTTTGAGTCGTAGTCAATCGCCGTGGCATAAATGTCGGTTACCTGCTGGTACAGGTTGCGCTCGCTGCTGCGGATGTCGCGGATGCGCTGGAGCAGCTCGCGGAAGTAGCGTCCGCCGCCGTTTTTCAGCCGCTCGTCGTCCATCGCAAAGCCCTTGCGAATGTACTCGTTCAACCGCTTAGTCGCCCACTGCCGGAACTGGGTGCCGCGCAAGGATTTTACGCGATAGCCGACCGAGATTATCACGTCAAGGTTGTAGTGCTTGGTGTTGTAGCTTTTGCCATCAGCCCCAGTTGTTCGGAAATTCCGAACAACTGACCCTTCGACAAGCTCGCCTTCTTCAAAGATGTGGCTGATATGCTCGCTGACGTTGGCTTTACTCGATTGGAAAAGCTCAACCATCTGTGCTTGCGTCAGCCAGACTGTTTCGTCTTCCAGGCGCACGTCAACCTTGGTTACGCCGTCCTCGGTTTGGTAGATTTCGATTTCAGATTTGATTTCCATATCCATGCCCACGATAGGGTTAAAAGTCCCTACTTCCCTGCCTTACCATGCCCAATCGCAGCTATCTCGGCGGCATATTGCAGGCTCCAAATGTAATGATAAAACCCTCGCAAAGCCATAAGCTCCTTATGCGTCCCCCTCTCGATAATCCGCCCTTTGTCCATCACCAGAATCAAATCCGCCCCCCTGAACGACGAAATCCGCTGGGCGATTACAATCTTCGTGCAGGGGAAATCGAGGCTGCGCAACTGCTCCTGAATAAACTGCTCGGTCTCGCCGTCAACCGCCGAGGTCGTATCGTCCAAAACCAGAACCGCAGGCTTGACCGCAAGCGCACGGGCAAGGGCGATACGCTGCCTCTGCCCACCGGAAAGCCCCACGCCACGTTCGCCGACAAGGGTCTCGTAGCCTTCGCTCATGCCGCTGATAAAGCCATCTGCATCGGCCTGCGTCGCACGTTTGCGGATATTCTCGTCGTCCATGTCAGGGTTCCCATAGGAAATATTCCCCTGCACCGAATCGGAAAACAGAAAAACCTCCTGCATGGCAATCCCAAGGTTGCGCCTTAGCGAGGAAAGCGTGTAACGGCGAATGTCGGTGCCGTCAAGCAGCACCTCGCCGCCGTCGGGTTCGTAAAAACGTGCAAGAAGATTCACAAGCGAGGTTTTGCCGGCACCCGTGCTGCCAAGAATGCCGATGGTCGAACCAGGCTCGGCCACGAAACTGATGTTTTCAAGAATCTGGTTCCCGTCTATGGAAAGGCTTACGTCCTTAAACTCGATTTTCCCGGCAGGCCGCTCGGCAAGTTCCACCGCATCCGCAGCGTCGCCAATGCCTGGGGGGGCCTCCACCACCTCGCGGATCATCTCCCCGGCGGAGGTGTAGCGTTCGATGTCGGCGAGCAAAGGCCCAAGCATCCGCAAGGGGCCGGCAAGCGCCCAGGTAAGGGAGGAAAAGGCCATGTACTGGCCGCTCGTCAGCCAGCCCCGAATAAGGAAGTAGCCGCCCACCAGCAGAGTAACGATCATTAAAAGCTGGCTTACCGTGTCCAGCATGGGCTGGTACTTTGCGATAATCAGGGCGTTGCCGTAGCTTGTGTCACGGAATTCGGCGTTGAATTTCTCGAAGTGCTCCTTCTCGTATTCCTCGCGGGCAAACGCCTTTACCACCCGGTTGCCCCCGATGTTTTCCGTCACCGCCGTTCCCAACTGGGTAAGCTTTTGCCGCAGCAACAGAAACCGTGGCTGCAGCCGCTTCCTAAACCTGTGGCTAATGAACAGGATGAAAGGGGTAACCGACACCAGGCAAAGGGCAAGCTGCCAGTTGATAATCATATAGAACGTAAAAACCGAGACGAACAGCACCACCGCATCGACAAACTGGAAGGACACCCAGGCCACCGTATGCCGCAGGCGGTCGAGATCCTGGGTCATGCGGGTCATAAGGTTTCCCGTGGCGAAACGGCCCAGGAAGCGGTAATCCTGCCCCTGAACCATCTCGTACATGTCACGGCGGATGTCGGTCATGACCCCAGTGCTGGCCTTTTCCATCAACACGACCATCAGGTAGCGCAGGGAAAGCCTGGCAATCTGGACGGCGAACATAATCACCAAAAGCCGAATGAGCGGCTCGGTGTTTTGCGGCACGACCACGTCGTCAATTAGCCTTTGGGCAAACATGGGATTGATGATCCACATCATAGCGCTAACCGCCGAGACAACAAGCCCGGCAACGAAGACCGCACGTCTTCCCTTCATATAGTTCCAAATCCACTGTATCTGGGACATATAACAATTCTCCAAGTGATGGCACGAACTTCCAAGCTTCCGTCGAAGCTAGAGGTTCCCGATGCTGTTTAAGCCGATTTCTTTGAAAACAGGTGTAACCAACTGCAAGCCTATGTTATTCTTGCCGAAATCTCGACACTTTGAAAAGCCCCTGGTAATTGCCGCCAAGAACCTACGGCATTTTTCGGTAACGAAACCCATTAGAAGTCAAGTGAAATGATATAATCTTTTATGTGAACAATGCCCTATGCCCGAGGGTAAAAGCTGGTACTTATTCGCATTCAACTGTGTCATTTTGACACAAAATTTGCTTGAAATTGGACCTTTGTGTCAGTTTTGCCTCAAAACTCCCTGAAAATCTAAGGAAATACCTTTGTATTGCGGACACCGATCCCCTTTCGGGGTGATTTTTACCGCCTGCCAGGGTATCTGGTTCGAATTTAACAGCCTTATGGCTGTCCTGGAAATAATTTTCCAGCATTTTCCAACACTTGGCACGGTTTTTGCTAGTATATAGGCAGAAACCAAAACTTACAAAGCAAGGAGAAGAAAAATGAGAACGATTACTTTACACCGGCCCAACACGCTTCATAACGCACTTAGCGATTTCGATCGCTATTTCGAGTCCTTCTTTGGGGATTCCCTTTTCAGCCCCACGTCCAGGGGACTCGCCCGAATGCCAGCGGTTGACGTTAGGGAAACCGAAAAGGCGTACATCCTGGACATGGAACTTCCCGGCTACGATGAGAAGGACATCGAGATTCACGTTGACGGGAGCAGCCTTTCCGTAGCTTCCAAGCAGGAAGAGGCAAGGCAGGCAAACGACGAGGAGCAGGGAACCTGGCTCATTCGGGAAAGGCGAGTGCAGTCCTTTAGCCGCTCGTTCAAGATGCCCGAAAACGCCGACCCCGAGGGAATCGGTGCGGAATTCAAAAACGGCATTCTTTGTATGGAAATCCCAAAGAAGCCGGAAGCCCAGAAACGCTCCATCCAGATTAAGGTGAAGTAAACGGGAACCGAACCTCTAAAACCCTGGCTGGAGTTTTAGAGGTTCAACCTGGGGGATTACGTAATTCAGGTACAGGAAATGGGCAATGCGTTTCCATGATCTTTCGCTCCCTCCTGCTGGCCCGGGCGACTCCCAGGTAAGGCCCCAGGCATAGGGCCACTCTTTCCGCCACGCCTTTGGTGCAAGGCCTTCGCTCGCACACTCCAGGGGTGCGCCATGCACGCCCCGGCCATGGAAGAAAATGTCCGTGACGTACAAGGCGCACCCCTGGAGTGCCCGGAACGAGTTCCGGCAAGCCATGGGAAGGTGGTTAGGGGGAAGCACCAACGGCCTTCAAATTTGCCACGGGCTTCTTCGTCTAACCACTCTTTCGGCGACCGGTACCGCCTCGATCACCCCTAGAGGAAGGGGGGTACACCATATCTAGTGTACCCCAGTATGTACCTACGCTATGGTTTTTGATGACTGACACTGGAGGCTGTGTCAAATCTAGCCCTATTTTTTTAGGCTGAGGGGCGGCATAGCGAAACAATGCGCAGTACGCCAACAAAATCCAGACGGGCGGGCCCTGCCGCGGAGGCATCCAGGCTTATCTCGCCGCACATGCCGCCGCCAGCCTCGCACCGCCCGTCCCTGTGCGATGTTATCGCCTCCGTCGGCTCGCCGGCCTTTGCGGGGACGCACGCGTCGAAGTCCGTGCCGGCGACATGTACGTCGAACCCGTCGCGCATGCTCGCCACTATGTC
>Ga0209755_10002130_pt1 | contig 27895 bp, 19 predicted proteins | sample TergutCo191P1_FD_187301 | JGI IMG/M metagenome (GOLD analysis project Ga0209755, IMG submission 187301) | Cornitermes sp. P1 segment gut microbial communities from Petit-Saut dam, French Guiana - Co191P1 (SPAdes) (version 2) | ecosystem: Host-associated > Arthropoda: Insects > Digestive system...
TGGCGAAGGTGTTGTCCACGATTAGGGGTATGCCGTTGCGGTGGGCGATCTCGGCGACGGCCTCGATGTCTATTATCGTGGAGTTGGGGTTGCCCAAGGTCTCGAAAAAGATCGCCTTGGTGTTGGGCCTTATCGCCTTTTCGAAGTTCCCGACGTCGCCGCCGTCAACGAATGTCGTCTCGACCCCCATGTCCCTGAATGTGTTGGCGAAAAGGACGTATGTGCCGCCGTAAATGTGGCTTGCGCTGACTATGTGATCCCCGCTTCGGGTGATGTTCTGAACCGCGTAGGTCGCGGCCGCCGCCCCCGAGGAAAGCGCAAGCGCGGCGACGCCTTTTTCCAGCGCGGCCATGCGCTTCTCGAACACGTCCCAAGTAGGGTTCATGATTCTGGTGTAGATGTTTCCCATCTCGGCCAGCGCGAAACGATCCGCGGCGGACTTTGAGTTGGGAAATACATAGGAAGTGGTTTGATAGATGGGAACGGCCCGCGCATCGGTGGCGGGATCCGGGGCTTCCTGCCCCGCGTGAACCTGTAGTGTCTCGAACCTGTACTCTTTGTTTGTCATAGGTGCCTCCTGCCGTAGACTCCCTTTGAATTTTACCGGAAAGGAAAGGGCTTATACAAGCGGCCCTGGGCGATGTTACGAAATTGGTGCAGAGCATGTAACGCTTGTCCGGTTGCGCGGTCTTCCCAGGCGTTGCCGCAAGCCGGTGACAGACACCGCGGTTGGGCTTCTCCCAAAAACGGTGTCCGTCACTCTGGCGTGCCCTGTCATGCTGCGCAATGGGTTTAAAAATTCATGACTGACACCGTTGCGCCGCCTGTCTGTCACTTTGCGTACCCAGTGGGAATGCATCGCTTAGGGCATTCGATACCTCCATCAAAACCTTATGCTGTGAAGCACTCTTAGGCCGTTAATGTTCCCGTCATTGGACGACACTAGCTCAAAGTCAAATGGAATGCCATTGCCAGTGGAGGCGACTGCGGGATTTGGCCGCGTGTGGAAAAACGGGATGATGTAGCCAAACAGTATGGAGGCTCCCACAATCGCAGTCCCCACACCTATAAAAAATCGCTGAAACTCCTCCCTTTCTACATAACCACCCCGCGAATTAAGATCGGGATCCCATACATAAAACGGATTCACAAGGCCATAAATTAAAAAAGACAAACCAACCACCTGACCACCGGCCACCCCCCAACCAAGCCGTTGACCGTTTATTATCGATCCAGTCCCGAAAAGCATGTTCAAGGCCCCCATCCCAACCCGTTGCCCTGTGGTGAAATCCTCGAAAAACGTGCCGCCACCGATGGCGATCAGCGTCCTCACCTGCCTGTCAAGCCGAACCGATGTCCCATAAACGGTCTGGAACGTGAAACTTTCCAGATGGATTGCGTTCACGATCAGGCGGTAAGTGTTCGCGGTCTCCCTATTAATCGAGCCGGTTACGATGGTGTTGGCCTCCAGAAAGTGCCCAAGGCGTTGCTGGTTTTCATCGCTTACCCAGCCGGCCATCTGAAAGTCGAATTCCTGGCTTGCCATCTCCAATTCCACCGTGCCGCGCGGGACCACTTGGAACGAACCCGCCCTTACCAGGTTAAAAATCAGCTCGTTTATCACATGGTCCGACAAGGCCACATGGTCGGACGTCATGTTGATGACGGCGATTCTTGATCCCTGCGGCACCCTTGCCGAAATGTCCCTTGCGGCGTTCGATATCGCGGTATCGATCGCCACCTGCGGGAAAAGCGGGAAACTGGCGACCAGCGCCAACGACACAAAGAGAGCGGTTTTCTTAACTGACATAATGTTCCTCCTGAAAATATTTTTTCCCCAAACCCGGGGAAATATGGACTTTGTCGGCGGTTTTTCGGCAACTCAGGGCCGATTCCAAGGCGCGTACCTTGACCGGCCTTGGCGAGGGATTGAAACTTTCGAACGTAACCTTGGGTTGAGTGGCGCAAACTCTTACGCCACAAGGAATTAGCGCACGGGGGGGGGGGGGGGGGTAAACCCCTCCGAGGGCTCCATGGTGTTTCATTCGAAAGTTACGACCCAATGCACCTTCACAGGGGAAAACTTGCGATGATAAAATACCACAAAATATCGTAAAATAGCCCAGCACACCCATATAATCATAATACGGGATCTTGAAAAAAAAGTCAAGAGGGCTGGAACGGGTGACAGGGAAATCAATTTCCGTTTGAAAACATGTCATAGACCCCCGGTAAAACCGGGGGCTTGAATTCGTGAACCGCTCAAAGCGGTTGGGCCGCTCTCCCTCGGTATCTCTACTTCATTATGGCCATTTACACACTTTTTAGGACAGGCTCACGCGAATTTCCTGGGGTTCATACTGTTCGCTTTCATAAAAATACTTCTTTGCTAACAGTGTCTAGCAATACAGGAATTCAAATCTCAGGGCCTTGCGGACGGGTTTCATATGGTTTTCCACGAAAAGCGGAATGTCCTTTCGTTTCTGCCCGGGGATTGGGGAGCCGGCGGGATTAAATGGCATTCGAAGGTGCGTTTTCATATGCCGTTCCTGGCGATTATGCCCCCTCGTCTCGGTGATGCCATCGGCCTTGGCCAGCAATCGTTGTGCAGCTTGCAACAGGCCGCGTCCGTCGCATCGGTTTTCGTCTTCGGAAAGTCGGGTCTTGTCGGGTTTGTTTCCGCGATCCTGCCCCCAACGCAGGCGTTCATATCGTTGAACCATGGTCTTGCTCCTTTATGTTATGCGAAAAGCGATACTCAAAAATAAGCAAACGGAGACAAAAGTCAAGCAAAACCGTCCGCAGGTTCCCGCGGGCTTTCAGTCGCCCATGCGTTTGCCGGGCGTTTTCCCTTCCTTGCTTTTTTTTGCCGTTTTTGCGATAGTGTATAGGTACTATATGTCAGACCAAATAATACCCATCGAACATGTGCTCCCACCGAAATTGGCATTGGTGGCCCTCATGGGCCGTCCGATCTTCCCCGGGATTTTCACCCCGATAATGATTGGGAACCCGTCCGACGTCAAAGCCGTCGAGGACGTGGTCGCGGGCGATGGCATGGTGGGGCTTGTCATGCTCCGGAACGAGACGGATACGCCCTCCATCCACGATTTGCACAAGATAGGCACGGTGGCGAAGATAGTCAAGAAGATCAACCTGCCCGACGGCGGGATGAACATTTTCATATCGACGCTGAAACGCTTTCGGATAAAGAAGACCCTGCACGCCAGCAACCCCATAGTCGCGGCGGTGGAGTACCTGGAAGACGAGGAGGACGCCACCAGCGAGGTCAAGGCCCTTACCCGGGCGCTGATCTCCGAGATGAAGCAGATTTCCGAGAACAACCCGCTGTTTTCCGAGGAAATGCGCCTCAATATGATCAACATCGACCACCCGGGGAAGATCGCGGACTTCATCGTCAGCATCCTGAACATAGACAAGGCCGACCAGCAGAAGGTGCTGGAGATGCTCAACGTCCGCCAGCGCATGGAACAGGTTCTGGTTTACATAAAGAAGGAGCAGGAGCTCCTGCGCATCCAGAAGAAAATCCAGCGCGAGATAAACGAGAAGATCGAGAAGTCCCAGCGGGACTATTTCCTGAAAGAGGAGCTGAAGGCGATCAAGATCGAGCTTGGGATGACCACCGACGCCAAAAGCTCCGACTACCAGCGTTTCCAGGAGAAGCTTGAGGCGTTCAAGTTCGAGGGCGAGGTCAAGGAGACGGTGGAACAGGAACTGGAAAAGTTCAATCTGATGGAGCCGAACTCCTCTGAGTTCATTGTTACGCGCAATTATCTTGACATGATTTTCAGCCTTCCCTGGGGCGATCCCGCACCGGAGAATTTCAGCATGAGGAAGGCGCGGGAGATTCTGGAGGCGGATCACTACGGGCTCAGGGACGTGAAGAACCGCATTGTCGAGTACCTTGCGGTGCTGAAGCTGCGGGGGGCCTTGGCCGCGGAGAAGGTTTCCAAGAGGGGCGCGGACGCCGGGGAGCGCGCCGTTCCGCAGGGTTCCATCGTGTGTCTGGTCGGCCCGCCCGGGGTGGGCAAGACCTCGGTGGGGCGGTCGATCGCCCGGGCGCTCGGAAGGCAGTTCTTCCGGTTCTCGGTGGGGGGGATGCGGGATGAGGCCGAGATCAAGGGCCACCGCCGAACCTACATCGGCGCGATGCCGGGCAAGATCATCCAGGGGCTAAAGATCGTGAAGACGAAAGACCCGGTGTTCATGATCGACGAGATCGACAAGATGGGGGCCAGCTTTCAGGGCGATCCCGCCAGCGCGCTTCTTGAGGTGCTTGACCCGGAGCAGAATTCGTCGTTCAGGGATCATTACCTTGATCTTCCCTTCGACATTTCCCGGATTTTCTTCATCGTCACCGCCAACACGCTGGACACGATTCCGCCGCCGTTGCTTGACCGCATGGAGGTGATCCAATTACCCGGCTACATCGACACGGAAAAGCTGGAGATCGCCAAACACTATCTGATTCCCAAAAGCCTGGAGAAGAACGGCCTGCGCAGAAGGCATGTGAAGTACACCAAGGACAGTCTTCTGCACATCGCCAACGCCTACGCCCGCGAAGCCGGCGTGAGGAATTTCGAGAAAAACCTTGACAAAATTCACCGCAAACTGGCCAACCGCATCGTAGAGGACGCGGAGGATGCCGCGCTCAACGGCTCGGGTGTCCTGGCCGATTCTTTGCCGGCGCAGTTCGCCATTGACAAGAAATTTGTCGAGAAACACCTGGGCAGGCCCGCCTTCCCGGAGGGGGACATCAAGAAGGCCAACTTCCCCGGCATGTCCGTGGGGCTTGCCTGGACGAGTATGGGCGGCGACACGCTGGTAATCGAGGCGAGCTCGGTTCCCGGCAAGGAGGGGTTGACCCTTACCGGCAAGATGGGCGACACGATGAAGGAAAGCGCGGCCATTGCGATGACCGTGGCCCGAAAGCTCGCCGTGGAGCGTTACGGTCTTGACGTGGAATGGTTCGACAAGAACCATGTCCACCTGCACATTCCCGAAGGCGCGACCCCCAAGGACGGCCCCTCCGCGGGTATTACGATGGCCACGGCACTTCTTTCCCTGATGCGGGGTAGGGTGGTCGTTGACAAGTTGGTCATGACCGGCGAACTTTCGCTTACCGGCAGCGTGCTTCCCATCGGCGGCCTCAAGGAAAAGACCATTGCGGCAAGGCGGAACAAGGCGAGGCACATAATCATTCCGCGGAAGAACGAACGCGATTTGGACGGGATTCCGGACTATGTGAAAAAAGGGATCACGTTCCACTCGGTTGACCGATTCGAGGAAGTGCTGTCGTTGGCTTTGCCGGATTGATTGGGTTTATTCAGCGATTCCGCAGGAATTCATTCAGCTCGTCCTCCAGATCGCGCAACCGTCCCTCCAGCGCATGTATCCGCTGGATCGAGTACTTCAACTGCCTGTCCAAAAGACGTTCGCAGGTTTCGTCAAGGAGGGAATCGAAGGTAAAGGGTTCAGAAACAGGGGCGGCTTTCCCTCCCGCAGCCGTGTCGTTGTGTTTCATAGGCACCCGCATTAGTCATCGTCCACTGGCGATTCGATTGCAGTGCTTCTGGGAGAATCGCCGAGATTCGCTTGCGGCCCGTCATAAGCCCGTATGAAAGTAACAACAGCGATGAATGCAGCAAGCACAAGTATCAAATTACGCATGGTATCCCCAACTAATTTTAAATTACCCCCTAAGGCTATTCTACACGCACTATCTCCATCGGTCAATAGGGTTTATCGGCTCCCCCCTGTAAAAAAGCGCGAAGTGAAGGTGCGGCCCGGTGGCGCGGCCGGTGCTGCCGATCCTGCCGATTTCCTGCCCCTGCCTTACCGTTTCGCCCGCTCTGACGGAGAAAGCCGAAAGATGCGCGTACAGGGTCTGATAGTCCTCGCCGTGCCGGATAATTATGAAGTTGCCGTAAGTGGGGTTCGCCCCCCTGTGGATCACGGTTCCCCCCTTCGCCGCCCGCACCGGATCCCCGGTCCTGCCGGCCAGATCTACGGCCCTGTGCAGTTGCATCCGCCTGGAGCCGGGGGCGAAGGGATCCTCCCGCCAGCCAAAGCCGCTGGTGATCCTTCCCGGGACGGGGCGGGTCAGCCTTTCGGGTTGTCGCCAGATTGCGCGCCTGAACGCGGCGACGTCCATCCTGCCGCCGGGGATGAACAGAATCTGCCCGGGCACTATGGTGTTGTCGTTGATGTCGTTCGCATCGAGCAACACGTTCAGCGGAATCCCCATCGACTGGGCAATCCCCTCGAAAGTGTCGTTTTCCATGACCGTGTACGGGATGCCGTTCATGTTGGGAATTCTGAGCGCCCTGCCTGTCTGAAGGTTCCACGATTCCCTGATGTCGTTCAGCGCGATGATCGATTCCATGGAAACCGAGTGCTGGACGGCGATTCCGGAAATGGTCTCGCCCGGCGCCACGATGTGCGTGGTCCACTCGAAAGTCTCGGTAAGGTCAAGGGGGATGTCCGTGTACACAAGGCCGTAATATCCCGCCGCGAATGACGGGCTGTTCCATGCCGGGGGTTGCATGTGGGAAAATCCCGCGCCTCGTTGACTTAGCGGGGAAAACGGGTCCTCTAGGGAGGCCGGGGAGATATTCGGCTGCGCGGCGACCCCGGAGATGCGATCCCAGTTCAGGCCGATGATCGCGACGGCGAGAACCCCAAGGATGATGGCCGCCCTTTGTATCCAGATCGTGGGCACTTTCAGGTTGGCCAGACGGTGCAGATATTCGTCCAGGATGGCCCCGCCGGTGACGGCGTTGTCTGTGACGGTGCCGCTTGTCGTGGCGACTTTGGCGGCGCTTTTTCGTTTCGCCGGCCTTTCCATGTTCCCGGGCGCGGCCTCTTGCCCACGTCCGCGGGGAAGCCCGTCCAATATCGACCGCTTGAGCTTGCCGAAATCGAAATCGAATTTGAACTTTCCGGAGCCGGAAGCCGTTTCCCTCTGCGTATTCCTGGGCCACACGTCCTGGGAAAAGCTCGTTTCCTGAAAGGACGGCTGGCGTTTCATTTTTTTGATTGGAGACGGCCTGCGGCGTTTCAGTACCTGCTGCTCCCCAAGGCGATCGATATACATACCCTATTATCGACATTTTCGTGATAAAGCATTATACTCGCAACATGTGGAAGGCGATCTTGGCGGCCTTCGGTACCGCGGTCGTGGTGAATTTGTTTTTGTTCGGCGTGGTTATTGCCGATGGATATTCCATGGAACCAACAATTCGTTCGGGATCCGTCCTCGTGGTCAACAGACTGCAGTACGGGTTTCGTTTTCCCTGGCAAGGGGGATTCCTTGTCCGGTGGGCAAGCCCAAGAGATGGGGATGTCGTGGTTTTTATCACGCCTTCCGGGGATGTCGCGGTCAAACGCGCCGCCGGCGGCGCCGGGGAAGGTTTTTTCATGGCGAAAGGGGACAACCACCTGCTTTCGTACGATTCCCGTTCGTTCGGGCCGGTTCCGGTCGATGCCGTCATCGGCAGGGTTTTGGGGGTAAGATGAACGATTTTCCGAAATGGCGTTTTAGCGTAATCATCGGTGTCATGGCGCTTTTCGCCCTGGTCGTGTTCGCCCGTTATGCGATTTTGGCTGGGCAGGGTGTCGCCGAAAGGGCGGCGATCGCCAGGGTCGCACAAAACCGCGGCCCGATCGTTGACAGAAACGGCAGGATACTGGCCGCCGAGGTTAGGCGTTACGATATCCATGTGAGGCGGCCGCGTGACAGGAATTCCTATGTCGAGGCCCAAAGAATCGAATCGCTGGCCAACCAGCTTTCCCCGATTCTCGACATGGACGCAAGGGAGATCTCCTGGCGCATCGGCACCGCGGACAGGGAGGTCGTTCTTAGGCGGCGGGTTCCGGCCTCTGTCGTCGATGAGATCAGATACGCGCAGAATCGGGCGGAGAACAGGCTGGTGGGAGTCACGCCAAGGGCCGTGCCTTTCAGAGTTTACCCGGAAAGGCACCTTGCCGCGCAGATTGTCGGTTTCGTCGGGGCGGAGCACGAGGGGCTTGAAGGTGTCGAATTCGCCCTGAACAGGCATCTTTCCGGAAGGGAGGCCGGGGGTCGGGGCTGCAAGGTCGTCCTGACCATCGACGCCAACGTCCAGCACATACTTGAGCAGGTTTCTGCCGCTGTCCTGTACGAGACCAACGCCGAAAGTGTGAAGTTCCTTGCGATGGACTCCCGCACCGGGGACATACTCGGCTCGGCGGTGCTGCCTGGTTTTGATCCCAACGACCACCGGGCCTCGAATCCGTACCATTTCCGCAACATTGCCGCCTCGGAGCATTACGAGCCGGGATCGGTTTTCAAGGTCTTTTCCGTCGCCGCGCTTCTGGAAGCCGGCGTCATATCGCCGGAGACGGCATTTTTTTGCAACGGTTTTTACGAGAAGGCTTTTCCCGGCGGCGAGGTCGTGCGCATTGCGTGCTGGAACCCGAACGGCCACGGCTGGGTAAGGGCGAGGGAAATCATCACCCTTTCCTGCAACGTCGCCGCCGCATATGCCGCGGAGTTGTACGCGCCCCACCTCTTTCATCGCGATTTGACGAATTTTGGTTTCGGCAGGGAAACCGGGGCATGGGTGACCAGGGAAACTCATGGGATTCTTGCGGAGCCGCATCTGTGGTCGGGCCGCAGCAGACAGACCATCGCCTTTGGGCAGGAGGTCGCCACGTCCGCGTTGCAGGTGATGCAGGCGGCGACGGTGATCGCCAACGGCGGGGTGCTCGTCCCCCCCCGGATCGTCTCACATATCACCTCCGCAGATGGCAGGACGGTTACGCCAAGGGAAAACCCGACCAATGCGTCCCGACGGGTCGTAAGCCCCGAAATCGCGTGGAGGGTGCTTGGTTACATGAGGGACTCGACCATCGTTGGGCAGGGCACTGGCTGGAGGGCCTACATGGGCGATCTGAGCATTGCGGTAAAGACCGGAACGTCCCAGATACTCGACCCCAGGGGGGGGTATATTGCCAGCACCCTTGCCATCTTGCCGGCGGAAAGCCCGTCGCTGATCCTTTACGTCGTGATCACTCGGCCACAGGGCGAGACTTCCAGTGCGCGGATCGCCGCCCCTGCAATCCGCCAGGCCGCGGAGCAGCTTGTTGACTACCTCGGCATTCCCCGGGGAAGGAACCCGATTGCCCACCACACTGGCCGCCTGAGTATTGCGGGGGAACCCCTTCCGACAATCGGCTCGGTTGTCCCCTGTTTCAACGGCCTTTCCAAAAGGACGCTGTTGCCCCTGCTTCTGCGTAACGACATCACCGTTGAGATTTTCGGCGATGGCTGGGTGCGTCGACAGTCCCCCCCCCCGGGGGTGGCGGTGACGCAAGGCATGGTGATAGAGCTGGAACTGCGATAATTGGGGGGCTTGTCATGCCGGGAAGCCAACCATGCGGTTTTGCGCAAGGTTTACCCCGGGCTTCTGGAAGAATTGCTTCGTCATGAAGTCGGGGACCTTGCCGACCGAGAAACGATACTCGAAACGGCGGCTTCCGGCGTGCCCACACTGAAAATAAACGGTCTGTATGTCCATTCCCCCCGCGACCCCGCAAGGGAGGGTCGGCGTTTGGCGGAAGCCTGTCTTGCCGGCGCCGGCGAGGGGGACGACACCCCGGTACTCGTCCTGGGGTTTGGCCTTGGCTATGCGGCACAGGCCCTCACCGAACTTGCCCCGCGCAGGCCGCTTGTAATCGTGGAAAAAAATCCTGGCATGTTGCGAATGGTCTTCGAGCAGCGCGATTTGAGCGATTTTCTTTCAAGACCTGGTATCGCCTTTCTGCCCGGCGGCGAGGGCGAAGGAGCGATAAGTGCGCTTTTGTTTTTTGAAAAGGCCGCGGCCGGGAAAAACGCCCAAAGGGTGCCGCCGTTGGTTTTGCGCAACCGGACACTGATCGGCATCGACGAGCAATGGTACGCCGCGGTCGAAACCCGCGTCCGCGCATGGGCGACGCAAGGTGACGTGAACCGGGCGACGCTCAAAAAGTTCGGCAGACGATGGATCCGCAACCTTGTCCGCAACATGGCCGCCATACGGGATATGCCCGGCATTTCAGGGCTGGCGGGGCTTGCCGCGGATCCTGCACAGGCCCCCCCCCTGCCTGTTTTCCTTGCCGCCGCCGGCCCAAGTCTGGACGGCGTGGGTTTCCTTCTGCCGGAAATACGAAAACGCTGTATCGTGGTGGCGGTTGACACGAGCCTGCGCTTTTTTCGCCGCAACGGAATCGAGCCAGATTTTGTCCTGGTGGTTGACCCGCAGTTCTGGAACAGCCGGCACATGGATCGCTGCGCGGGCGGCCGGCGCACCAGGCTGATTGCCGAATCCGCGGTGTACCCGCCGGTGTTGCGGCTGCCCTTTGGCGGGACGTTCCTTTGCGGGTCGCTTTTTCCGCTGGGGGCGTTTATCGAGAAGCGTGTTGATCCCAAGGGACTTTTGGGCGCAGGCGGCTCCGTGGCCACCAGCGCATGGGATTTTTGCCGGCTACTTGGGGCGCGGGAAATCTGGATCGCCGGTCTTGACCTTGCCTTTCCCGGCAACAAGACGCATTTCAAGGGCGCGCTTTTCGAGGAGAAGGCCCTTGCCGAATCGTGTCGCCTTAAACCCGCCGAAACCTTTCTGCATGCCGCCTTGCGCGGCGGCTTTCCCTTCCCTGCCGCTTCCGCCTCTGGGGGGAAGGTTCTTACCGACCGCCGGCTTTCCCTTTACGCCGCCTGGTTCGAGAACAGCTTTCGAGGCTCCCCAGACATCCGCAACTACCGTCTTTGGCAGGGGGAGGGGGGTGACACTGGCGGCCTTGCGATTTCTGGTTTGGAGACGGCGCAGGCGAGAAACCTTCTGGCCCTGCTGGAACGTCGCGCCGAAATCGATGTCCGACTTGATGCGGTGTTTTCCCGTGTCGAGGGGGAATTTCTGGGGGAAGATGAAACGCGGCAACGGCATCTGCGTTACGAGGAAGCGCTTGCCGTCCTGCGTTCCGGGTTGGGAAAGATAACTGCGGTCTGTGAGGAAGGGGAGAGAGTTGTCGCCGAGGCCCTGCGAGGTTCCATGGGGCGGGGAAAAGCTCTCGCCGCGCTTGGCGAGGTTAACCGCGCCATCACCGGAAGCGAGGTGAAGGAAATCGCGGGGTTTCTTCTGCCGGAGGAGATGTTGGGAGAAATGGCCGCCCCTGCGGGGGAGGGGGATGAATCCTTTCGCAGGTACCTAGAGGCTTCCCGCAGGCTGTATCAGGCGTTGGTGGAAGCGGCGGAAATTGACGTATAGGCATCGCTTCGACAGGTCAAGTGCTAACCGATTTAACCGATGGTGCGTTCAATACTATTCAGCAAAAGCTGTGAGGAAAAAGGTTTTGTGATATAGCCGGCCGCACCCGGGGGGAGGGATTGTTGTTCATTTTCCTCGACACCATGCGCTGTAAGAAAGATCACGGGAATATCCGCGGTATCGCTGTTGCTTTTAAGCCGTTCCAAAACCTCATATCCATCCATCTCCGGCATCTCGATGTCAAGCAGTATGAGGTCGGGCCTTATCCTTTCGAGAAGCTTGAACATCCGAATGCCGCTTATGGCCGTATACACGGTGTAGATATTGGACAACAAGGCATTGGCCACAGTCAAGTTGGCGGCACTGTCATCTACCAACAAGATGGTTTTCTTTTTTGCGTTCACAAACAGCCCTCCTCTACCGTGTATCGCCAATTTCAAATTGGGCGGTAAACTCAACCGCCAGTGCGGCGGCTTCGTCAAAATCACCATAAAGCAGGTTGGTAGCCACCTCCTTTATCAAATCCTTGTGCTTCTTCGAGTACGGCGTCTGGTTCAGTCGCTCCAGCGTTTCCTTCGCCGCGTCTATGTCGTATAGTTTGCAGGCTTGCGCTATGGCGGAAAGGGAAGTCCGCAAAAAAGACAGGTCCTCATCGGGCACCTCATTGTTTGCATCATCAGGCGAAAGCTCGTCGATGATTTCCCTCAAAATGTCGATAAGCCGCGGCGATAACGCTTTTATGGTCTTTATGTCGGCTTTTCGTCCGGCGATCTCCAGCGTGGCCGCGTACATCGACAGTTCGTTGCGTCCGATGTTGGCGAACGCGCTCTTCATGGAATGGGCCTGGGTCGTAAGGTCTTTGAGTGCGTCCTTGGAGAACTCCAAGACCTGCGTGGTGGACTCAAAAATATCGAGTGCCTTGCCTGCATCCAGCAAAAACGACTCCGATAGTCCCACGGGGCTATTCACGTTTTCCGCCTCGGCCTTTTTGCTCCTGGCGTTCTCGATGACATCCAGCGGCTGCTTGTCGCGTATGAAGCGGATCAGGTATGAGTTTAGCAGGTTGAGATCTATGGGTTTTGAGATGAACCCGGAAAAGCCGTTGTTCATGAACATCTCGGTGGCGCCTTTGAACGTATTGGCCGTCAGCGCCACGATTGGGGGTTTGTAGCCAAGGGAGCGCATGATCTTCGCGGCCTCGATCCCGTCCATGCCCGGCATCATGTGGTCCATGAAAATAATGTCATATTCCTTGCCGGCTTTCACCTTGTCAACTGCCTCGTAACCGCTGGTGACGGTTTCCACGGAGATCTTGTATGGCATCAAGAAGCTCTTGACAACATACAGATTGGATTCCACGTCATCGACCACCAAAGCCCGTCCGTAGGGCATCGGCTCGCGGGTGAATCTCGTGATCCGTCTAAGGGATTTTTGGGTGATCTCGAGGTTCTGCAGATTGTCCACGGTTTCCTTGTCAAAGATTTCTTTGCCATGCGGTTTTTGCGGAATGCGCACGGTAAACGTGCTGCCCTTGCCCAGTTTGCTTTCCACCGTTATGCTGCCCTGCATCATGGTGATCAACTGGTTGGATATCATCATCCCAAGCCCGCTGCCCTCGATGGCGCGGTTGCTGTTCAGGTTGAACCGGGTGAATTCAATCTCGAACAGGTGATTAATCTGCTCCCGCGTCATGCCCTGCCCCGTGTCCTGCACGCGGATAACCAGCAAGGATTCTTTGGGCCGTTCCGACGCCTCCATGTCGAAGGACAGGATCACATGGCCGGACGAGGTATACTTGAATGCGTTGGAAAGCAGGTTGTTGAGTATCTGCTTGATCCTGAGCTCATCGCCCATCACATAGGCCGGAAGTCGTTCGGCGACTTCCAGCTTGAACTCGATGCGCTTGCTGCCGATGTGCATCAGGTTAAGCTGTGTCGTATCCACGATCAGACTTGCCATGTCGTATACCGCGGGGACGATCTCCATCTTGTCGGCCTCGATTTTGGAGAGATCTAGTATGTCGTTGATGATGGTGAGCAGCAGGTTCGACGAGCTGTAGATGCGCAGGAATGCCTCTTCGGTCTCCGGCGGGTGAACGGTGTTCTGCAGTTGTATCTCGGTTATTCCCAGCACCGCGTTCATGGGGGTACGGATCTCGTGGCTCATGCGCGCCAGGAAGCGGGTTTTCGCGCGGCTTTCCTCTTCGGCCAGCTCGCGGCGCTTTTCCTCGCGCATGTCGCTGGTGTAGGACACAAGCATGTCCTTGCCGTTGGTCCTGAAACGCACGAGGGTGATTTTCGTGGGCACCGGCGCGCCGTCCACCGTTTGGCGCATCCATTCGAAGCGGCTGTAGCCTTCCCTGAAACCTTCGTCCAGGTATTCCCGCGTCTTTTCCCGCGAAAGCGTTCCGCAGGGCTGGCGTTCGGGCGACAGCTTGTCGAACATTTCTATGTACTGCTCCTGACTTGAAAGCTTGAACATCTCCACGGATTGCTGGCTGGTACTTACAAGCCTGCGCGAATCGTCCCATAAGTCGATCACAAGCGGCGCGGAATCAAGGAGGGTCTGGGTCAGTTCGTGGGCTTTGCGCTCCCGCTTCATGGCGGCCTTGGTCTCGCCAAGGGCGAACATGGTTCCGCTGACGCTGAAGACGGCGAACAAAAGGGTTGCGGCGTTCGCCAGCGTCCCGAAAAACGTCGCGTTCCGCGTGGCCTCGTCCACAATCGCTTGGGTGCGGATGGCGGTGGCCTTGTCCAGTTCGTCGAAAAAGCGGATGAAAGCGCCCCAATATTGCACGGCATACGGGTCGTAGATGATGTCCAAGGCCAGGTCGGGATACCCCTCGGCGACGATCTCAAAAGCCAGGATATCCCTTTCCCTTATCACGTCCTGAAACTCCATGGCGCGGTCAAGCAGGTAAACCTCGCTTTCAAGGGGGCCGGTTTCAAGGAAATTCCGGTGCGCCTTCCAGAAGAGCTTCAACTCCTCCTCGTACAGCAGGGTGTCGCCCAGTTCGACCCTCATGACGTAGGACTGCGCCAGCCTCGTCAGGTTGACGAAGCCGATTCTCATGCCGAAGATGGCGTTCCTGATTTCGTTCCTGAGCACGTACGCCTCGGACATCGCTGAGGTGGCCCTGCTTGCCAGAGTGGAAAAAAAAACATTGACGCCAGCCAAAATAGCAAACACGAGAATCAATGCCTTGATTAAGTTGGTAACCCTCATTGCCTTCTCCCAAATCCTAAAAAAAGCGTCATTGCTCAATCATTTTACCATAAGTGCTATCGAATGCGCAAGTCGTATCTTCGTTCAAAATCAGGTTCGCCAAAAGCGCGGGGTAATTGCGGTCTATTCTGGGATGAGCGTTTCTTTCAGCAAGGCAAGGAATTCATCCCGCGGCATTTCCACGCCGCCAAGGCTGTGAAGGTGCGGCGTGGGAACCTGGCAATCGATGAAGGCTGCGCCCGCGGAAAAAATCCGTTCCGCGAAAGTCAGAAAGGCGACCTTGGAAGCATTGGGCGCGTGGGAGAACATGGACTCCCCGAAAAAAACCTTGCCCATGCTGATGCCGTAACAGCCGCCGACAAGATTTCCGTCCAGATACGCCTCGGACGAATGCGCCCACTCCAGGCGGTGCATCTCGATGTAGGCGGCGATTATGTCGTCGTCGATCCATGTGCCATTCTGTCCGGGGCGTTCGGTTGTGGCGCAGGCGCAGATGACCGATTCGAAGTCCCGGTTGATGACCGTCTCGAAATGACCCCGGTCGATCAGCTTCCGCATGGACTTCGACACCCGGAGCGTTTCCGGGAAGATCACCATCCGGGTTTCCGGGGACTGCCAGAGTATCGGGTCGCCGGGGTTGTACCAGGGGAAAAGACCCTGCTCGTAGGCCGAAAGTAGCATCCCCGGCGACAGATTTCCCCCCACACAGGCGATGTCGCTCTTCCATTCATCGGGAGGGGGGAAATTGAAACGCAGGCCATCGTCAAGGTACGGAAAATCGGGGTCAGGGCCGGGGCGAAATCGCATCGACGTTCCTTTTACACAGGCAGGGCTGGCGCGTGTTCCTTGGCCCGGCGGGAACTCCACCCGGAAACCTGCTCGGTGACGCTCATGCGATACTCGCCTTCACGCCAGTCCACGGTCGCGCCGCCGCCGGCGGAAAGCCGCCCGAAAAGAACCTCGTCCACGAAGAAGCTCTTGATCTTCTCCTCGATAATCCTGCCCACATTGCGCGCGCCGAACTCCCGGCTGTAGCCTTCCTCGGCAAGTTTGTCCACGCAGGTTTCCGTGACGGTAAGGCTCACCTGCTTTTCCGTAAGCTGCCCCGAAAAAAACTCGATTTCCTTGCGAACGATGTTGGTCATTATCTCCCGGGAAAGATGCCCGAAACGGACCACCGCATCCAAGCGGTTGCGGAATTCCGGCGTGAAAATCTTTTCCACCGCGCTGTCCACCGCGCTGTCGCCCTGCACCCGCTCGCCGAAACCGATAAGCTCCTTGCCTATGTCCCTGGCCCCGGCGTTGCTGGTCATTATGAGGATGACGTTGCGGAAGTCCGCCTTTCGGCCCTGGTTGTCGGTAAGGGTGGCATAGTCCATTATCTGCAGGAGGATGTTGTAGATGTCTGCGTGGGCTTTCTCGATTTCGTCCAGCAGCACCACCGCATGGGGCTGTTTGCGCACCGCCTCGGTGAGCTGGCCCCCGTCCTCGTAGCCGACATAGCCGGGTGACGAGCCGATGAGCCGGGACACGGTGTATTTTTCCTGGTACTCGCTCATGTCGAAGCGGAGCATGGTGACGCCGAGGATATCGGAGAGCTGCCTGGCAAGTTCGGTCTTCCCGACCCCGGTCGGCCCGACGAAAAGGAAATTCGCCACCGGCCTGCCGTCGGCGCGGAACCCCGCCCGCGACTGCTTGACGGCCCTGACCACCGCAGCTACCGCAGTGTCCTGCCCGAAGACCTTCTCCTTCAGCCTTTCCTCCAGCAGGCGCAGTTTGTCCTTTTCGTTCTCGCCCACCGAACGTTCCGGGATGCGCGCTATCTTGGAGACGACCGTCTCGATCAGCGGAATGCCGATCTCGATTTTCTCGATCACCTTGTCCGTCTCGGACGAGGACGTTATGTTCCCCGAACCGTTGGCGACCTTGCCCACTGTCACGGAAGCGTCGGCGGTGCCTTTGTCGCCATCGGGTTGGTGGGCGGCGATTCTGGCGAAAGCGCCGGCCTCGTCAATCACGTCGATTGCCTTGTCCGGCAGTCGGCGTTCGGTGATGAACTGCGCGGAAAGGCGCACCGCGGCCTCGATCGCCGTGTCGCTGTAATGCACCTGGTGGAATTCCTCGTACTTGGACTTCAGGCCGTTCAGGATTGCCACCGCGTCGGCCTCGGAAGGCTCGTTGATGTCGATTTTCTGGAAACGCCGTGACAGGGCCCTGTCCTTGTCGAAGAACTTGCCGTACTCCTCGTGGGTGGTGGAACCGATGCAACGAAGCTTTCCGGAAGTAAGCGCTGGCTTTAACAGGTTGGATGCGTCCATCGCCCCTCCCGAGACTGCGCCGGCCCCGACCAGCGTGTGTATCTCGTCGATAAACAGGATCGCCTTCTCCTTCTTGAGAATCTCCTCGATGACCCGTTTCACGCGCTCCTCGAAATCGCCGCGGTATTTGGTGCCGGCGACCAAGGAACCCATGTCCAGCGCGAAGATGCTGGAACCCCTGAGCGCCGGGGGAACCTTGTCCGCCACTATGCGCTGGGCAAGCCCCTCGGTGACGGCGGTTTTCCCCACGCCGGAATCGCCGACGTGGACGGGGTTGTTCTTGAGCCTGCGGCACAGGACCTGCACGGTGCGGTCAAGCTCGTCCGCCCTGCCGATGAACGGCTCCAGCTTGCCGGCCCTGGCCTGCGCGGTAAGATCGGTGGCGAATCGTTCCAGCGAGTTCTTTTTGCCCTTGGTCTTCTGCCCATGTTCTGCGATGTCCCCATCGGGGGGGCCAAATTTGCCGGCCCCGCCGCGCCCGTGGGAAAGCACCTCCAGAAGCTCCAGCCGCTTGATGCCGGCTTTTCTGAGGCAGTAGCCGCTGTGGTTGCGTTCCTCGTCGAACAGGGACACCAAAATGTCCGCGACGTCGATGGAATCCCTCTGGGCGGAGCGGCTTTGCAGGGCCGCCCTTTCGATCACGCTCTGGAAACCCACGGTCTGGATAGGCTCCGTGTTGGGCTGCATCACCAAAATCCTTTCCGAGAAGTACTCCTCCATCTCGTTTTTTATCTTGCCGACATCCGCCCCGCAGGAGGTAAAGACCCCCTGGACTTCCTCAAAGGCGAGCGCCGCGTAGAGTATGTGTTCCGGGGTGAAGTACTCATGGTTCCGCATCCTGGCTTCGTTGTAGGCCGCGTCGATTATGGCCTGCACATGACCCGAAATTCTCATAATCCGTTACCTCCCGTTAATAGGTACGCAGTTTTGCGAGCCATAGGCTCTTAAAACTGCACTTTCAGTGGAAGTTCCTGCAAAATTGAAATTTCGCAAGAACTCTAATCAGATAGGCTCCAAAATACAGCGCAGGGGAAACTCGTTTTCCCGCGCCGCCGCATGAACCTGCTCCGCCTTGGTGGCGGCTATGTCCCATGGGTACTGCCCCACTATGCCCTTGCCCTTTTTGTGCACGTCCAGCATGATTTTGTTGGCATCTTCCACTTTTTTGTGGAAGATGACCATCAGAACCTCCACCACGAATTCCATGGTGGTATAGTCGTCGTTGAGCAGGATTACCCTATAGTCCTCCGGCTCTTTCAACTTGGGGGTGGTCTTTTCGTTCGTCCTAGTCAAAAGCTTATTGTCCATACCGTGTACTTCTAGGGTATAACATAGGGCACCGCAGTGCAAGGCTTTCCCGCAATTGTTTTGCGGTCGCGGTGCCGAAATGCCTACATGCCGTTGAGCTGATGATCCAGCCTGGCTTTTTCGGCGTTGTTGATTATGGACTTGTCCAGCAGTATGCCCGTGAGTTCGGAAAGGAAGCCCCTCAGATGCCCAAAGTGGTTGGTTTCTATTACCGTGATTCTGCCGTCAAGTGCTGTGATCCTTTCGTCAAGCTGGGAAAAACGATTGTCGAATTTGGTTTCCAGCGCCGCAATCTTATCACTGAATTTGGTATCCAGTGCCGCAATCTTATCGCCCAGCCTGGTTTCAAGGTTCTCTAGCTGTTTTTCCAGTGAATCTCCCAGCGACACCTGTTTGATGCCATGTTTTAGGAAGCCGATGCCGTGCCTTGTGAAGCCCACGATGAAAATAACCGCGGCCACCAATACCGCCACCAAAAGCAGCGCCATGGCGATTGGGGGGAAACTACCTACGAACCTGTCCAAAACATCCCATCCGGTCATTTTCATACCTCTGCCTGCATTTCCAGTGGAAGTTCATGCAAAATTGAAACTTAGCATGACCTCTAATATAAGCATGTGGCGGCGAGTTTGTCAAGAGTTCGCATTGCCTCAAGTAAAGTCAAACCATGGAAATGGCGGACAATACCGGTATCTCAAGTTGTCGGAGCATACCCCATGGAGTTGACTTTGAAAGAACGAAGAAAGCTGACGCGGGTAACCGCAGGTCGGTATCGGAAAGCCGCAAAGCGGGAAAAGACCGCGATACTCGACACCTTCATTGTCATATTTCATGGTATCGCTTTTGCTCTTGCTGTATCTACCTCATCATACTTTCTGCATCACCACCAAAGCCTACAATATCAGGGCAGTAGGGGAAAGAACCAAGCCCTATTCCCAGAGTTCCCGCTGAACGCGCCTGTTGCTTCTGGCCGCTGGCTCGGTATAGCCATTTGCCTCGGTACATGCGCCGATGAGTAACGGCGATGCTTTGTCGTGATCTCGCGTGTTTTTCAGTGCGGCGGAATGGCTGGAATTCGCATAGCAATACAGACACCCGTTAAGGCAGGTGTTGTATGCGCCAATGTCAACGCTGGCGACACAGCCGCATTCCCGCCTTTGCGATTTGTCCTTTTTTATGTCAAGCGGATACCCTACAATTCTGCTGACAAGATTGTCGTCAATGCATTTCCCGTGTGCAATGCCGTATTGGGACAGTTCGATGTCTTCCGCGCAGGTCTCGATTGCAAAGGAATTATCGCGGGCCGTGTCCGCAAGTTGTTTTGCGATCTCGTGTTTTGCCTCCAAACTGATTGTTTCTGGTTTTTGCCCCGACATGTTACGCTCCGTTTTTGAATACATGTCGATGAAGCTGAAGGTTGTTTTTTCCGCATAACCCCGCAGGGCGTTTGCGATTGCGCCGAAGTTTTCGGTGTGGTATGAAACGGTGTATTGCTCGTTAACAAAAATAGGATCGTAACGCCAGACAACTCTGTGTGCGCCAAGTCTGTCCGAAAGTCGCTTAAAAGTGTCAATGGTTTTTGTCTTGTCGGGCAGATTGGTTTCTATGTCCCGGCTATAAGGGGTAAGGGAGAACTGAAAATAGTAGCGATACCCCGCCAGCTTGTTCAAATGGGGAATCATGGCTGCGGGGTTTTTCGTCCAGAATACGATGCAATCGACGACATCGGGGGCCAGCGTTACCCTGCATACTTGGCTTGCGTTCATGGGGTTGCGCACGAGTGCAAAGCCTTCCGATATGCGGTTGAAAAACCACTCGTGGAAAAACGCGGGTATGTCTGTCCGCCTTGATGCGCTTATTATCATCCTGAGTAAATATATACCGTGATACACCTTGTCGAGTTAAGCCCCAGCTGGTACACTAAGGCATGGAACGCCAATTACAACGCCATCTTTCCGAGTTCTTCACGGACGAAACCGCCGTCAGGGCTGGCCTGCTTGAACGCTGCGACCATGGTCAGGACAGCCCAGGTGTCGTCGATCCGCTCGTAAGCTCCCTGGAGTACGATTCCCGAAACGTAAAACCGGGGACGCTGTTCTTCGCCCTGCCCGGCCTGCATACGGACGGTCACAAGTACGTTGCCGACGCCGTGAAAAAAGGGGCTGTCGCAGTTGTCCACGAGGCGGAAATCGCCGAGAAAAGCCCCGGCGTGGTGTATATAAGGGTAAAAAGCTCCCGTTTTTCCATGTCGCCGATTGCGGCGGCCTTTTACGGGTTCCCGGCGCGGCGGCTTTTGATTGCCGGCGTTACCGGAACCGAGGGCAAAAGCACGGTGGTGTGCCTTATCTGGCAGTTCCTGTGCCTTTTAGGGAAGAAGGCGGGGTTCTTTTCCACGGTGCAGCAGTCCATTGGCGACGAGGCGCAGTGGAACCCGGAGCACCAGACGACGCCGGAGGCGACAGTGGTGCAACGTTTGTTGTGGGAAATGGCGGAAAACGGTTGCTCTTATGCAGTCGTGGAGTCAAGCTCCCACGGTCTATCGCCCAGAACCAATCGCCTTGGCGATGTTGAGTACGATGCGACGGTGTTCACGAACCTTGGTCACGAGCATCTGGAATTCCACGGGACGTGGGAGCAGTATCGCGACGACAAGGCCAACCTTTTCCGCGCACTGAACCGCGAGCAGACTAAAACGGATATCCCCAGTGTCGCGGTTATCCCGGAGCCTTTCGGCGTCGTCAATCTGGACGATCCAAGTGCCGGATACTTCGCCAACGTAACGAAGCGCAAGACGGTGGGCTTCAGCACCGATGGCCGGGCTGCGGATTTGATGATAACGGCCATCGAAAGCGGTGCTTTTGGCAATTGGTACAGTGCGCTAATCTCCTCCGAAAATTCCTGCGTTGACATACGCGACAGGTTGCCTGGTGCGTTTAATGCGGGGAACGTGCTGGCCTCGCTGCTTGCGGTGTCGGGTCTGACCGGCGTTCCGGTTAAGGAAGTCGCATTGCATTGCCCCCGACTGACGCCGGTGCGTGGGCGCATGACCGCGATAAACAAAGGCCAGCCCTTCGAGGTGCTGGTGGACTATGCCCACACCCCTTCATCGTTCCAGACAATCTTTCCGCCCTTGCGAAAAAGGATTGATGAAACCGGCGGAAGGATTATCAGCCTGTTCGGATCGGCCGGCGAACGCGACACGGTGAAGCGACAGGAGCAGGGCAAAGTTGCCGCCGCATATTCGGACTTTGTCGTGCTTACGGACGAGGACCCCCGAGGGGAAGTCCCCATGGACATAATCGAGGAAATTGCCCGCGGGGTGTTCGCCCAGGCTGAGTCTGACCCGAAAAATGTTTCGTTTAAGCGTGATGAAAACCTTTTCTTGATTCCCGATCGCCCGGCCGCAATACGCAAAGCCATCTCCCTTGCCCGCGCTGGCGACATAGTGCTGCTTTTGGGTAAGGGACACGAGAACACGATAATCTACGCCGACCATGTAATGCCCTTCGATGAAATAATCGAGACGGAAAAGGCCTTGGGGGAAATGGCCAACGCGCAATGGGGGAAATCATGAGCGGCGTTTTTATGAACACCTATGGCCGCCTCCCGGTAACGTTTGCCTGGGGGGAGGGGTCTTGGCTTTTCGATACCGCAGGAAATAAATACCTGGACTTTACCTCCGGCATTGCGGTGAACTGCCTTGGGCACAACCACCCCGCATTGGTTCGGGCCATTGCGGAACAGGCCTCGAAATGTCTGCACCTGTGCAACTACTACATGAGCGACACCTCGCTGGCCTTTGCCGAAAGACTGGTTGTGGCCTGCGCCCCCGGCGGCATGAAAAACGTGTTTCTCGCAAACTCCGGCGCGGAGGCGAATGAGGGGGCCTGCAAAATCGCCCGCAAGTACTCGCTTAAGAAATACGGCCCGGGCAGACACACCATAGTCACGCTGCGGGGGAGTTTCCACGGCAGAACCATCACCACGCTTTCGGCAACTGGGCAGGACAAATTCCACAAGGACTTTGGCCCCTTTACCGAAGGCTTCGCCTTTGTTCCCCCCGGGGACGTTGACGCGCTGGACAGGGCGCTTGACGGCAAAACCGTGGCCGGACTTTTTCTGGAAACGGTGCAGGGGGAAAGCGGCGTAAGGCCCCTGTCCCTGGAATACATCGAGGCAGCGGCGCGGCTTTGCGCCGAGCGGGACATACTTTTGATGTTCGATGAAATCCAGTGCGGAGTGGGCAGAACCGGGACTTTCCTTGCTTTTGAGCGGTACATGCTTGACGGCAAACCGGTAAAGGCCGACTTGGTAACACTTGCCAAGGGACTGGCCGGGGGGGTACCGATCGGGGCGGTGTTGGCCGGGGAAAAGACGGCCGGGGTTTTCGAGCCTGGGGATCACGGCAGCACCTTCGGCGGCAATCCCCTTGCGGCGGCCGCGGGTCTTGCCGTGTTGGAAACGGTGGACAACCCCGGGTTTCTTGCGGAAATCTCGCGCAAGGGTGAAAAAATCATTGACACGATCAAGGCGTGGAACCACCCGGCCGTGCAGGAGGTGCGCGGGCGCGGCCTGATGCTCGGTATGGACATTGACCGCGATGTATGGCCAGTGCTGCAAGCTGGCATTGCCCGGGCTGGCGACAAAGACTGCGGTTTGCTGATCCTTTCTGGGGGGCAGAAAACCCTGCGCTTCCTTCCGCCCTATGTCATTGGTGATGACGAAATCGAACAAGGGCTGGACATAGTGCGGGAACTGCTTAACGGTCTTTAGGGAACCGCTGAATAAATCAGCGGAATCAGCGGTTCCCGCAGACTTTCAGTCCGATGCATTTGCTCCCTGCGGTGCGCAAATGCGGTTAAGTAGCACTGATTTAATCCAATGGGGATTAAATCAGTGCTTCCTTAGTCAAAGGGAATTTTTGGCATCGGTAGGTTATATTGTGTTTATCGTTCCCGTAATGCCGTTCAATGCGCCGCTGTATAATTCACGAACCATGCTCCAGTCGGCAGTTTTTGATTCATCGTCTTTGTGAAAGATATTATGGCGATACCCTGGGGCGAAGGGTGCACGGTTATCCTGGACAACGCCAGTTTCCACCGGAAGAAGGCGTTGAGGAAGCTTGCGCGCGGGAAGGTGCGTCTGCTGTTCCTTCCTCCGTACTCGCCTGACTACAACAGGATAGAGAAGACCTGGGCGAACATGAAACGCTTTTGCGGGACAACTTGGACATATGCGTCTCGGTCGAATTTGCTGTTTATGCGTACTTTGCTTCTTCATGAATATAAGATGATTTACAATATACAAGAGCAGAGTAAAAAGGACTGTCTGGGAATGCTATTTTCTTCCCAGACAGTCCAGAAAAAGCTGCGTTGTGTAACACATGCTGCAAAACATTATGCTGTGGCCGAGGATAAACGGGCTGGTTTAGAACCTAAACCCAATGCCCATCCTCATGGAACCACCGAAACCGCCGCGGTGATCACCATCCCAGTCATCCGCCCAATCCCTGAAAAGACTGGGAGCGAATCGGTAGTTCCCAAGGATCGAAAGCCTAAAGAACACGTTGCTGGTAATGTCAAAATCGCCGCCGATACCGAACTGAAGCCGGAAGGTGCTAAGGCTGGAAGCGCTGTGGTCGTTGGTGTATTCAAACATATCCTCCCCGTCCAGCGTCCTTGATCTAAGAACGATGTTGTACCCAATGCCCAATAGCGGGAACACGGACACGTTGCCGTCTCCAATCGCAATGGGAAGCCTTCCAAGCAGGCTGAAGTCCAGCGCTAAAAATCTGCCGCTATCATACTCCCTCCAAACACCGCTCCCACTGTCACCATTTTCGGTCCACTCCACTTCCTCATGCATCCCCCAATGTGCGGGGCCACCCATAAGCCCAATCGAAAGTTCTACGAACGTTGCATCGAAAAAGATATGGCCACCAAAACCTTGATGGTTGACGAAGTGAAGTTCCGATTCAGAGCTGCTCCAACCAGCACCCGATCCGCTCCATTCGTACAACACACCTCCGAGCCTTCCGCCGTCGAACGAAAAACCACCGCCGAAGCTGAATTGAACCGGTGCCTGCGCAAAAACACCTCCTGCGACGAACGCCGCAAGAGCCAATACAAGAAAACCTCTTTTCATAAAAGAGCTCCTTTTGTGATTACCCACCCCTATGGCGAATAATCACCTTGATTTACCCCTATTTCGGGGCGTTTCCGCTGACAGCGGAATATACATAGACCGAAATCCGATCCTGTATCCTACTTCAAGCCCGATCTGAGGCTTGTGAGGGGTGATTATGATTTTTCGCATATTCTCCCTTCCAAAACAGCACTATAGTACTATCGATCGTCAATATACCACCCTATAACCCTATTTGTCAACAGCAAATCGGCTTTTTCGCCTATAAACTGAAAACAATGGGATTTAGGGAAAATCTGAAGTCCGAATTGGCATATTCGGGTATGCTGGTGAAGGAACTTGTGGCCAAATCAGGGGTAAGCAAGCATAGTATCGATAATTATCTGAATGCCCGCGGGCAAATACCCTCGGTCGAAGCGGGGGTAAAAATCGCTAAAGCTCTTGGTGTATCGGTGGAATATCTCGTTACTGGCGAAGAAGGCAGCCAAGCAGGAAAGTCACAAAAAACAAGTAGAGATATACGAATCATAGCCCAGCTTGCCGAACAGCTCGATGACGAGCAACGTCAATTTCTCATCGATTTCATAAAATGGCTCAAATTCCGCAAAAACTACACGAAACCAGGCGTTTAACGGTAAAACTGCGCCCTCCGTAACTTACGACACCATCACACAACTCATGGCAGTACATTTATGTGCCACAGCATATATGATTCCCGCATGAAATATGAACCTTTTAGGAACGGTTATGCCGATTGTGAACAACAGAACTTACAACGGCAAAGCAGACATATCAACAGCCAGAGGCAATCCCAGCGCTGAGGCGTTGTCAAGCAAATTACCGGAAACCGTCATTTTACACTTAGCTTATCTTTAGCCATACAGTATACAGGTTCGACCCATAATCCCCCAGTAGCCTTGTCCTGTCGTTGTAATGGCTGCCCATGAACTGGCTGTTCAGCAAAACGCCGGCGGTAAGGGTACTGCCGCGGCACTCGTAGGTTTCAACGCAATCGATCAGGGCGTGCAGGCGGTTTGCCATCCGTAGGATAAAGCCATCTGGGTTCAGCGTCACGGGCAGTATGTGTTTGACAAGACCGCCGAAACGTTTAATGTACAGCCGTTGCGCCCTGGTGCCAACACGATACAACCTGTCGCTTTCAAGACCTGGAACACGCAGCGTGTCAGGCCCTTCCCCCACATCGGCAAGGGTCTGGAAAAACCCGACAACTGTAGCCCCCTCCCCCCTGCACAGCCAGATGACCTTGTTGGCCTTGTGGTAACTAAGCCGCTCAAAACTTCCGTACTGAAAAATTTTTCGGTGGGTTTTATAAAAAGCGATCTGTTCCCTCACTTCACGCTTTTCGACAGGGCTTAGGAAACGCAGATCCATCTCGTAGCCCAGGCATCCGAAGCAGGCCACATTGTAGCGCGTGGAAAGCGGCGTGTCCCGCAGGGTCTGCTGGTGCGGCGCATCGGATACATGCGCTCCCATCGTTGACTGCGGATACAGGTACGACAGACCACCTTGGATCCTAAGCCGCTCGACAGGATCGGTGTTATCCGATGTCCATACCTGCGGGGAAAAGCAAAGCATTCCCAGGTCGAATCGGTTGCCGCCGGAAGAACAGCTTTCCAGAAGCACCTGCGGCCGCGGCCCAAAGATGCGCCGCAGCACGTCGTATAGACCGAGTATGTAGCGGTGGAAAAACTCGCCCTGCCCACGGATGTGCGAGGAATGGAACTCGCTTATGTGGCGGTTCATATCCCACTTCACATAGGTTGCCCGCGTCTCGTCTATCACCCCGGAAACTTGTTCGACGATATAATCACGCACGGCTGGGTTGCACAGGTCAAGGACAAGCTGGTTGCGGCCCAAGGTTGGTTCCCGTCCGTCCTGTCCAGACACGGCCCATTCAGGGTGGCTACGGTAAAGGTTTGAAGCCTCGTTCACCATTTCAGGTTCGAACCATATCCCGAATTCAAGGCCCTTCGAGCGTATTTTTCGGGCAAATTGCCCAATCCCACGGCGGAATTTGCGGCGGTTGGGCGTGTAGTCGCCGAGTCCGGCCCTGTCGCTGTCCCGCCCCTCGAACCAGCCATCATCAAGGACAAAGAGTTCCATGCCCAGCTTTTTCGCCAAGCCAGCAAGTCGCAGAAGCCTGCCTTGGGTAAATTTGAAAAAGCATGGTTCCCATGAGTTGTACAGAACGGGGCGATCCCTGCCCCGCCAGGCTTCGGGGATGATATTATTGTTGACAAAATTGTGAAAGTTGCGGCTAAGACCGTTCAGCCCAGCATCGCTGAAAGTCATGACGGCCTCCGGGGTTTCGAAACGTTCCCCAGAATTTAGCGTCCATTCAAAACAGTGCGGGCTTATGCCAAGGCCCACGCGCACAAGGTCGTGGCTTGAAAGTTCGACGAAACCAAGATGGTTGCCGGAATACACAAGGTTGAAGCCGTAAGCCCTGCCATGGCTTTCGCCGCAGCCATTCTCGCAAAGAAGAAAACCGGGGTTGTGCTTGTTGCCGCTGGCCCCCGTCCGGCTTTCGTTCACGAACACGCCGTACTGCAGCGGTCTGTCGTGTCGGTGAGCTTCTCTAGCCCAATCCCCGTCGAAGGTTACCAGATTGTAGCCGGTGTTTGGCATGTCAATCGACATACTCAGAAGCCGGCGGATAACCAAGTGTGAGGCAGCACGGTTTTCAATCACGGCACGACGGCTGATGACATTCGCGGTTTCGTACACCGTGTAAACAAGGGTAAGGCGAACATTGCAGGCAGTGTCTCGCAGTTCTATTAACAGAGAAGAACAGTCCTCGTTTGCGGAAGGGCGGGCGGCAGGAAGCGTATCTGGGGGAATGACTCCCTGTTCTACGGAGTGGCTTTCGTAGACAAAATCCGCAACAAAATTTCCGTCTGGCATTTTGATTTCCGCTGGGGAGTAACGATAATCCCCTTTGCCTATGCCCGACCACTCAAGGCACATGGTGTCCAGGCAGTACAACGGATCCCCGCGGTCGTAGGCCACGGTGGAACCCGCCTGGGCGGTGCGTTTGGGGGCGAGGGCTTCGATATCGGGCGAAGCCAGCCGTGCGCCGTAGTAGACGTGTTCGAGGTAGCCATGTTTTGTTTTGCGAAAAATGTATTCCGTGTCGGTTGTTTGCAGTCGGAAAACATTGTCAAGAACGCTAATCACAGGTTATACTCCTCGCCTGCAACGTACTCCCGATACATCTGTTCCGTCACGCCCTTGTTAGCAATTATTGCGGAAAAAAACCGCCCGCTTTTTTTGACAGTCCGTTTCTGCGTCTCGTAATCCACATGAACCAACCCGAAGCGCGCCTCCTCACCCTCGCACCACTCAAAGTTGTCGGTGAACGACCAGTGGTAATACCGCTGGACGGGCAAGTCAGAGTCGGCAAGGGCTTTCATGTGATCGTAGATGTAGCGGCTGCGGAAGGCATCGGTGTTGTCGCAGGTGCCGTTCTCGGTGATGTAGATCGGGCGTGGCAGCAAGTCGTGGAGTTCCCCGGCGCAGATGGCAATTCCCTGGGGGTATATCTCCCAACCAAGGTCATTGGTTGGGAGATAT
>Ga0209755_10002131_pt1 | contig 27894 bp, 40 predicted proteins | sample TergutCo191P1_FD_187301 | JGI IMG/M metagenome (GOLD analysis project Ga0209755, IMG submission 187301) | Cornitermes sp. P1 segment gut microbial communities from Petit-Saut dam, French Guiana - Co191P1 (SPAdes) (version 2) | ecosystem: Host-associated > Arthropoda: Insects > Digestive system...
TTGCCTTGGTGGTGTGCTATGTCAGCCACAACCTGTCCAAGGGTCAAAACACCTTGACCGCCAAAGCCTGAAAATACAATTTTTGTAGTCATTATTTAGCCACCCCCTCGTCTTTGTATACGCCCAGCGGATAATAAGGTACCATGTCGCTCTCCACATAAAGCATCGCGTCCACAGGCTTTTTGCCCCAGCCAATGGGGCAGGTGGACAAAAGCTCGACCATAGAAAAGCCTTTACCCTCAATCTGATATTGGAAAGCCTTTTTGACAGCGCGTTTAGCCTTGTTAATAGACGCTACGTTATGAATAGAAACCCGCTCAATATAATGGGCAGAGGGAATTTGCGAAAGCATCTCGCTGACCAAAATGGGCTTGCCGGTGGTTGCCTCGTCACGCCCGACAGGGCTTGTGGACGCCTTCATGCCCGTAAGGGTGGTAGGTGCCATCTGTCCGCCTGTCATCCCATAAATGGCATTATTTACAAAAATCACAGTAATATTTTCACCACGGTGCGCCGCATGCACTATCTCAGCCGTCCCAATAGCCGCCAAATCCCCATCACCCTGATATGTAAAAACAACCTTATCAGGATTGGTGCGCTTAATGCCCGTAGCCACCGCCGGTGCCCGCCCGTGAGCCGCCTGCACCCCATCACAATTAAAATAATTATAGCTCAAAACCGCGCACCCAACAGGGGCAATGGTAATTGCGCTTTCCAGCACATCAAGCTCAACCAGCGACTCGGCAATAAGCTTGTGAATTATACCGTGACCGCACCCAGGACAAAAATGAAGCGGGATGTCCGTGAGCCCACGGCTTTTTGTGTATATTTTTGACATATTATACTCCCTTCTCAAATAGCTCTAAAAACTGAGTAGGTGTTAGAGCCTGAATTATTGAAGTCCCAAAATCTTTTGAATCTCTGGTGATAATGTAGTCCATGCTATGCAAAAAGGCGGCACGCATTTGCAGCCCGTCCTCTAAATCCCTCCAGTCTTTATTGTGCAAGGCAAACAGGAGGGATGCTTTGTCTATGTCAGTGACGTGAAACACTTTGCATAAGTAGATTAACATTTGCTTTACTTCATCTACACTCTTTTTCTTACGCGCAATATAAAATGCGTTCACAAAGCTGTGCCCTGCTATGTATCCTGTTGCTTTTTTCTCGATACAAAGTAGCATAGCTCGTCTTGAATCGTCATAAAATGGCTGTCTTTCCAACATCCAATCCAGCATGACATTTGTATCAATTAAAAGGACCATATTTTCTTTCAAGATACTCATCCTTTGCTTGAACAGGGTCAACACCTTTTAGCCACCCTGAGTAATATTCAAATAATCGCAAGTTTTCTGCAATATCTTCTTCAGTCCACTCATCTTCTTCAGTCCAAGCGCGATTTCCAGACTTGTCCGAAATATTTTCGACAAATTGAACAATAACATTCGCCTTTAACTGAGGCGCGTCCTCAAGCAACGTAAGCTTGCCATTATCATAAACACCACGAACTGCATACATGAGCTTCACCTCCTAGATTACTTAACAATTTCAGCTATTTTTGCGGCAATTTCTTCAGGCTGGAAAATCATGCCGCCTGTGCGTCCGTAAAAGTGGACGGGAAGTTTGCCACAGACCCCAAGCCTAACATCCTCCACCATTTGCCCCATGCTTAGCTCGCATACTACAATGTTTTTGACAGAACTTGTCAGGGTCTGGAAGGTGTCATATGGGAAAGGCCAAAGGGTTATGGGGCGGACAAGTCCTGCTTTGATGCCCTTGGCTTTTAGGATGTCTATAGCGTTTAGGACGATGCGGGCAGGTGTGCCGTAGGCTACAATTGCCACCTCGTCACCATCTACTATGCGGTTATCCACCATAGTTTCCTTGGATTTAATTTCGTCATAAGTTTCAAAACGCCTTATGTTCATTTTTTCAAGGATTTCACCGTCAAGGCTTAAAGAGTTTGCCACGTTTCTGGGGCGTTTGTCTGAATTGCCGTCTGTTGCCCAAGCAGGGCGAGCAGGCGGGGCTTGTTTTTCGGGCAGCTGACAAGGCTCCATCATTTGCCCAAGCATCCCATCAGCAAGCACCATCACAGGTGTGCGGTATGTATCCGCCACATCAAAGGCTTTATATACAAGGTCAATTGCTTCTTGAATGTTAAAAGGCGCGTAAACAGGCAGATAATAGTCGCCATTGCCGCCGCCGCGGGTTGCCTGAAAATAGTCAGACTGGGCAGGCAAAATGCCGCCAAGCCCAGGACCTGAGCGGGATATGGACACAATAACGCAAGGCAAGTCCGCCCCTGCCATATATGAAATCCCCTCTTGCTTTAGGGCAATGCCAGGAGACGAGGAGCTGGTCATAACCCGCACCCCGGCAGCACTCGCCCCATAGACCATGTTGATTGCCGAAACCTCACTTTCAGCCTGCACAAAAACCCCGCCAGCCTCAGGAAGCTTAGCCGCCAAATACTCCACAATCTCATTTTGCGGCGTTATGGGATAGCCAAAAAACGCCGTGCAACCTGCCCTCATGGCTGCTGCTGCTATTGCCTCATTGCCTTTCATCAATGTTTTCACGAAGCCTCACCCCCTACAGTAATCACAGAATCAGGGCAAATCCAGTTGCACACCCCGCAGGTGGTGCACGCCGCCATGTCCGTGCACATAACAGGATTATAACCCTTTGCATTCACCTTGGTCTCGTCCATTTTCAAAATCTTCTTGGGACAAACCCAAGCGCACAAATCACAGCCTTTGCATAAATCTTCTCTAAAAGTTAGCATAAAGCTTCCTCCTTAATCCCAGTTAATTTCTGAATAACATACAGCATCATGCCTTGCAGTCCCATGTTTTGCAACTTTTTCATCAAATTCACGCATAACCTCAATCTCATCAGGCAAAGGCTCTACTTCAGGCAAAAAGCTCATGAGAACTAAAAAGGCTTTCTCAATATTCTTGCCGTCAACTTTGTCTACTAAACCATGTAACGATTCACGAGTAATAGTTAGCACCAAATTCCTCCTTTAATAATGCTTGTAAGCAGAGCCGCGCGGCAATATAGCTTCAACGAAAACACCTTTCTCGGTGTAAGCAAAAATCACTCTGTATCTGCCTACGCGAAGGCGGCGCAATAAATCGTGACCCTTTAACTTGGCGACATCACCATTAGGAAGTCCGTCTATTGCAGATTTAACGCGCTGTTTTGTCTGCTTGCTAAGACTTTCAAGCTGTTTAACAGCTTGTCTATCAAATTCAATATACATTTATTGCCAACTTTCCCGCATTTGCAGTTTGTTAAACAAAATCACATTATCTGATTGGACCATACTTTTCATACCTTTGTAAAGCTCAGCTTGGATTAAGCTGTATCTCAGCGGCACCCCTATAGTTTGGCACGCGGCTAGGACTGCGGCTTGTGATGACAGGATATGGTCAGGGGTGGTGTCGCGGAGCATGTTGCCGTTGTTGACAAGCCCTGTTATGCTAAGCTTGGTCAGGGCATTTACCCTTTGGATATAGTCGAGCATTTTGTCAGCAGAGTTTGTTTCAGGGCGAAAGAGGTTAAGGACGCATAGAAACTCGTATTTGGTGCTTATTATCGCATCATAGCAATATGAAAGCATTTTAAGCCCGTGGGTGCCTCCTGCCAGGTCAATTATGACATCCTCGCCTGCCCGCACTTTGGACAAAAACGCAAAGCTTGCCGCTGGCAGGTCTTGTCCTGTGTTGCCGCCAAAGTGGTCGCTTAAAATCGTCACCCTGTCGTGTGCCAAGGCTTCTCGCGAGCGAAAATACGGGTTTACCACATCAAGGTCGGCAATGGTCACAGATTTACCTTGCCCCGCTATTTGCAGGGCAAGGTTTACACAAAACTCCGTTTTTCCGCTTCCGTAGTGCCCCGTAACGATTCTAGTCATTATGGCTTTAACCAAATTGCCTTCATGGCTTTAACAGCTTCAATACGGTCTTCTGCCATTTTGTCAGCCACTTCATGGGTCAGCCTGCCCGTTTCTTTTGCTACATTTAGTATGTCTAACATTCTATGGTAAATATAGTCAATGTCTCTTAAAGCCGCTTCTTCGTTATAACCAAATTCTGCCAGCTCATAGGACACGTTAATCACGCCGCCGGCGTTTGCCAGATAGTCAGGAGCATACACAATTCCGCGCTCTTGCAGGGCAGAGCCGTGGATGGACGGGCTTTTAAGGACATTGTTAGCACCGCCGCACACAATTTTTGCCTTGAGCCTAGGGATGGTGTCGTCATTAACAGTCGCGCCCAAAGCGCATGGCGCGTAAATATCACATTCCACGCTATAAATATCATCAGGAGCAACAACTGTGGCACCAAACTCCTCAGCCACCCTATCAAGAGCCGCCTGATTCACATCACACACAATAAGCTTAGCACCAGCATCATGCAGGTATTTACAAAGGTGATAACCCACATTGCCAACACCCTGCACAGCAACAGTCTTGTCTTTTATAGCATCATCCGAGCCAAAAACATGATTACAACAAGCTAAAATGGACTTAAACACCCCGCGGGCGGTGTATGGCGAAGGGTCGCCGCTGCGCCCGGGCAGCCCTACAACATTGCTGGTTTCCATGTTAATAAATACCATATCCTGAGTTTTAGTGCCCACATCCTCAGCGGTAATATAACGCCCGTTTAAGCCCTCAATATAACGCCCAAATGCGCGCCAAAACGCCTCATATTTAACAGGGTCTTTGCGAAGCTCAGCCGCATCCCCAATAATAACGGACTTGCCGCCACCAAGGGCAAGCCCCGCAAGTGCTGACTTATAGGTCATGCCGCGGGCAAGGCGAAGCGCGTCCTCGACAGCCGCCTCCTCGTCATCATACATCCAAAAGCGCGTCCCACCAAGCGAAGGACCAAGTACGGTATTATGTATTGCCGTAATAGCCTTTAGCCCTGTGTTTTTGTCCTGAAAAAAACAAAGTTGCTCAAACCCATACTTTTCCATATAACCAAATTTGTCCATAATTAACGCCTCCTAAATTAGTTTTCTAAAGGTATTGAAACACTGTTAAAATACAACTGGTCGGGGCAAATGTCCTGACCCCTAAGCCACTCAATGCTAAGTCCGCCAATTTTTACTGCGTTAAACAAAGGAATAATCCTAAGTTCACGAAATGCGGGGTGGTCAAGATAGGGCTTTACGTCAAAAAGCTTAACTTCGCCGTTTTCAAAAGTAACACTTAGACGATAATCTTGCAAAGGTGCGACTTTAACTGCTCTGGGAGCTAATTCCATTTTAATCATCCTTATTTTAACCCTTCGATTTTCACAACTTCGCCATATTCGTTCCACGCTTCCCAAGCGGCATTTAGTTCGTCTTGCTTTATGAGTGCCCAAGCCGATACGATTCTGTTTTGCTTATGAGGAAGTTCCCCAGCAAGCAAATTGCCCTCAAAATCGTAGATAGCTTGCTGCCCCGCATATCTTGCATGAAAATGTGGCTTGTGATGTCTTCCGCCTTCTTCTTGATATATGTGTATCAAAATCCCGAAAAAATGTGATATTAACGGCAATAATGCCACCTCCTTTTAACCTTGATAAATCCGCGCTTCCTCCTCGCCTGTCAGCACACGCCGCGCGCCGCCCGCTAGGGCTGAGATTTCATCCTCGCCAGGGTAGATGTGCACAGGGGCGATAAAGCCTATGCGGCGGGTGATTTCGTCAGTTATAGGCTTGGCATGGGCAATGCCGCCTGTTAGGAGTATTGCGTCAAGTTTGCCGCATACGCCCACGGACATTTCTGCGATATATTTGGAGATTTGCAGAGCCATTGCATCCATGACCAGCTTGACCTTGGGGTCGGTGGCTGCCATATTTTCAATATCCATCATGGAATTTGTGTTAAAATAGGCACTCATGCCCCCTTTGCCCACAAGCATGGATTTAACTTCCTTATGGGTGTATTTACCACTAAAACAAAGGTCAATAAGGTCAAAAGAGGGCAAGCCGCCGCTTCTTTCAGGGGTGAAGGGGCCGCAGCCGCCTAGGGCATTGTTTGTGTCAATTGCCCGCCCTTTTGAGTGCAGACTGACAGAAATGCCGCCGCCCATATGGACAACAACCAGGTTAACCTCGTTGTACTTTTTCCCATGCTCAGTGCAGAAATTCCTTGCAGTTGCCTTTTGGTTAAGGGCATGGAAAATTGAGCGGCGTTTGATTTCAGGATGCCCGGAAATGCGGAAAACATCCTCCATTTCGTCAACCACAACAGGGTCAACGATGTATGAAGGAACGCCGATTTCATCAGCCAAAGCGCGGGCAATAAGCCCGCCAAGGTTTGAGGCATGTTCGCCATATTTACTAGAACGCAAATCAGCCACCATTGCATCATTTACCAAATACGTGCCGCCAGCAAGAGGCGACAAAAGCCCGCCCATGCCCACCACCCCCGCAATGTCATCAAGGGCAATGCCGCGACTTTCAAGCTCACTGGCAATAATTTGTTTACGAAAATCGTATTGGTCTGAAATGCTTGCAAAGGGGCTAAGCTCCTCCACCTTGTGGCGCAGGGTGTGCTCAAAAACAGCCGCCTCACCATCATAAAGCCCCATCTTCGTGGAAGTAGAGCCTGGGTTAACAATTAGTATCTTCATCCTAAATCTCCTATAAAGTTAATAAACATTGGTTTTTTGGTACTCGTCTTTTGGTAATTTCAATAACTAAATTATAGTCCTCGTGCTCCTCTATCATGATGTAGCCGTTTTTCATTCGTTCGGCTCTTGCAGGGTCTCTCCAACCCTTGGAAAAATCAGTAATTTCGGGAATGTCGCTATAGTCAATCTCGTCATCCCTATGCCTTACGTAAACTTCCCTTATTTCCATATGGTCACCTCCAATACATTGCCCTTTCCTTGCTGTTTGCAGGACGTGCAGAAATTATTCTCACTAACTTGTCTCCGTTTCTATAGCAATGGCATACCATCAGCATCTTAAAATATTCGCTATAGCCTATTGCAATAAATCTATCCTCGTCTTGCGAATGAGGTTCGTCATAAAAGTATATCACGTTTTCATCATCAAAGACGGAAGCGGCTTCAGTAAAATCAATACCATGTTTATCAAGGTTTTTTTCACGTTTTTCTGGGTCCCAAATAAAACGACCTTTATACATTCGGTTACCTCCTAAAAAATCACAGAAAGAGCAATGGAGATAAGCTTAGACTCGCTGCTATCAGCGCGGGAGGTCAGGATTACAGGGCGTTTTGCGCCCACCACTACACCGCCATTTTTGGCTTTGGTGATGAAGGACATAGCTTTGTAAAATACATTGCCTGCCTCAATGTCAGGCATGAGGAAAATGTCCGCGTCCCCGCCCACAGGGGAGTTTATGCCCTTAATTTGGCAGGACTCGTGGCTTACGGCGTTGTCAAGGGCAAGTGGACCGTCCACAATGCAGTTTTGCATACGTGCGCCCGATTTGTGAAGTGCCACAATTTCAGCATATTCTTCGGTTATGGGCATATTTTTGTCAACTTTTTCTTTTGCGGCAATAAGTGCCACTTTAGGGTTCGCAATTCCCATATTTCTGAGGGCTTGCACGGTGCTTTCAATTATTTCAACTTTTGTATCAAAATCAGGATTTGGAATAATGGCGCAATCCGTGGCAAACATGAGCTTGTGGTAATGCTCCGCTTCAAATGCGGCAATATGCGTGAGTTTTTTGCCATCTCTCATGCCCGTCTCGCGGCACAAAACGGCACGCATAACAACGGATGTGTCCACATCACCTTTCATGAGTGCTGTGGCGCGCCCACTGTTAACCAGCCCCACAGCCTTTTGGCAAGCCGCGGCAGGGTCGGCTTCATGGACAATTTCAAATGGGGCAAGGTCAATGCTTGCCTCAGCCGCCATGGCGCGGATTTTTTCTTCATCACCGACCAAAATCATGCTTGCAATGCCTAATTTTACAGCTTCGTCAGCTGTTTCAAGAGTGCCCACCGAAGCCACTCCGCCAACAGCGATTGTGGATTTTTTTTCCTTCGCTAAACGAAAGATGTCGTCAAAGTTCTTAATAACTATCACCTCATAGTAATATTTTTTGTTGCTTTTATACATTATATCATAAGTTTTTAACAAGCACAATACAATATTGACTTTCTTCTAAATTTATGTTAGTCTGTTAGGACACAAAGGAAAATGGTGAAAATTATGGAAAAAAAATTAATGCTTTTGGACGGGATGTCCTTGATAAATCGGGCTTTTTATGCCTTGCCGCCCTTTACCACAAAAGCAGGCGTGCCCACAAATGCAATTTTGGGATTTTTGAATATTTATTTTAAGCTTTTGGAGGATGAGACACCAGGCTTTGGCGCGGTGGTTTTTGATTTGCCAAAGCCCACCTTTAGGCATGAGCGTTTTGACCAGTATAAGGCGACCAGAAAGCCCTTTCCCACCGAGCTTCGCGCCCAAATTCCAATCCTTAAAGACCTGCTTGAAAAGATGAATATTGCCGTAATCGGGCTTGAGGGCTTTGAGGCGGATGATGTGATGGCGACACTGGCTGTCCGCGCCGAGCGCGAAGGCTTTTTGACCACTATTGTCACTGGCGATAGGGATTTGCTGCAGGTGGCAAGTGAGCGGATTAAAATTCGCATCCCCAAGACCCGCGCAGGGCAGACTGTGACGGAAGATTATTTTGCACAGGATTTTACCGATAAAATGGGAATCACTCCTCTGGAATATATTGACATGAAGGCTTTAATGGGGGATGCTTCTGACAATATCCCTGGAGTGAGCGGGATTGGCGAAAAAACTGCCCTCAAGATTATTTTGGAGCATGGGAGTGTTGAGGGGGCGATTGCCGCGGCTCTCACCGACCCAAAGCCCAATAAAGTCACGCAGAATTTGGCGAATGAAGCTGATTTAGCAAGGCTTTCCAAGGAGCTTGTTACAATTGTAACGGATGTTAATGTGGATGTGGAAATTAGCGAGCTTGTGCTTGGCGAGATGTTTAATGATGCTGTGTTTGAGGTGTTTTCTGAGCTTGAGTTGAAAAGCCTGCTGAAAAAGTTTGGCGGGGGATTGAGGACGCCCGAGGCGGCTGTCCCCACAGGTGCCCTGCTGGCTGGGATGCCTGAAATTCCTGTGGACTTGCCCTGTGCGTACCATTTTTTGCGGCAGGGTGACGAGGTGCTTGGGATTGGGCTTGCATTTGCTGACCAGCTGGCGTTTTTGCCGCTGGATGGGGACTTTGGCGGGCTTAAAGAGTTTTTTGAGTCCGACACACCCAAGGTTGCTTTTGATGCAAAAAAGGACATTCATCTGCTTTGGAAAAATGGCATAAACATCAATAATTTAGCATTTGACCTGCTGATTGGCGGCTACTTGCTGGGCAAGCTTAAAGATGGGGATGGGGTTAGCGAGCTTAGCCTTGAATACCTGAAAGAGCCGCTAATCCTGCCAAAAACAGCCGACGCCCAGATGAGCCTTTTGGAGCAGGACGAGGAGTCCTCTGAGGATTTGGCGGCAGAGGCTTTTGCCTATGTTTCCGCCATTTGTAAGGCTTATCCTCTTATGCGGGATGAAATTGTGCAAGCTGAAATGGACAAGTTGTTTTACGAGATTGAAATGCCCCTTGTGCTGATTTTGGCTGATATGGAGCGGGCGGGGGTGGAGATTGACAGCGGCTTTATTCAGGAGTACGGAGCGAACTTAGATGTGGACATAAACCGCCTAACCCGCGAGATTCACGCCCTTGCAGGCTCTGATTTTAACATAAATTCTCCAAAACAGCTTGCAAAGGTTTTGTTTGAGGATTTGGGGCTTAAAGGGGGCAAACGCACTAAAACGGGCTTTTCCACAAATGTTGAGGTTTTGCAAAAGCTGGCTCTAGAACATGAGATTTGTGCCAAAATCCTTGAATACCGCACTTTTGCCAAGCTGCGCTCCACCTATGTGGACGGGCTGCTGGCGGCGGTAAATCCAGCCACTGGGCGGGTGCACACCACTTTTAATCAGGCATTGACCGCCACAGGCCGCCTGTCCTCAAACCATCCAAATTTGCAGAATATCCCAGTCCGTACGGCTCTCGGAAGGGAGCTTCGCAAGGCATTTGTTGCTGCTGAAGGTTTTAAGTTTGTGGATGCTGATTATAGCCAAATTGAACTGCGGATTTTGGCTGAACTTTCAGGCGATTCCACGTTTTTGGACGCATTTTCCAAAGGAGCGGACATCCACCGTATCACCGCAGCACGGGTGTTTCAGGTCGATTTTGACGAGGTGACAGACGACATGCGCTCTGCCGCAAAAGCTGTTAATTTCGGCATTGTGTACGGCATTTCCGCCTTTGCCCTCGCTGAAGATATTAAGGTAAGTGTAAAAGAAGCTGAAAGCTTTATAAAAGGCTATTTTGCGCGGTATCCTGCTGTTAAAAAGTTTATGGATGCCGCTGTTGCGGATGCCAAGGCCGTGGGCTATTCCAAAACCCTGTGGGGCAGGCGCAGAGCCCTTCCTGAGCTTTTTTCCAGCAATTTCATGACCCGCTCATTTGGCGAGCGCGCCGCCATGAACATGCCTGTGCAAGGCTCGGCAGCTGATATAATCAAGATTGCAATGGTTAAGGTTTACAATCGTCTAAAAGCCGAGGGTCTCAAGTCGCGGCTGATTTTGCAGATTCATGACGAATTGCTGATTGAAGCCGCTGAGGGCGAGACCCACGCCGTCCGCGCCATTTTGATGGACGAAATGGAAAATGCTGTAACTATGAATGTTCCTTTGAGTATTGATATTAACATTGGAGGGACTTGGTATGACGCGAAATAGGTTGATTTTGGGGCTTACAGGAGGCAGCGGGGCTGGCAAAGGGGAGGTTGCCCGCATTTTGGCGGGACTGGGGGCTGAAATTATCTGCGCTGATTCTGTCGCCCACCATGTAATGAAAAAAGGCGAAACGCCCGCTTTTGATGGGATTGTCAGGGAGTTTGGCGAGGGCGTCATAGGGGCAGATGGCGAGATTTGCCGTAAAAAACTTCGCGAGATTGTTTTTGTGGACAAAGACCAACTTAAAAACCTTGAAAGAATTGTTCATTCTGTTATTGTAGATATGATTTTGAAGGCTGCAAATGCGAGCACCAAGCGGGTTGTGGTGATTGACGCGCCGCTTTTGGTGCCCAGTGGCTTGCACAAGGAATGTGACCACACCATAGGCGTCTTTGCCCCGCTGGATGTGCGGACCTCTCGCATTTGCCAGCGGGACGGGCTGAGTGTTGCAGACGCACAGATTCGTATTAACAACCAAATGAGTGATGACGAATTACGGAAAGTTATGGATTTTGAAATTGATAACAGCGGCACTTTGGAGGAGCTAGATGGAAAAGTTAGGAAAATTTTTGACATTATTATTGCTGGGATTGGTGCTTAAAGGCTGTGGCGGAGGTTTTTCGCCAGCCCCCATTGACCCTTATTTTGGCGTGCCCACAACCACCGTGCCTGCGACCACCCAGCCCATACACCAGCTTGCCCACCCGCCAGAGCCTGCACAGGGCGGGCATTTGCAAATTGCCATGCCCATGCCCCAGACCCTTAATCCCCTGCTAAATTCCGAGCGCGAGCTTGCCCAAGTGCTTCGCCTTCTCTTTGAGCCGCTGGTGGTTATGGACGAGGATTTGCGCCCCCACCCAAACCCGAATATCGTTGAAAGTATCACATTTACCCCTAGTGGTCAGGCTTTTACCATTACACTGCATGATGACATTTTTTGGGAGGACGGCACCCCCATCCGCGCGGCTGATATTGCCTTTAGCATTGATGTGCTTCGCAATCATGCCCCCGAAACAGCGGTTTACCGCCCAAATGTGGCTTCCATTGTAAGTCACAGCATCATTGACCCTCGCTCCCTTCATGTAAATCTTTACGCTCCTAAATGGCAAATGATGTATTTGCTTGATTTTCCCATAATTCCCGCTCATTATTACACAGGGGTGCCCATGACAAACCTTCGCCATCCGCGGAATATGCACCCTGTAGGCAACGGGGCTTTTCGCTTTTATTCCTATGTTTTGGTCACTCGGATGGAGCTTATTGCAAATGACAATGCCCCTGGCGGGCGTCCATATATTGACAGGGTGACTGCAACGGTGATGCGGGATATGAGCGACACCGTCCATGCCTTTGAACGGGGAATTATCGATATTTTAGAGGGGTCTGCGTCCATTTGGGGGCGTCTTAGGGCTTTTGGGAAAAATTCAAGCGGCACCATGGTGTCTGGCAGCTTTGATTTTATAGGATTTAACCATGGGCGCGGCACTTTTAATGATGTAAAGATGCGTAGGGCAATTGGAAGTGTTTTTCACGCTCACCAACTGCCCATTAGGGACGAAGCGTGGTTTGCCGCCACCATCCCTGCCCATGCCCATATTACATTTGCAGAACTTGGGTTTGTTATGGGAGAATATGGTATTTTGGAAAGAGAACTTTCCCCGATTTTGCCGCCTTTCCCCCTTGCAATGACAATTATTGTAAACGAGGACAACCCCCGCACCCCCGCCATGGCAGGTGGGCTGAGCGTAGCCCTTAGGGCGGCTGGGGCGGATGTGAGCCTGCACATTCTGCCCGCCGAAATGTTTGCACACAGGCTTTATAGCGGGGAATTTGACCTTGTTGTAGGCACAAAAAATATTGACATTCGCCCAAATCTCGAATTTTTGCGGGGATACAACCGTGCATACGGCAATTTAATGGGCTTTAACTCAGTTTATTTTAACCGTTTGCTGGATAATATGAATTTGGCAACAAATCCCATTTCATTTCAAGAATCCGTCCATGCTGTGCAAGTGTACATGGTTGAAAATTTGCCTATTTTGGGCATTGGCTTTGAGGAGATGATGTTTTTCACCTCCTCCAGGCTTCACGGAAATCTTGCCCCTGCGGGAAATGATATTTTCCGAAATTCTAGGAGTTGGTTTATATTAGGCTAGACAATTGAATTTATTTGTGGTATAATAGAAGGTGAAGAAGGTGATGAGTATGAAAAAGACCATATTTTCAGGCACGCAGCCTACCAGCGTGCCACAAATTGGAAATTATATCGGAGCGTTTAGCCATTGGAGCAAAATGCAGGATGATTATAACTGTCTGTACTCTATTGTTGACCTCCACGCCATTACCGTGCGCCACGACCCAGCGGTGCTTAGGCAAAACATTCAAAACTTGCTAGCACTCTACATTGCCTGCGGTTTTGAACCTGACAAAAGTATTTTGTATGTGCAATCCCACTACAGCGGTCATGCAGAATTAAGCTGGATTCTAAACTGCTATACTTACATGGGCGAGCTTTCGCGCATGACCCAATTTAAGGATAAATCTGCCAAAAATAGCGAAAATGTTAATGCGGGTTTATTCAATTATCCTGTTTTGCAGGCGGCAGATATTTTGCTTTTTGGCACACATCTTGTGCCTGTGGGTGAGGACCAAAAGCAGCATCTAGAGCTTGCAAGAGACATTGCAGCCCGTTTTAACAACATCTATGGCGATATTTTTGTAGTGCCTGAAGTGTTTATTGCAAAAAGCGGCGCGCGCATTAAAAGTCTTGCGGACCCCGCCAAAAAAATGTCAAAATCAGACAATGAAGCTGACACTGTAAGTCTTTTAGACCCTGCAAATGTGGTTATGAAAAAGTTTAAGCGGGCTGTGACGGACTCTGAAACTGAAATACGCTATGATGCTGAAAATAAGCCGGGAATTACCAATCTGCTGGATATTTATGCAGCGGCGACGGGCACCTTGGCAGAAGATGCTGTGAAAGAGTTTGCAGGGGCTGGCTACGGCACTTTGAAGACCACTGTGGCACAAGCAGTAATTGACAATATAACCCAGCCGATTCAAGATAAGTACAGCGAACTTATAAAAAATCCCGATTATCTGAGCCAAGTGATGGCGCAAAACGCCGCCCGCGCAAAGGAAATCGGCGATGTGACTTTAGCCAATGTAAAAAAAGCCATTGGTTTAATTTAAGGAGGGATAGACATGGTAGAAATGGCAAAATGTGCTAAGTGTAAAAAGTTATTCCCAAGGTTTAGCTTGCCTATTTGCGATAGTTGCGAAAAAGAAGAAGAAACGATTTTTGACCTTGTAAAAGAGTATTTGCGTGACCATCCAAAAACTACTGTTGGCGAAGTTTCAGAAGCTACTGGAGTTTCTACAAAAAAGATTCTTGGGTATTTGCGTGAAGGGCGCATTGAGATTCACGAGGGTGCAGGGCTTGCCTGCGGTCATTGCGGCACAGGCATAAGAAGCGGACAGCTTTGCAAAGACTGTTTTGAAAATGCTGCCAAAAAAATCAACAATATGGTAAATCCTGGCATGCCTGAGCCCCAAAGATCCCCTGAGCTTCCAAGAAACAACAAAGCATTGCCCATGGGCGGTGCCCGCAGAAGATAATTTTTAATTTTTGCAGACTTATGTCTCAACTCATGCGTATATGTGGTTAAAGACAATAACATAGGAGGTATACCATGATAATTTACATCGCGTTTGGGCTGTTTTTCTTGTCCCTTATTATTTTGGTCGCCGATATTTTTATTGAGGGCTTTGGGGTTTTGGCAATAATTGCCCTGGTGGGCATTGTGGTCTCAATGGCAATGACTGCCTTTGGAGTGCCTGTTATTGGCGGGTTTATTGTTCTTGGAAAAATCGGCGTCACCGTTCCTAGTGTGTGGCTGCTGTTTCGCTTTTTGCGCAAAAGGCAGCTTGACGGCAAGTTTATCCTGACGGAGACCCTTAACGAGGATACCGCGCCCATTGGCGGGCTTGAGTATTTTCTTGGCAAAGAGGGCATGACAAAAACCGCGCTCAGACCTCAAGGCTTTGCTGACTTTAATGGGCAAAATGTTGAGGTGGCGTCGGATGCAGGCTATATTCCTGCTGACAAGCGGGTGAAGGTTGTTGATGTGCAAAACCGTAGGGTTTTGGTAAGGTTAATTGAAAACTAAAAGATTAAAGGAGGATTTTGCAAATGTCGTATGCACCTATGCTTGACGGATTTTTGGATATGGAGCCTGGCACGCTGGTTTTAATTGTTGTTTTAGGCTTGGTTGTATTTGCATTTTTAATTTTGTTTTTTAATTTTGTGCCCATGGGGCTGTGGATTTCTGCTATTTCTGCGGGGGTTAAGGTGAGCATATTCTCACTTGTGGGTATGCGCCTAAGGCGTGTGCGCCCTGCAAGGGTTATAAATCCGCTGATTAAGGGCACCAAGGCTGGGCTTTCTGTAAGCCAAAACCAGTTGGAGAGCCATCTTTTATCCGGCGGGCGTGTGGACAATGTGGTGGATGCCCTTATTGCAGCGCATCGCGCCAATATGGAGCTTACGTTTGAAAGAGCCGCCGCCATTGACCTTGCCGGTCGTGATGTTTTTGAGGCGGTGCGCATGAGCGTTATGCCCAAAATTATCGAAACTCCAATGATTTCAGCCATGGCAACAAATGGTATTGAAATTAAAGCCCTTGCAAAGGTTACTGTACGTGCAAATATTGCCCGCTTAGTGGGCGGTGCTGGTGAGGACACCATAATTGCCCGCGTTGGCGAGGGTATTGTTACCACAATCGGCTCAGCAAAGAGCCATTCGGAAGTTTTGGAAAATCCTGACAGAATATCCCAAACTGTACTTGCCAAAGGGCTTGACTCAGGCACGGCTTATGAGATTTTGTCCATTGACATTGCAGATATTGACGTAGGCAGAAACATTGGTGCCCAGCTGCAAATAGACCAGGCCGAGGCGGATAAGCGCATAGCCCAGGCAAAGGCTGAGGAGCGCAGAGCAACCGCAATTGCCCGTGAGCAAGAAATGAAGGCGCAAGTTGAAGAAATGCGCTCCAAAGTAGTGGAAGCGGAAGCCCAGGTGCCGAAGGCAGTAGCCGAGGCCCTAAAGGCAGGAAACATAGGCATTATGGATTATTACGGTATGCAGAACAAGCTTGCCGACACCAAAATGCGTGAAGGACTTTCGGAAATTAAGGTAAATATTGGAAGTGCTAAAGAAATAATTGACGAACAATAACAAATTAGGGACGGCTTCCAATGGAGAAGCCGTCCCTAGATTACATAAAACGCGTAATGCTTGTAGGGTCGGCAGTGTGCGCCCAGGCGAAGCGGAGCGAAAGTGGTTAACTTTTTGCACATATGGAGGACGCATGAAAAAATTTTTAATGACACTAATGGCAGGTATATTACTTCTTGTCCTGACGGGCTGTGACTATGATTTGGATTTGGCAAGCCACCCAAATCGGGCATATATTGAGGATTTTGAGTATATGCTTGAAATTCTTATGGACAACTTTCCTTATTTTGGGGTTGCTGAGCGTGAGTTTGGGGCACAGGTTGAGCGGATTGCCGAGACCACTCGCCGCGCCTTAATCACAGGCGGTGATGTGCGGGATTCTGCCCATTTTCGGCAGATTTTGCAAGCCAACTTTTTCTCACCATTTCGGCATATTGGGCATTTATCCATTCAAGACCGTGCCACCCTTCATTTAATTTTGGGTAATATTTACAGAGGTCCTATAAATTATAATGGGCAGTTTGTGGACATGCAGGGTCGGGTTTATACATATTGGGGACAAAAGTTTGTGGATGTGGCGCGCGGGCAGGCGGCTCAGCAGTTTTATGGGCTTATTGAGGTTGCCCTTGGGTATGAGGTGGGTATGGTGCGCCCAAATAACCTAACTACCCTGATTCTTGCTGAAAATGTGGCATATGTGCGGGTTAATGAATTTTGGCACTACAATATAGAGCATGACAAAGCTATTATGAGAGCTTTTTATGAAGAAATTCAGGGCATGGAGCATTTGGTAATTGACCTTAGGGCAAATGGCGGCGGCTTTACCCGCTATTTTGTCCAGCTTTTTATGGCACCCAATTTGGCTTATGACACCTATATTCCCGGGATTCATACCCTGCTTATGGGCGGCGAGCGAAACATGGCTTGGCTGGACGTCCAAATAGATGACGACCGGGTTTTTGCAGGGGTCTACACTGATAAACAACCTTTACCGGCTTACCGCTTTCCATACCTTAGGGATGCGGACATTTTTGACTACCTAATAACCCGCCCGGTGCGTATTGAAGCCACAGGGGAAATGCTATTTGACGGCAAAATATGGATTTTGGTGGACGAGCGCACCGCCTCCGCTGCCGAATACGCCGCCATGTACGCCATGCTTGCAAATTTTGCCACCGTGGTGGGCAGCCCCACCCGCGGCGTGACAGGCGGAGGGCTTGCAGCCTTTGTCCCTCTCCCAAACACCGGGCTAGTTATCCGCTACGACTTTGGCTTTTTCATAGACAGCTATGGCCGCGCCATTGACGAATACGGTGCACAGCCCAACTACCTAAACCTGCCAAATATGGATGCCCTGCAAACGGTTATGTACCTGATAAATAGATAAGCAAAAAATCATATTCTTCCCAAGAGTTATCAAAAACTGCACCCCGCAAAAAAGCCTGAGTGCCACGGTATGACTGACCGTAATGTTAGGGATATTGTGGATAGGACTATTGGTAAAATCCGCAAAGGTATGTATGAGGTGTCGAAGAAACGGCAGGCGGAGGGTTGTTGATGCTGAAAAGATAAAGTGAAATTAGCGAGCTTTCGATACATAGAAATTTATTTCTAGGAGCTGGTTGCATGGAAAAAGTATATGCTATGCCTTTGAGCTATAAAAACGTCACCTTGCGTCCCATGCGTGAAAGTGACCTTGTTGATGAAGAGAGATGGCATACGGTTGAAACAGAGTGGGGCGAATGGGATGCCCCTTGGGAAGAAGATGAGCCATTTGATATGGAAAAAGAGCGAGAGAAGCTGTTAAAAGCCATAGCGAACCCTCCTAAAGTTTATAGTGTAGTTGAACTTGATACCGACGAGGGGCGGCATATTGGTGGGCTAAATCGTTATTATATTGACGGTAAAAAGGATTTGATAGCTGTAGGGATTGTCATTGTGCCAATAGATGCAAGGGGCAAGGGTTATGGCAAAAACGCTTTTATTTTGTGGGCTGCATATCATTTTGCTAATAGCGACGTTGAGAAAATATACACACAGACGTGGTCTGGAAATTACTCAATGATAAGACTTGCCGAAAGTGTAGGATTTAAGGAAATCGGTAGAATCAAGGATATGTATGAAGTTCGTGGCGAGCATTATGATGAATTAACATTTTCTATATCAAGAGATGATTTTTTTAGACGTTACGAAGATATTTAGAAAGAGAACCAAAACAGGCGGTGAGTCAAATGAAATTTGCAGACCTATTCGGCAAAGCAACACATTTGGCAAATCCACAAGCCGCATCATATTTGTGTCCTGTTTTCGTAATGATTTCTTATGCCAGCCGCCCAAAAGAGGTGGCTTTTATTTTCTAAGATACTTCAAAAGTGCCAAAATTCCAAGGACGATGAGAGAGACAATTCCGCCTAAAATGACAAGGTTCAATAGAAAAAATCCAGTTTCAAATATAGCTACAGAATCAATTGTCACATGATTACCCCCTTTAACGCGCTTTTTCAAGCACATTATATCACGCCTATTTGGGAGTGTCAAGATAAATAATTTTTCAACTTGCGTTTTTTCAAAAAATATGGTATATTATGATAAACTAGATATAGGGGTGAGACTTCATGTTTAAGAGGGTTATAATTAAGCTAAGCGGAGAAGCACTGGCTGGCAATGACCAGCATAAAAAGTTTGATGATGGGGTGATTTTGGGCATTATTGGGCAGCTTAAAAAGCTTGTTGATGATGGTGTGGAGGTTGCCCTTGTTGTGGGCGGCGGCAATTTTTGGCGGGGACGCGACTCTAAAGACGGCATGGACAAAGTGAAAAGTGACCAAATCGGCATGATGGCAACCATTATGAACGCGCTGTATCTTAGTGACATGCTAAATGGTGAGGGTATTGACGCTGTGGTCATGACCCCTGTTATTGTGGGCACGGTCACTCAGCAGTTTTCTAAAAAGGCGGCTTTGCAGTTTATGTCAGAAAAAAGCGTGGTTATTTTTGCAGCAGGGACAGGTCATCCCTTTTTCTCGACAGATACCATTGCGGCAATCCGCGCGGCAGAGCTTGAGGTGTGCGCCCTACTCTTTGCCAAAACAATTGACGGGGTATATGATTCTGACCCCAAACAAAACCATGCAGCCGTTAAACAAGACCATATAACTTATAGACATATTATTGCAAATAATATAAGCGTGATTGACACCGCCGCAAGCTCAATTTTGGAGGCGCAAAAGATTTTGTCCATTGTGTTTGCGCTGAACGAACCTGAGGCAATACTTAAATGTATTACTGGGGATGCGGATACTATTTTTGAAATTGGGACTAAGGTGACTGTGTGAGGAGGTGAGATTATGGCAATTGAAACCAAAATGTTAATTTCGGTGCTACTTGATGCTGTTGCAAAATCGACAACTGTCGAAGAAGCTTACAAGGTTCTTGCAAATGCCGCAAGTGTAGAAGGTGTCAATGTACCAACCTATGATGAAGCTGTAAAAATGAATGAGGAAATGAGAAAAAAGGCTGAGAAAAATTAAAACGGAGGAATGATTATGTTTGATTTGAGTACCCATGACGAGAGAATGTCAAAGTCTGTATCTGCTTTTGAGAGGGAGCTTGAGAGTATTCGCGCAGGGCGTGCAAACCCCAAGGTTCTTGATAGGCTGACGGCGGATTATTATGGCACACAGACACCCATTACACAAATGGCAAACATCACCGTGCCAGAACCCCGGCAGCTCCAGATTGCCCCTTATGATGCCAGTGCCCTAAAAGCCATTGAAAAGGCGATTTTAACCTCTGATTTAGGGATTAACCCCGGTAATGACGGTAAGGTGATTCGCCTTATTTTCCCTGAGCTTACTGAGGACAGGCGTAAGGATTTAAGCCGCGATGTTAAGAAAAAAGGTGACGACGCCAAGGTCGCCATTAGAAACATCCGCCGCGATGCCGTAGACGCTGCCGAAAAGGAAGAAAAGGCGAGCACCATCACCGAAGACCATTTGAAAAAAGCCAAAGACGACATTCAAAAGCTTACTGACAAGAAGATTGATGAGATTGATAAGCTTGTGGAGGCTAAGACTAAGGAGATTATGACTGTGTAATGGAGGTGGATTTATGGCGACAGAACGTGAACTTAAAAAGATATGGGAAGAAATGCTGTTTGACCTTGACCGCTTAGAATTAACGAAAGACGAGAAAAAAAGAAGTTTGCTTATTAGCTCAATGCGCCTGAGGGCGACAACTGGTATGACGAAAGAAGAAATAGCAGAAGTGCGTCAAAAGGCAGTAACTGTTGTAGAGCAGGAGGAAGCGGCGAGTGCAAATTAATTTAGCTGGCTTTGAAGCCGTTCCTATAACCCGCCAGAATTATGCCGATGTTTGGGGAGTTTATGAATCTAACCCTAAATATTTCATAGAGCATAAGGGGCGGGCCGCTTTGCATACAGATATTCTGGAGACTTTTGAGCGGCTTGTTGAGGGTTATAATCCTGAGAAACAGTATTTCGTAGGGATGTGGCAAGAGGGCAGGTGTGCAGCGGTTTTGGAGCTTTTGCCTGACTTTCCCAAGCAAGGGGAGCTTTGGCTAAGCGAACTTATTGTCCATGGCGAACTGCACAGTCAAGGCACAGGTAGCAAGATTGTGCAGGCAGTAATCTCTGCCGCTAAAAGCTTAGGCTTTAACCGCATAGCCCTAGGCACAGACGAACACCTAATCCCATTTTGGATTAGTCACGGCTTCAGCCAAATTCCTGACGGCGGCAACTTTATAGGCTTTGAATTGATAATTGATAATTGAAATTGGGGGCAATCAATGAAAGAAAAAATTGACATGAACAACCTGCCCCACCACGTTGCCATTATTATGGACGGCAACGGGCGGTGGGCTAAGAAATTTCTGATGAAGCGAGAGGCGGGACACAGGGCGGGGGCACAGGCTCTGCGCCGTTTAGTTGACGCTATGAATGAGGCTGGGTTTAAGGTCTTGACTGTTTATGCCTTTTCGACTGAAAATTGGAAGCGAAGCGAAGCCGAAGTTAGCTATCTTATGGGGCTTATTCATGAATATCTTGACAGATATATTGATGATGCCCATAAAAAAAACGTGCAAATCAGGATTATTGGCGACACCACCGCCCTTGAGCCAGCACTGCGCGTAAAAATTGCAGAACTTACAGAAATAACCAAAAACAAAGATGGGCTTTTGCTAAACATTGCTGTAAACTATGGCGGAAAAGACGAAATCGTCCGAGCTGTGCGCAGCATAAATGCCAAGGGCGAAGAAATTACCGAAGACGCCATAAGCTGCCACCTAGACACCAAAGATTTGCCCGACCCTGACCTAATCATCCGCACATCAGGCGAAATGCGCCTGTCAGGCTTTTTGCTATGGCAAGCCGCCTATGCTGAATTTTACGCCACAGATACCCTGTGGCCCGACTTTAAGACCTCTGACCTCTATGAAGCCATATACCACTACCAAAAGCGCGAACGCCGCTTTGGCGGCCGCTGAGTTTAAGGAGATGATAGCATGTTAGCACGTGAGCCTATTTACGAAACACTTAATTTGCAAGTGCCTAAGGACTTTGTTGAAAAAGCAGGACTTGTTGATGGGGGCACCTTGAATGTGTATGAGGAAGACGGTATTTTTTATATTATGCCCGCTTCCGTCTATTCGCAGGCATATCTTGATGCTCTGCATGAGGAGTTTGAAGAAATGAAAAAAGGGGTTGCTAATGGCACGCAGCCTGTATATCGCAGTATGAACGACCTTATTGCGGCTCTAGAGGAGGATGACGACGACTAATGGCTTTCGGCTTTACATTCTCAAAGCGATTCAGAAAGAGTTTTGGCAAGTTTGAGCAAAAAGACAAAGAGAGAATACTAAAAAAGCTTGATATGCTGTCTGTTGACCCATACCACCCCTCTTTGCGAACCAAGCATTACAAGTCCAGAGAAGGCAGTTTTGAAGCTAGCGTGAACATGGATATCCGCATCATTTGGTATTATGAAGACGATAATACAATCTATTTGTCGGATGTGGGGCATCATGATATTTTGAAGCGGTATTAGGGGGTGTGTTATGTTTAAGCTGCGGATGAGAGTTAGCATGCTTAAGGTTTGGATGCAGATGAAGTGGGCAAACCATCGGCAGGGGCTTCTTGCTGCTATGTTCATTGTGCCTGCTTTGGCTGCAGGGCTTTGGTGGATGCGTCCTGTAATTGAGCAGCGGGTGTTTGATGCGCGGGAAAACAGGCGGTTTAACAACCTTTCACGCGAGGATTTTTTGTATGATTTTGATTATATGATTGCTGTGTTATATGAAAATTTTCCCTTAGAGCAAGTTATTTATGATGCGCGGGGAATAAACATATGGGAGCATGCTGCGTCAATGCGCGAGCGGCTTGCTGACCCTGAATTTGTCATTAATGATGCTCATCACTTCTTTGATATTATGGTAGAAGAATTTTTTGACCCTATGGGACGAATTGGGCATTTGAGCTTCACCAATCAGCAAAATTTTGTATGGTTTTTTCAGAATTTTTCTGATGGACTTACGTGGTTTGCATATCATAGATTGGGTAGTCGTGTGCGCCCCCAGATGCCTGGTTGGCTTGAGGCTGATTTTAAGCTTTACATGGCTTTGCCTACACAGACCTTTTACCGCGAAGCTTTTAGCATTCTTGAGCGTTCTTATGATGATTATATGTTTGAAACTAGCACATTGGCGGAAGGCTCGGTGGCATATGTGCATTTTAATCATTTGTTGGTTCAAACATGGACCCCCAGAGGAAGCATCTATAGAATCAGGATGCACACATGGCTTGAAAGCATTAAAGACTATGACCATCTTATTATTGACTTTAGGGACAACACAGGAGGATTCATTAATGTAATGCACGAACTTGTAACAAGTCATATAACAAGGTTTAGTTTAGGAAATTTAACTTTCCATTATTATAACCGTGCCGAGCGCAATCTTCGCCAAATTCAGCTAAATAGAGATTATCGCTCTGCGGTGGCTTCTAGCGTGCTGAACGCACACTCATTTGAGCGCAGACTACATGTGCATGATAGAGTTGCGCCCATAAACCGAGGTGCCAGTTTTTCAGGGCAGGTGTGGCTTTTGATTGGTGAGGCATCGGCATCGGCGGCAGAGGCTATAGCGCATTTTTACAAAGAAACTGGCTTTGCCACTTTGGTTGGGGAAAACACGAGCGGAGTGGGCTGGTCAGGCAATCATGCTGTGCGCTTTGGGCTGCCAAATACAGGAATTATTATGCGTTATGATTTTGCGAAGGTGACAGATAGAGATGGCAATATGGTTCAAGGACATGGCATTGCACCCCACTATTTCAATCTTTCTGGAATGTGCGCCCTTGAAACAGTTTTACATCTGATTGGAAAGGATTAGGTATTTGTAGATGTTGACTAGGGTAATTGCGTCGGTGGTTTTGCTGCCTGTGTTTATTGTGGTGGTGTGGCTTGGGGGGGTTTGGCTGGATTTAGTGCTGGCTCTACTTGTGGCTATTGCGGGATGGGAGCTTTATCGTTCCTGCGGGCTTAAGAGGCCTTGGTTTTATGTAATTTTGGTGCTATTTGCAGCAGCAATGGTCTCTGTTTCCATGATTCGTGAAATGTATGGGCTTTGGTATGTTTGGTTGATATTTATTGCGGCATGGGGATGTGATACCGGGGCTTATTTTGTGGGGCGGTTTTTTGGCAAGCGAAAGCTTGCACCTAAGCTTAGCCCAAAAAAGACTGTGGCAGGGGCTGTTGGCGGGGTCATCACCGCGGCGGTTTTATGTATGGTTTATTTTGTTATTTTGGAACATTTTGGAATTTGGTATTATGAGACTGGAATTGAGCCTGTTATGTATATGGCGTGGTATGGGGCTATTGGGGCTGTTTTGGGGCAAGCAGGGGACTTATCGGCCTCGGCGGTCAAGCGTGTTGTTGGAATAAAGGATTACGGCAATATCATGCCTGGGCATGGCGGGGTGCTTGATAGATTTGATTCTGTGATTTTTGTTGCCCCTTTTGCCTTTATATTCGTGCATTTTATAATGTAGAGGAAGTAGCCGCCTAAAGGCGGCTAAAGTAACGGCTAAACCCGCCGCCCCGCCCGTCACCCCGCGCTTGACGCGGGGTCCCATCAAGATAGCCGAGCGACTATAGAGCGAATACACGTTCGGCTAAGACGAGGGGACCCCGCGTCAAGCGCGGGGTGACAGGGTGGGAGCTCGGGGTGACGGGTAGTGGAGACGCGGGTTCAGCCGCAACCTTCAGCCGGCTTTAGCCGGCATCCCCTGTGAGGTGAAAATATGAATGTTAGCATTTTAGGCTCTACAGGCTCAATCGGCAGACAAACCCTTGAAGTCTGTGAAAATTTAGGTTATAATGTAATAGCCATCTCAGGCCACTCAAACCGTGAGTTGCTTATGGAACAGGCGGCACAGTTTAAGCCTGATTTGGTGGTGGACGCCGCCGATAAAATGGACGGGCTGTTGGCTGTGGCGGGGCATCCTCAGGCAGATGTGGTGGTCAACGCGCTGGTGGGCAATGTGGGCTTTTTGCCCACTGTAAAAGCAATCCGCGCTGGCAAGAATGTAGCACTTGCCAATAAAGAAGTGCTGGTGTGCGGTGGTGCGGTGGTCATGCCTTTGGCGCGGGAGCATGGGGTTAGCATAATTCCTGTGGATAGTGAACATTCTGCTATCTTCCAGTGTTTAGCTGGAAGCTCTGGTGACGTTCGCAAAATTTATTTAACCGCATCAGGCGGACCTTTTCGCGGCAAAACCCTTCCTGAAATGGCGTCTGTCACCCCTGCACAGGCTTTGAAGCACCCAAATTGGTCAATGGGTGCAAAAATTTCAATAGATTCGGCTACAATGATGAATAAGGGCTTAGAGGTTATTGAAGCAGCGTGGCTTTTTGGGCTGGATGCAAGCCAAATTGAGGTGCTTGTTCACCCCCAGTCCATAATCCACTCCATGGTGGAATTTACAGACGGGCAAATACTCGCTCAACTGGGCGCGCCCGACATGCGCCACGCCATCCAATACGCCCTGACCCACCCAAAAAGGCTAAATAACAACTTTGACAAGCTAGACTTTACAAAACACAGCAATTTAACTTTTGAGAGCCCTGACATGGAGAATTTCCCATGCCTTAGGCTTGCCTACGATGCTCTGTCAAAAGGCGGGCTTTTGCCCACTGTGATGAACGCCGCCAATGAGGTGGCTGTGCAGGGCTTTTTGGACGGGCAGATTGGGTTTTTGGACATAGCAAAGATTATAGAAGGGACAATGCTTGCATATACTGGAGAAAAAGGTGAACAAGTTAGCATAGAAAGTATTTTGAATAAAGAACAATGGGCGAGGGACTTCGCCAGAAAAGGGGTAGGACGTTGACTATATTTTTAGCAATTGTGGTATTTACAATTATTATTTTGGTGCATGAAATTGGGCACTTTTGGGCAGCGCGCAGGGCTGGCATTGAGGTTATTGAATTCTCATTGGGCATGGGACCTAGGCTTTTGAAATTCACAGATAAGCGTGGAACAATGTTTTCTTTGAAGCTTTTTCCCATTGGCGGCTCGTGCCGCTTCCTTGCCGGGGATGAAACTGACGAGGAGGAGACAGAGGGCGAGGGCGCAGAGGGCGCAATTGTCGTAAAGCCCGAGAAGGTGCGAGAACTAAGCCCAAACTCCTTTAACGCAAAGCCCGTCCGCTGGCGTATGCTGGTGATTTTGGGCGGTGCTTTAGCTAATTTTATATTTGCATTTTTGGTTGCAACCATAATTTCAATGTTTAATGCCCATGCGGAGCCGAATATTTTGGGCTTTACCGAAGGCTCGCCAGCGGCTGCCTCAGGCATGATGGAGGGCGACCGGATTCTTCGTATGGACGGGCGGCGCATTGTGACCCGCGGGGATGTCAACCTTGCCATGATGAGTGCTGACGGCTCGCCCATGGAAATTATTGTAAGGCGTGATGGCGAGCGTATCCCGCTTACCCTTAATCCCATGTTCCACGAAACCGAACAGCGGTGGATGCTCGGTATTTTCTTCACCCGCGCCGTGGGTGTGTTTATGGACGCTCCCGAGGGGGCATATGAGCGGCGAATGGGCTTTTTTGAAAGTTTTCAGCATGGATACCAAACTGTGGGCTTTTACATCCGCGCCACCTTCACAGGGCTTGGACGCCTAATCCGCTATGGTCTTAATTTTGACGAACTTATGGGACCAATAGGCATTGTGGACACGGTAGGCGGGCAAATTGCCGATGCCTACACCCACGAGCACGGGGGTGCCGGGGCTGCCATCTGGACCATGTTAAGCTTCACAGTCTTACTCTCAGCAAACCTAGGCGTAATGAACCTTTTGCCCATCCCAGCCCTAGACGGCGGCCATATGGTCTTTCTAATAATCGAAGCCATCCGCAAAAAGCCAGTCCCCCCAGAGCGCATGGGGCTTATAAACCTAGCAGGAATCGTCCTTTTGATGGGCTTTATACTCTTAGTCGCCTTCCATGATATTATGAGATTCTTCTAAAGAAATTAAAAAACCCGCAAGCTCTAGGGCTTGCGGGTTTTTGTTTATCAATCTTGTGTGTAAGGTAAAAGTGCCATTTGTCTTGCACGTTTGATAGCTACAGTTAGCTTTCTTTGTGCTTTTGCGGAGTTTCCTGTAATTCTTCTAGGTAGGATTTTGCCCCGCTCAGACATGAACTTTCTTAGTCTGCCCACGTCTTTGTAGTCGATATATGTGATTTTTTCAGCGGTAAACACGCATACTTTTTTCTTTCTGCGCCCGCGTCTTCTTTGATTGTTATTCATCATATTAGTTTACACTCCTTCTTAAAACGGTAAGTCATCATCATCCATAGTGGTGTCAATTTCAAAATGGGGCTGTCCCTGGGGTGGTGCACTCTGGGGAGGGGCACCCGGATTTTGTGGACTGGGCGGGGCTTGGGAGTAGTTGTCATAAGGGGATTGCTGCACATTTTGCTGCCTGCCCTCAAAACTAGCACGGCTTTCAGCAAAATTTTGCTCGTCCACAATAACGTCTGTATACCATACCCTTTGACCCTGCGGGTTATCAAAAGTGCTAACCTGAAGCCTGCCTGTAACAGCTACCATCATGCCCTTTTTCAGCCATTTTTCAGCAAACTCCGCATCGCGACGAAAAGCTGTGATGTTGATAAAATCGGCATCAGGCTCGCCCTCGCGCTTAAAGCGGCGGTTGACCGCCAAAGTATAGCGGGCAATAGCCATAGGCTCAGCACCTGAACTATAGCGAATTTCAGGGTCTTTTGTCAGTCTGCCCATCAAAACAATTCTGTTCATAGACAAACCTCCTTAAGCCACATCATCACGGCGAATAAGCATAAAGCGCATCAATTGCTCTCTAATACGCAAACGCTCCTCCATTTGAGCCGGTAGCTCAGGGGGCGCGTCAATGTAAAAAAAGCAATAAAACCCCTCATGAACCTTTTGAATTTCATAAGCCAGCTTGCGGCGACCCCAATTGTCCACCTTTTCAATAACTCCGCCAAAACGCTCAATAAGCCCGACAATCAACTCATGCTCAGACTTAATGGCGTCCTCGTCCATACGGGGATGTAAAATGACCCCTAGTTCATATTTGTGCATAAAAGCACACCTCCTTTTGAATATTGCCCCAAGTCAACGCCTGGAGCAAGGAATGTTACAAAGATGTATTGTATCACAGATTTAGAGTGAAGTCAACTGTTTTTTTATTTTTTTATAGGGCACAAGTCAGAGGTCAGAAGCCAGAAGCCCCCACCCGTCACCCCGCGCTTGACGCGGGGTCCCCTCAAGTTCGCCGAATAACTTTAG
>Ga0209755_10002132_pt1 | contig 27887 bp, 15 predicted proteins | sample TergutCo191P1_FD_187301 | JGI IMG/M metagenome (GOLD analysis project Ga0209755, IMG submission 187301) | Cornitermes sp. P1 segment gut microbial communities from Petit-Saut dam, French Guiana - Co191P1 (SPAdes) (version 2) | ecosystem: Host-associated > Arthropoda: Insects > Digestive system...
TTGTGCGATCCGATCTTGAGCAGGAAATAAAAGGCTCGAAAATCAAAATCCTGTTCGCCTGACAGCGGACAAGCGCGTCAACAGCGTGGTACTGCTCAATTTTAGCTTCTTCAACATTTACACCGGCATCATTTCTCGCGGCTGATGAAAAAAGAATTACATCTCTCCCGCGGATTGAATAATTAACAGATACTTCAAGTTCACCATCAGCAAATTTATCGGTATTGAGCAAGTCAAGCCCGTTTATCTGCTCTGAAATTTTGGTAAAGCTCAGGTACTTTGATAAATGCTCAATTACTTTAGACGCGTAATTGTGCATAGAGCGTGTCGCGCACACTATAAACGGGTTCATAAATCATTATTGATAAATTATTGGAAATATTCAACATAAATAATTATAATCATTGAGGTTTAAAAATAATTAAGCGGTGTGATGATATATTTGTGTAAAAAAAATACTTGACATACATATAGTAATCTATAGACAAAAATATGCAAATATGTTAAAATAATTTAAGTTTCGATAAAGCGCCGTGCATCTGCGCGCCATATATAAGGGAGGAGATAATTATGGCTAAATCAAATGAGTCAGAAAAAACCAGAGTCAATCCTAACGCGACAAGCGAGGAAAAAGCGAAAGCTCTGGAAGCGGCCCGCCTTCAGATTGAAAAACAATTTGGCGCGGGATCATTAATTAAACTGGGGACGCACAATACCGCGGCAGGTATTGAAACTGTGCCGTCCGGTTCCATCCTTCTTGATGAAGCGCTTGGAATCGGGGGATATCCCAGGGGGCGGATTATCGAAATTTTCGGCCCGGAATCGTCGGGGAAAACCACCCTTGCGTTGCACGCGATCGCCGAAGCCCAGAAGCTCGGCGGGAACGCCGCGTTCATCGACGCGGAGCACGCCCTCGATCCTGTTTACGCGAAAAATCTCGGCGTAAACATTGACGAGCTGTGGGTATCGCAGCCCGACAACGGCGAGCAGGCAATGGAAATTACAGAGAGCCTTGTCCGCTCAGGCGCGGTAGATGTCATCGTCGTTGACTCTGTCGCGGCGCTCACCCCCCAATCGGAAATTGAAGGCGAAATGGGCGATGCTCAGATGGGCGCTCAGGCGCGTCTTATGAGTCAGGCGCTGCGCAAGCTCACCGCGACCATCGGCAAGTCGCGGACAATTCTGATCTTCATCAATCAGATAAGAATGAAGATCGGGGTATTTTTCGGCAATCCTGAAACTACAACCGGCGGAAACGCGCTGAAGTTTTATTCATCGGTACGCCTTGAAGTACGCAAAACCGAAACAATCGAAGTGAGCAAAGACACCGACGCAATCGGCAACAGAGTGCGCGTTAAGGTAGTAAAAAACAAAGTCGCCCCGCCTTTCAGAAAAACCGAAATTGAACTTATGTTCGGCAAAGGTATTTCAGCAACTGGCAGCCTTCTTGACTGCGCTGTAAAATACGACATCATCAAAAAAAGCGGCGCGTGGTATTCCTACAATGAGGAAAAAATAGGGCAGGGCAGGGACAACACCCGCGAATACCTTGAACAGCACCCTGATTTTTTAAGAGAGCTGGAAATAAAACTGAGAAAGCAAATATTCCCCGGAAGGGAATTCCCTCAGGCGAAGGGCGCGGGAAAACCAGCAGCAGAAGGAAAAGCTGCCGCAGATGGAAAACCAGCGACAGATGGAAAAGCCACGGCAGAGGTAAAAGCTGCGGCAAAGCCTGAGGTTTCTCAAGCTGAGACTGCGGCTGAAAGCAAGCCTGCTTATGAAACTACGCCTCGCGGTAAAGCGAAAAAAACATCATCAGATGAGGGACTGTTTTAGGGATATGGCAAATTTTGACAGCAACTGGAAATTCCTTTTAGGCGACGCGAAAAACGCTCAAAAAGCTGATTATAACGATCTTTCATGGCAAAATGTGAATGTTCCTCATGATTGGGTAATTTCTCAAAACTTTATCAGAGGACCGCTTGAAGGCTGGACACATCAAAATATGCAGGGGTTTTTCGCGTGGGAAAGCGTATGCTGGTACAGAAAAGAATTTGAGCTCGACACGCTTAATGAAAAAACTGTTTATATTTGTTTCGGCGCCGCTTATAGAAACAGCGTTGTTTATGTTAACGGAAAAAAAGCCGGCGCACGAGTATACGGCTATATAAGCTTTCAAATTGATATAACAGAGTTTGTTAAAAAAGGAAAAAATCTTGTTGCTGTCCGCCTCGATAACGCCTGCGAAGCGCCGGATCGATGGTATTCGGGCAGCGGGCTTATCGGAAATGTTTCTTTAAAAATTGTTCCGCAGACTCATATAAAGAACGACGGAGTTCAGATAACAGTTAAAAATGAACAGTTAACGGTTAATAATAAATTTGCAGATGTTAATATTTCATCTGTAATAATAAGTAAAAATAAAACTGTTAAAGGAAATATTTGCATAAAAATACTCGATAACGATAAAAAATGCAGGGCGGAAAGCAAAGCGCCTTTTGATTTTAATGGTAAAGAAGAGATAAAAATTGATCAAACTCTGCGGATTGATAAACCTTTATTGTGGTCGGCAGAAACACCTAATTTATACCGCGCAGTTATTTTATTGGAAATTGACGGCACAGAAGGAGAACTTTATGAAGTTCCGTTTGGCGTACGAAGCATTGATATTTCCTATAAAAAAGGAATGACCGTTAACGGCGAAAAAGTAAAATTAAAAGGCGTTTGTCTGCATCATGACTGCGGAATTACAGGCGCGGCTTTTCACAGCGAAGTATGGCGCAGGCGTCTTTTAATTTTGAAAGGTATCGGCTGCAACGCGATTAGAACGAGCCACAATCCTCCGGCTGTTGAGTTTCTTGATTTATGCGATGAATTGGGTTTTTACGTTATAGACGAGTGCTTTGATAAATGGAAAAGCGGTTATTACTCTTCTCATTTTGAAACTGAGGCTCAGACTGATTTAACAGATTTTATTTTAAGAGACAGAAATCATCCGTGTGTGTTTATGTGGAGTGTGGGCAATGAGGTGGAAGATCAGGGAACAGACAGCATGATTGCCATTCAGAAAAATTTAATAGAAATTGTAAAGAAGCTTGACAGCCGCCCTGTTACATGCGCTCTTTCACCTCACGCGAATCCGAGAACCCTTGTTAACGCGCCTGTTTCAGAGCTTGTCAAATTAACAAAAAAACTAGCGAAGGATGTTGACGTTCTCGGCTTAAATTACCATGAGCCGCTTTATAAGGCGTACACAGACGGAATTGAAAAACCGATTGTCGGCACAGAATGTTATGAGTTTTATTCAAGCGTAGGAACGAACTTTGAAGACGTATGCGAAAAAAATCCTTGGCAATTTGTGCTTGAAAATGAAAATGTAATAGGACAGTTTATCTGGGCAGGAATCGATTATTTAGGAGAAGCATCGTGGCCCGCAAAAGGATGGGCAGGCTCAATTCTGGATATCTGCGGATTTATGAAACCAAACGCTTACTTCAGAAAAAGCATTTGGTCTTCTGATCCGTTTATCTATCTCGCGTTTTATGATCAAAACAAAAAACCGGATTACGCCCGCGGGCGCTGGTCTTTTCCGCCGTTAACATCGCATCTTAACCATGAGAACCTTCTTCGCAGAAACGCAAAAGCCGTCATTTTTACAAACTGTGAAGAAGCGGAACTTTATATCAATGGAAAAAAACTTGGAAAAAGAGCGCGTAATGAATTTGCCAACGGAATAGTAGAATGGAATTTTGAATATCAAAACGGAAACATAGAAGTAAAAGGTTTAAATAACGGAAAAGAAATATGTAATTATGTTTTAAAAACCGCGGATACCGCAAAAAAAATTAAATTAATTCCCGATAAAATAAAATTAAAACCTTATGAAATAGCGCATATTGAAGTGAATATAACCGATAAATATGGAATTTTGTGTAGAACCGAAGACAGTCTAATTGAGTTTTCACTGAAAGGAGACGCTTTTTTTCTCGGAGCATGTTCGCCCGATCTGAACCAAAACATTGGGTTTACAACAAACAAAGCCGCTTCATCCGAGGGAATGGCATTGGCAATGATTAGAGCAGGCGGCAATCCCGGGAATATTGAATTATGCGCGTACTCAGAAAAACTGGAAAAAAGCAAAATTATTTTTAAAGTAACAGAATGAGTTTTAAAGTTCTTGTCCGTAAACTAACCGAGTTTTGGACAGATACTAGTTAAAATAATAAACAGCGCCTTTAAAAATATCCATCTTTCTCATATCGGGAATATTTTTGTACAAACCTTCCTCAAATCTTTCGTTATGCGCCATTCTGCCGAAAACTTTTCCGTCAGGGGATGTTATTCCCTCTATGGCAAAATTTGAATTATTGGGGTTAAAACGAATATCCTGAGAGGCATTGCCGTTAAAATCAACGTATTGGGTTGCAATCTGTCCGTTAGCCGCAAGAGCGCGGATAATTGATTCATCAGCGATAAAACGTCCTTCTCCGTGCGAAATAGGAACAATGTACTGAGAACCGGCGGTAAGATGAGAAAGCCACGGCGATTTGTTTGAAACAATTCTCGTATTCACAAGAACAGACTGATGCCTTCCGATTGTGTTAAACGTAAGGGTTGGAGAATTTTCTGTCTGCTCCAGTATTTCTCCGTAAGGCACAAGCCCCAATTTTATAAGAGCCTGAAAACCGTTGCATATACCGCATATTAGACCGTCCCTCTTTTGAAGCAGTTCCATTACAGCGTCAGATACCGCGTGATTACGCATAAAAGCGGTAATAAATTTGCCGGAGCCGTCAGGTTCATCGCCGCCTGAAAATCCGCCCGGAATTACAATCGCATGAGATTTATCAACAGCAATCTTGAACTCATAAACACTTTGCGCAATATCGGCGGCAGATAAGTTTCGTATAACAATAATCTGCGCCTCTCCGCCAGCTTTTTCTATTGCCCGCACGGTATCATATTCGCTGTTTGTGCCGGGGAAAACAGGTATCACAAAACGCGCTTTTTCATTTTTTAAAATATAAGCAAATAAACCGTTTGAACTTTTACCGAAAATATTCTTTTTTGATTGCGATTTCCTGCATTGGTCTGAGTTTTTATTATAATTTAATGTTTCTGTATTTTTATCCTGATTAATTAAATACGGATAAACTGGTTCCAGTGTTTTTTCCCATTTTTCCTGTAATTTATCAATGCTAATTTTAAATGATTTTGTTTTAAGAGAATATTCACTGGCTGTTGTTCCTAAATATTCAACGGTTATATTTTTGTTTAAAAAAGATGATTTTCCGTTTTTATACTCAATTACAAAGCCGCCAAACCCTGCCTTGCTTGAAAGATCAGTTTCTGATGAAAAACCTATGCGGTTCCCCATACACATTTTAATAATTGCTTCGGCAGTTCCGCCTGATCCGACTGCCCACGCTGATAACACTTTATCACTTGATATTATTTTTTCTATGTTATCAAAATAATTTTTAAGCATGGAAAAATCGCATTTTTCAAATACTGTATTATCAGGTTTTAATAAATAAACATTAGAGTCTGTATTCTTGAATTCAGGAGTAATTATGCTGTTTAGTTTAACAGTAGTAACTGCAAATGAAACAAGCGTAGGCGGAACGTTAATTTCTTCCCCGCTGTTTACCGCGTAACTGCCTGACATTGAATCCTTGCCGCCAATCGCAGGCGTTTCAAGTCCGAGCTGAGCATCCAATGCGCCTAAGAGAGCAGCGAGCGGCTTTCCCCAGCGAACAGGATCATTGCGTAATTTTTCAAAGTATTCCTGAAATGTTAAACGGCATTTGCTTCTGCTTCCCCCCGAGGCGATAATTTTAGCGACAGAATGAACAACAGCGAAAACAGCTCCGTGATACGGGCTGACAGTTGATATAAAAGGATCGAAACCCCATGACATAAGCGAGCAGGTATTTGTTTCTCCTTTTAAAACAGGAAGCTTTGCAGCCATTGCCTGAGCTGGCGTTAGTTGAAATTTTCCTCCGAAAGGAGCGGTTACAGTTGCCGCGCCTATACATGAATCAAATCGATCTACAAGACCTTTTTGAGAGCAGATATTAAGCTCTCCGATAAGAGCCAAAATATCTTCTTCCAATAAAAATACTTTTTCATTAATATGTTCACTGTTAATTGATAATTGTTCTTTGTTATTTTTTATATGAACTTTTGCGTTTCTTTTCGCGCCGTTTGTATTTAAAAATTCTCTTGAAAGACTTACGATTGTTTTCCCGTTCCAATTCATTATAAGACGAGGTTCCTTAGTAACTTTCGCGATTATTGTGGCTTCAAGGTTTTCTTTTGCCGCAAGTTCGATAAAAGTATCAGCGTCTTCAAACGCTGTAACAACAGACATTCTTTCCTGACTTTCGCTGATCGCGAGTTCCGTTCCGTCAAGGCCTTCGTATTTTTTAGGCACTTTACTTAAATTGATTGTAAGACCGTCCGCCAGCTCGCCTACAGATACGCTGACTCCGCCAGCGCCGAAGTCATTGCAGCGTTTGATAAGCCGTGTTGCCTGCGAATTACGGAACAGCCTTTGCAATTTTCTTTCTTCGGGAGCGTTTCCTTTTTGAACATCGGCGCCGCAAATTTCAAGTGAAGAGGATGTGTGCTGTTTGGAAGACCCGGTTGCGCCGCCGATTCCGTCTCGGCCTGTTCTGCCTCCAAGAAGGATTACGCAGTCGCCCGGCTCGGGAGTTTGGCGTTTAACGTTCTCAATGGGAGCGGCTCCGATAACAGCGCCTATTTCCATCCGCTTAGCTTTATAGCTGGGATGGTAAATCTCATGAACATGACCTGTCGCAAGCCCGATCTGGTTTCCGTAAGAACTGTAGCCTGCCGCCGCTGTTCGGCAAATTTTTAACTGAGGCAATTTTCCAGGCAGAGTATCGCTTATATTCCCAAGAGGATCCGCGGCTCCTGTTATTCGCATTGCCTGATAAACAAACGCTCTTCCGGAGAGAGGATCGCGGATTGCGCCTCCAAGGCATGTGGCTGCTCCTCCGAACGGCTCAATCTCCGTTGGATGGTTATGCGTTTCGTTTTTAAACATAAGAAGCCAGTCATGTTTTTTTCCGTCAATATCAACATTTATCTTTAAAGAACAAGCGTTGATTTCTTCGGATTCGTCCAGATCGGGAATAAGCCCTTTTTGTTTCAGCGCCTTTGCTCCTATTGTGGCTATATCCATCAGTGTAACAGATTTATCGGTTCTGCCGAGAGATGAACGAAGCGCAAGATAATTTTCGTAACTTTCAAGAATGTCTTTATCATCAATTTGAATTTCGTTTAACTCTGTTAAAAATGTTGTGTGACGGCAATGATCAGACCAATATGTGTCCAGCACGCGGATTTCTGTTACAGTGGGATTGCGTTTTTCGTCATCACGAAAATAATTTTGACAGAATTTAAAATCAGGCAGTTCCATAGCAAGCTTCATATCAACAATCATTTTTTCAAGTTCAGCGTCATTAAATTCCATAAAACCGTCAAGAATCGCAACTTCGGGAGGCATAGGAAAAATCTGTTTAAGCGTTGCCGGTTTTTCCAAAGACGCTTCACGGCTTTCAACAGGATTTATCAGCCATGATTTAACGCGTGACAAATCATCAGAAGATAAATTTCCGTAAATCGCGTATATTTTCGCGGAATGAATTTTCGGCCTTTCTTTACCTGTTGCAAGCGAAATACATTGAGCGCAGGAATCGGCTCTTTGATCAAATTGTCCCGGAAGATATTCAAGCGCAAAAACATGAGCGTCATCAAAAGAAGGAAGCTTCTCATAAACTATATCAACAGGAGGCTCGGAAAATATCGTCTTTTTCGCCGACTGGAATTGTTCCTCGCTGATACCTTCGGCGAAATATCGGTTTATTATTCTTAATTTGTCTATATTCTCTATTTTTAGTCCAAGACGTAAATCAGCTGCTGCGGCAGACGCTTCATGGCTGAATTCCGCCTTTTTTTCCACATAAATCTCATAAACACTCATGTTTATCCCCCGCTATTATCATACATTTAATAGTATTTTAAATCAACAACCTGTAAACATTTTTTTAGCATTGACAATTTTTTAAATTTCAATATATTGAAAAAAATGATAAAAATAAAAATTACCTATTTATTAACAATTTTAATTTCCGTGATAATTCTGTTTGTCGGGCATAAAATAGCCGCGAAAGACATGATTAAGATGCAAAATCACTCTCAGGAAATAGTAAAAGCAAAAGTTTTAAAAATTTTTGGACGGGAAGAAGACCTTTTAAAAATAACCGATATTGAAGATGACGAAGCGTCTCCTTTGGTAAAAGGCGGCAGAATTATTTTTGAGGCAAAAATTACCGACGGTTTTCGTAAAGGCGAAGTCGTTTCTGCGTTCCAAAGTATGCAGGGTTTTTTGCCGGGATCACAAAAAGAAGTGTACGAGAACGCGCCGATACTACTGATTTTGATAAATGACGAATGGAATTTTAACGGATATAACCGCATAAACGCGCTGCTTATTTTAGGCAGTTTATTTGTTTTCTTTTTAATTCTTTTTGGCGGAAAAAAAGGCGTCAATACAATAATATCTCTTAGTTTAACATGTACGTCCATTTTTGCCGTTCTTATACCTTCAATTTTATCCGGTAAAAATATTTATTTAATGTCAATAATTATTTGCATATATATAATTTCAATGGTGATATTAATTGTAATCGGGTATAATAAAAAAGCGCTTGCCGCCATTACAGGCTGCGCAGGCGGAGTAATAATAGCAGGTTTGATTGCGGTGATAATGGACAAAGCTTTATATTTAACCGGAATAGTTGACGCGGATTCATTATATTTATTAAATCTTCCGGGCGGCATTGATCTGAATTTACGAGCGATTATTTTTTCAGGAATATTAATAGGCGCGATGGGGGCGATTATGGATGTAGCGATATCAATAGCGTCGTCATTATGGGAAATAAAAGAAAAAGCCGTATCAATTTCTTTTAAAGAATTATTTACTTCAGGCGTAACGATTGGAAAAGATATAATGGGGAGCATGGCGGACACGCTCATTCTCGCGTATATCGGAAGTTCATTATCAATTGTTTTAGTTTTAGCGTTATACTCAGGCTCCCTTTTAGGTTTATTTAACAGTGAAATGATAGCGGTCGAAATTTTACAGGCAATGGCGGGAAGTCTTGGCATTTTATTCGCTATGCCTTTAACAGCGTTTTTCAGTTCGTTTATTTATTTACGCGTAAAAAACAAGGAGTAATTCTTTCATGATTTCAAAAAAAGAAAGAATAGCGGAACTTGAAAAGTTAATTCAAAAATATCAGGCTTCCTATTATAATGGGGAAGCGGAAATTTCAGACGGTGAATTTGACTTACTTTGGGATGAGCTAAAAAATATTTTTCCTGAAAGCGATGTTTTAAAAAAAGTTGGAAATGCTCCTGATGTTGACGGATTTGTGAAAGCCCGTCATCTCATTCCTATGGGAAGTCAGGAAAAAGCTTCTAACCCTCAAGAATTCTCTGAATGGATAAATAAGCAGTTAACCGGCGAAAAAGATCGGTTAACAAAGAAAAAAGAACAAAAAATTGCTGAAAATGATGATGAATTTGCGTTAACTGTAAAAAATAATAGGTTAACAAAGATATTTTTGGTGCAATATAAAATGGACGGGGCGAGCCTTGAATTGCAGTATGAAAAAGGATTGCTGATCCGCTCTGTAACCCGAGGAGACGGAATAATCGGCGATGATATTACAGCAAACGCAAAACGTATGTCAGGCACTGTTGAAAAACTTGACATTAATTTTACAGGCGGAATCAGAGGTGAAGTAATAATGACTCATGATGTCTGGAAAAATAAATATCCGGCAAAAGCGAATTGCAGAAACGCGGCGAACGGTATCATGCGGCGAAAAGACGGTGAAGGGTGCGAGCATTTAAATTTAATTGTTTATGACGCTGCCGCTTCAGGCGATGACAGTTACTTTAATAACGAATTGGAAAAGCTGGATTGGTTAAAAAAACGCGGCTTTCAAACTACTGAAACAAAAACTTTTAAAACTGAGCAGGACATTATCAATTACCGTGACGAGGTCGCGAAAAAAAGAGAAGACCTCCCTTTTGATATTGACGGACTTGTCGTAAAGGATAATGAAACCGATATGTCCGATCTTAGAAAAGTACGCCCTGAAAAACAGATCGCCTTTAAGTTTGAACTTGAAACCGCTTTCAGTATTCTCCGCGAAGTTCTATGGAGTGAGTCAGGCGCTACCTATACGCCGATTGGCGTCGTTGATCCTGTCCGCCTTGCGGGAACTACCGTCAAGCGGGCAAATCTAAATAATCCCGATATGATACGCTCAATGGGTTTAAAAATCGGCTCTTCTGTTTCTGTTGTTAAACGAGGTGAAATAATCCCAAAAATTGAAGGCTTATCTCCTGTTCAAACAGCGGAAATAACTCAGGAAATAATTATTCCTCTTTTTTGCGGCACGTGTAATACAGAACTTATTGACGCAGGTACAAGACTTTATTGTCCTAATCCTCAATGTCCTAAACGCCTTCTTCATCGTCTTGAAAAATGGGTTTCCGTGCTGGATATTCGGGAGTTAGGAGAAAAACTTTTAATTCAATTATTTGAAAATAATATAAAACACATTCATGAGTTGTACGCTTTAAAAGCGGAAGAATTATCAAGTTATGAAAGAATGGGAGAACTTTCAGCGGCAAAAGTTATTCGCCATATTCAGACTAAACGTGAATTATCGCTTGCGGCTTTTGTCGCCGGTTTTGATTTTGAAGGAATTGCCGAAACAACAATGGAGAAAATTACAGCCGCTGGATTTGACACATTGGAAAAACTCCGCGGCGCTTCTATCGCAGATTTTGCTGCCGTTTTCGGACTTGGCGAAATTACGGCAGCTGTAATTGCAGAAGGGCTAAAAGAATGCGCCGAAGAAATGGACGCAGTTCTAAAAACAGGCGTGATCTCAATCGCGCCGCCGCCGTCCGAAGAAACGCAGCCGCTGAAAGGTCAGTCATTCTGCTTTACAGGGGAGATGAAAACGATGAAACGCGGCGAAGCGGAAGAGAAAGTAAAAGCGTTAGGCGCTCAGGTAAAATCATCAGTAGTAAAGGGTTTGTCATATCTTGTTACAAATGATTCGGAATCAGGCTCATCAAAAAACAAAAAAGCGCATGAATTAGGTATTCCGGTAATTGACGAAGAAAGGTTTTTAACGCTTATTAACATAAAGCCTGTTAAAAAAACAGAACCTTTACAAACTGAATTGTTTTAATTTGGAAACATAGTGATATAAAATTAAAGGAATTTATGTCAAATCTTCGGGACAGGCTTAGAAGAATACAGGAACAAAAATCTCAGAAACCGATACAAATGACAATTGATACAGGGAGCAATGAGAAGAGAGAAAAAGATTTTTATTTATCTGCTCTGACTAAATGCGGATGGGAAAGCTGCGGATATTGTGTTTTAAAGAGAAAAGTAAATGTAAAGTCACCGTATAAATCAATTAAAACGCTTCCGTTCACGCTTCCTGTTCTAATTCCTGATTTGAGATCTATAAAACTTCCGTCTATAGAAAACTTTATTTTTTTTGATCTTGAAACAACAGGGCTTTCAAGCGGATCGGGAACTGTTGCTTTTCTTGCCGCATTTGGACAAAAAATTTCCAATCTATTTCAAATAACACAATACCTTTTACTGGATTATCCAGGACTTAATGATTTTCTGGAAAATGTTTTATCTCATTTTTCAAATAATGAAAAGATCATTGTAAGTTTTAACGGAAAATGTTTTGATTCTCAAATATTAAAAACAATGTGTATAATGAACAGAATACCCACCCCTGAATATTTTCATGTTGATCTGCTTCATCCCGCCCGCCGTTTATGGAAACGAATAATCAATAATTGTTCGCAAAGTTCAATTGAAACGAATATTCTCGGTCTTGACAGAAGCGGTGATATTTCAGGGGCTTTAGCGCCGGAAATCTGGTTTGATTTTATTAAGACGGGAAAAACGGAAAAATTAAATCAAATATGCGATCACAACAAAGCTGATATAACAGGTCTTGCTTCAATTTTATCTGCAATGATTGATATTGCCAAAGACCCATTAAATGTTAAATATAAATTTGATATAGAAAAACTTGCTTTATATTGGCGAAAATATTCGCGAATATCGGATAATAATCCTGAAAATGAAATTATAAAAAAAGGCAATAAACTGTTAAAATACGCGGCAGAAGAAAAATATCCGAAAGCTGTTTATATATACGGTTACGATCAAATGAAAAATAATAATTACAGTGAATCTCTAAAATTTGTCAATTTCGGATTAAAATTATTTGAAAAAGACACTATCTGGCATAAAAAGTTGATTAGAAGAGCTGAAAATTTAAAACGAAAAATTAACCGCTTGAATAAACTTTAATTATAAGCTAATGTTATGTTATATGTACAACTACAAAGATGAAATAAAACAAATACTAACAAAGACAATCAATACTTTGTTAAGTGAAGCAGGCATAAATGAACAAATAACCGGCGATAAAATAATCGCGGAAATCCCTCCAAGCCCTGAGATGGGAGACATTGGATTTCCAATGTTCAGTTTCGCAAAAACATTACGCAAAGGTCCCCCTCAAATAGCGCAGCTAGTATCAGATGCCCTGACTAAAAACTTTACTTCGGAAGGTATCAAAACAAAAGCAGAAGCGCAGGGACCATATCTCAATATTAAATTTGATAGGGAAAAAACAGTTAAATCTGTTTTAGAGTATTTTTATTCAAATACGGATAATTCTTCTTTTGGAAAACCCGGCAATTTAAACGAAAAAAAAGTAATGGTCGAATTTTCCAGTCCCAATACAAATAAACCTCTTCATCTTGGGCACCTTAGAAACGATGTGTTAGGTGAAAGTATATCCCGTATTATAAAAGCGTGCGGCGCACAAGTTAAAAAGGTGTGCATTATAAATGACCGCGGCATACATATATGCAAGTCAATGCTGGCGTATATTGAGCAAGGTGAAGGTAAAACTCCGCAGTCAGAAGGAATTAAGAGCGACAGATTTGTCGGAGACTGGTATGTTTGTTTTAATAAGATTCTTAAAAATGAGACTGACGAAATAATAAAAGCAGGCGCGGAGAAAGAAACTGCTGAAGCAAACGCGCCGTCCATGAAAAAAGCGCAGGAATTACTGCGGAAATGGGAAGCAGGCGACGAGCAAACGGTCGAACTTTGGAAAACGATGAACAGTTGGGCAATTGAAGGAATGAAAAAAACATATGAGCGCACAGGCGTCTCTTTTGATAAATATTATTTTGAAAGTCAAACCTATATGCTTGGAAAAGATGAAGTGTTAAAAGGATTGGAAAAAGGAATCTTTTTCCGGCAGGAAGACAATTCAATCGCTGTCGATCTAAGCGAAGAAAAATTAGATAAAAAGATTTTAATGCGAAGCGACGGCACGTCGATTTACATTACTCAGGATTTTGGAACGGCAATAAGCCGTCACAATGAATGGCCTTTCGATCAACAGATATATGTTGTCGGCTCCGAGCAGCAGTATCATTTTAAAGTGCTGTTTATTCTTCTTGAAAAACTTGGATATTCATGGGCGAAAAATATGCATCATCTTTCTTACGGAATGGTAAATCTGCCGGAAGGAAAAATGAAGAGCAGAGAAGGAACAGTTGTAGACGCTGACGATTTAATTGATTCGTTATGCGACATGGCTTTATCGGAAATCAGGGAGAAGGGCAGAGAAGAGGAAGTAGGCAATCCCGCTGAAATCGCAGAAAAAATCGCTCTCGGCGCTCTCCATTATTTTCTGCTTCAGCCAAGTCCTACTAAAGACATGCTCTTTGATCCAAAAGAATCGCTTTCATTCACGGGGAACACAGGTCCTTATTTACAATACATGGGTGCGCGTATTTCTTCAATGATTAGAAAGGCAAAGAGCAAAGAACAGTTAACAATGAATAATGATCAAGCAGAGAGCAGCGGGAAAACAGCTGATTTTTCTTTACTTGTTTCTGATCCGGAATGGGAATTGGTTAAGCTGATTGCGGAATATTCTAATACTGTAGCTGCTGCGGCGGACAATCTTGATCCGTCTCATTTAACGGGATACTTATATGAACTTTCAAAAGCTTTCAGCCGTTTCTATCACGAATGTCCAATATTGAACTGCGAGGATCCTGCGCTCTCAAAAGCAAGGCTTGAACTGAGCAGGGCGGTTATGCTTGTATTAAAAGACGCGTTTTATCTGGTATGCATACCATTTTTGGAAGTTATGTAAATTATTTGAATTACGTTAAAAAAAAATTCACGCATTCAAAAACGCAAGCGAAACCGAGCCGTGATTAAAATATAAATCCCCTTTTTCGGTATTAGTTTTTAAAATGCATCTGCCCGCGGGATCAATACCGGCGAAAATTCCGCGTGCTAAAATTTTTCCCGAAATATCATTAGTAATGTCGTCTTTATTTTCCGGTTCAAAAATAGCCGCTTTTGCTCCGATACAATCCGCTAAAGAATTCCATTCAGCGGCAAGAATGCGGTTACCTTGTGAATAAGAAGCTGTAGATATAAAAATTTTTTTTACATTTTCAATTTCTTCAATAATTTTAGTCAAAACTTCTTTTCGCGAAATTTGATGCCCAATTACTTCCGACATAGTAATTGCTTTGGAAAAAGGCGTTTTGTTATTTATGTTCACGCCAATTCCGCCTGCAATCCATGTAATTAAATCGCCTTCACCTGAAATCTCTGTTGTAATTCCTGCGATTTTACGATTGTTGATGTAGATATCGTTCGGCCAGCGAATGAAAGCCTGCTTGCCGCAAAAATATGAAACGCTTTTAACAACAGCAATTTGAATAATGATTGAAAATTGCGTGTAATCAGCAATCGAAAGACGCCAGCCTTGTTTATTCGGCTGCTCTAAAATTGAAAAGAAAAGACCGCCTTGACGAGACACCCATGTTCTGCCGTTTCTGCCGCGCCCCGCGCTCTGTTTTTCTGCAGTAATAATACTGCCGCTTTCAACATTGCGGGCTGTCTTCTTACTTGTAAGCAGCTCTCTTGCCCTGTCCATTGTGCTTCCGGTATTTAAGTAGTGAAAAAAAATCGTTTCATTCTCACCGAATTCCCACGGATAAAGAAAATCTTTTTCTTTATTTGGATCAAGAAGGTAGCCGGTTTCTCCCGTCTCAATTAAGTACCCTGCTTCAACAAGCGATTGAACTGTTTTCCAAACCGCAACACGGGATATACCCAATTCCTTCGCAAGAACGCCGCCGCTTATCGGCGCTCCATGTTTCCCGCGCAATTGCGCAAGTAATTTTGCTTTACTTGAAATCATAAATGACTCCTTTAATTTTTTATTTACCTCTTGCTTCAAGGGCTTTTGCTTTTATCGCCGCTTTTTCAAAGCTAATCGATATTAAAACAAAAACAAGCATTGTCATTTTTTTAAACCCGTTTTTTCCGCCGCGGGCTTTCCATGCCAAATCAATGTTAGACCAAATTGTAAATATTTCAGGAATAAACATGAGAAAAACAGATATATTTTCCGCGAAACCTGCGCGAAGAGAAATTTGTTTTTTAAAAAACGGCAGCTTTGCAAATGATCTTTTTATAAAAAGTTCTATATTGCATAAACATTCCCGTATTTCGATAGAACTTGTTGTGCGGAATAAAAGAGCGGATAATTGAATGATAAGCGTTAGGCGGAGTGTTATGCGAAGATAATCTGGATGAGGGCAGAGAACAGAGAACAGAGAACAATTAACAGAGAATAAAGAACAATGAACAGAGAAAAATGAATCCGGAAAAATGAATTGTATATCTTTCAAATAATTATAAAAATTAGAAAAGACTGAAAGGGCGTACATTATCACAGCGTAGATTACGGCAGGTTTTAAATCTGTTAATTGTTCGCGTAACGTAAATCGGCAAAGAAACGCAAAGATGACAGCTGTAATAATTCCGATGCAAAGCCAAAAAGAGGGCAGTGCAAGACAAAATATTGAAAGAGGGAGCAGTAAAAAAAGTTTTAACATCACAGGCCATTTATGAAGAGGTCCCTTAATTGTTTTATATTTAAAAATCGACTGCCTGCTTACCATAACAAATGTTCCAATTTAGTCTGTGCTTTTTTTAACGGATGATGAATCCCCCAATTTTCAAGTTCAAAATTAAGCGCCTCTGCTGCATTACCGTCAAATACTTTTTTCCCTTTAAAAAGAACAATCAGGCGGTCAGCGAGAGCCAGACATTTTTCAAGCTCATGGGTTAGAATGATGATTGTCTTTCTGTCCGAGATTAGTTTTTGAAAAAGACTGTTAATCTGAACAACTCCGGGAAAATCCATATTAGCGTAAGGCTCATCAAAGATGATAATTTCCGCGTTCATAGCCAGAACTCCCGCAGCCGCAAGCCGTCTTTTTTCTCCGCCTGAAAGCGAGCGGGCAGGGAAGTCCGCTCTTTGTAAAAGCCCTGTTTGCGAAAGCGCATCCTCTACGCGTAACTTTACTTCATCTTTGGACAACCCCAAATTGCGAGGTCCAAAAGCAATATCCTCTCTCGGCGTTTCACCCAAAATTTGCGAGTCAGGCTCCTGAAACACAAGCCCAACCTTCGCAAAAGTTTTCACGCTGCCCATAGTCGGCTCTTCAAGAGCGGCTGCAATCGTCATTAAAAGGCTTTTTCCCGAACCGTTTGCTCCGGCGATAACCGCGCATTCGCCTTTTTCGATTGAAAGCGATACATCATCTAACGCGAAAAAAAATCCGTCCCGGACTTGTTCGCTGTCTTTCAAGTTTTCATCATATATGGGAAATTTCTTGGTTATATTATTTAGTGTTATCGCTTCGATAAAAATCTCCTACTGATTTATATACCGCGCTGCTATCGGACGTAATTTTAGCGCCAGCGGAATACTGACCGCCAGCTTTATCAAGTCCCCTATGACAAACGGCAGAAACCCTGTTGTCATTGCCGCAATGAACGACATCGAATTCAGGTACATATTAAAAAAGACGCCGCACATCAAAATAATCGCAAACCCTAAAATTGAAGCGAGTATCAGTCTGAACAGAAAAATTGGGCTTACTTTTTTTTCGCTGGTTTTCGGCAGACCGACGATAAGTCCCGCTGTCAGGCTTGCTAAAAAGTAGCCGATTATGTAACCGCCGAGAGGTGTAGTAAAAACGGCAATGCCCCCCGGTATTACAAAAACCGGCACTCCGATAAGACCGGCGGCGATAAAAATAAGGACTGCTATGCTGCCGTAAAAACTGCCAAGAATTGTACCTGACAGAACAATGAAGAGATTTTTCAATACTATCGGAACTAGAATCCCCGGCACCGGAATTATCAGAAAGCCTGAAACAGCGATCATCGCGGCAAAAGCAGCGGCGAATATACAGCGGCTTCCTGTAGTTTTTAGCGATTTTGACATTTGTTAACCATCATTATTTTAAGGTTAACAAAAAATTGTCGATTTTGTCAACTATTTTTTGGATTTCGGGCGAATTTGTTTAGAAAAATCAGCAGTATAAAAACAGCCAGAGAAACAAGGCTTATTATTATACCCGTCGTAAAGCTTTTATTCACATATCGGAATTCAACTGTGTGACGCCCCTTGCTGATGCTGACGGCTGCCATCGCATTATCTATCAATAAGAGCTCCCTTTTCATTCCGTTTACGGTAACTTGCCAGTTTCTGCCGGGAATGGAAGTATATAAAATACCGTCATTAAGAGCAGTTACAGTACCGCTTACTTTTGTTTCGGAAAAATGTGTTAGCAGCAAAGTTTCATCGGACAGAAGCGCGTACCCTTGCTCAAACAGTTCCGCGTTAAAGAAGCCAAGATTAATCAGACTGCCTTTATCAGTTTGGAATGAAATACTGTCGCCCTGTTTAAACTGGTTTACTATTGTAATACACGGTCTGTTTCTGGCGTAAAAAATATTGCAAAAAAATGTATCATTGACAAAAACACGTATTTGATCATTTTGATCATTTTTAATGTGAACATAAAGCATTCCGTCATATGGTATTATAAAATTCATTTTTGAAATATCAATACCGGCAGAGAAATTTGTTGCCATGAATAAGTCACCGTTTAATCCTGCAGCGCGGCGGAATAATTCATTCTGCGAGAGAAACGGATTGCCTGCATTATGTTTATAGCCTGACAATTCTTTATTTGCCATAAAACCAAGAGGCAAATGATATTTATTTTCGAATAATGTTACATCTCCGACTTTAGCGGCAGCTTCCCAAAAGATACCAGAGTCAGGCGGCGTATTGGAAACAGCAAGCATATAACGCATTGCAAGAAATGCATTGGTTAAAGGACTTGTCATATTATAGCCGATAAAAATATTGGCAGATTTACCGCCGACCATTCCAAGCCCCTGAACAAATTTTGTAACACTGTCATCAATAGTCGATGAAAAAAAACTAATGCCGTTATAATTATACAGCGAAGAATTATTTTCTGTACGATAAGGCGTAATTTCAGTCCGATAAAAATCATTATCCTTGTAACTGCGCTGATTTAAAAGCGCTTGAATTTGCTCATTGCGGTCAGGATAACTGTTTCTGTCTGTCGTACCGGTTGTTTTTAAAGACAGAAATGCTCCAATAGAGAGTTCAGTAATTATTGTGATGAAAAGTATTATATGTATAACAGTTTTCCCATTGACAGTTTTAATATGAATCAACGCATAAAAAATAACCAAATAGACCGCGCATAAAACAGCGCTGCCGATTATTGCAGTATTTTTGTGTGACCCCAACCCTGCGGCAATCAGAACCACAGCGGCGCTTATACACATAAACAACAAGTCTTTCTTTTTTAATCCGCCTGACAATACAAATACCTTATACGCCATTATCACAAGTGTAAAGGAAAGCAAAAAAGAAAAACGGAAAGGCATATTGTTCGGATAACGGAATCCGTTGAGTATGTAATTAAGAACATTCAGATTACAGCTTAACAGAAGGAAGATAATGATTACGCCATACACTGCTTTTTCCCTGATTGTTATCTTTCTGTTTGCAAAAAAAACACCTGCAAGCAAAATAGTTATAATGCCGCAATAGATGTTAGGCAAACCTTCCATTATCGCGGGCGGCGTAAAAGCCAAAAAGTTGCCCAAAACATCAAAAAAATTGGCGTAAATAATTAGTTTAGACGGAAACGGCGCTGCCAGGCTGTTTGTACTTTGCAGGGCGGAAGCAATAGGCAAGATGAGCGCCGCTGTTATTGCGATCGCGAGAATTGAAAATGCCGCAGTACGCCAAAGTTTAGATAAAAATTCCTTTGCTTTAAATTTTCCGATTATACATAAACTGAAAAAAGCCAAAGCAGTAAAAATGCAGATATATAAACCAATATAAAAATTTATCCATACAGCTGACGCAAGGCTGCACACATACAGCTTCCATTTGCCTTCGCGCACAAGCGATAAAAGCCCAAGCATAACAAGGGGCAGCAGCGCAAAACTGTCGAACCACATTATATTCCAGTAGTAGCTAAGCGTAAAAGCGCATAACGCATAAAGCGTTGAAAAAACTACAGGGACAAAACCCGCCCTGCCAACAGGCAGGCTGTCTTGTTTGAATGTGCGGTTTAAGAAAATAGCTGTAAACAAACCGGCAGTGCCTATTTTGATCAAAAGAATAAAGGTCAGCGTTTCGCGCAGCCATGCGTGTGGAAGAATAAAGGCAGGCAAATTCAACGGGCTTGCCATGTAGTAAATAACTAACGAAAGGTAATCGTGCCCAAGACCGGCAGTCCATGACCATGTTGATAAAGACCCTTCCCTCAGCTTATGCCACATACTGCTGAGAAAAGGGTAGTATTGCTGCCAAAAGTCCCAAACGAGTATTTGTTTTCCGCCAAACGGAAAAACCTTATGAAGCGCGAAAGCTGTTCCTAGAATGGCAATCGGCAATAAAAAAGATAGAGCCAGATGTTTTTTTTTCACGGTGATAAAGGCTTGAAGATCGCACCGTCATTATTAATATCAGGATTACCGCCTTCAGGAATGTCAACAGTTTCATCCACCATAATAAAAGTTCTGGCGTTTATGTTTCCCTGCACCGGTGAGACAAGGATTTCTTCCTGACTGTCTCTTTTTACAACTCTTAACGTATGAAGATAGTAGCCTTCATGAGGAACTCCAATGATAGTAATGATTTCGCCTGCTATTGCAAACAAAGTTTTACTTTCACCGTCTTCGCCAAATACATCCCCATGATGGTACTGTCTGTTAATATTTATCATTCTTTCTTCCAGAAACACCGCTGTTATCTTGACCGGCTCACCCGGCATAATAAATGTACGCTCTTTGCCTGTTCCGGAAACAGTAATATCATTTCCGTTTTTTGTCCCTTTTACGCTCAGGGAGCTAAAACCGAAGTATTCGTCAGGCTGGGCTTTCACGGTTACTGTATCCCCTTTTGCCGCCTCTTTTTGTACGCTTATGCTTCCGTTTTCGAAGGGACCGCTTGAATCAATGGAAAATTTTTCAGCTTCCTCTCCGCAGCTTACATATAAAACCATTAAAACAGCAAGAATGATTCCGGCAGCGCCTGTAAATTTATTTCGCATATTCGTTCCTCCTTAAAATAAGGCAGTGCCCCTTAAGGAACACTGCCTGTACACTAATTACTTTGTCTTACGAAAAAAGAAACCTGTTTATTAAAGACAGGAATCACATTCGCATGGTGTATTATCCTTTCTTAAACCATGACCATAAGCGTATTGAACAGGACATGCTTCGGTAAAAGCCGTTCCCGTTCTGGTTCTGGGCCATGTATAGGATGATTTGCCTACATATTCGCGGTCTGTAAACAGCATTTCCGCAATGCCGGTACCTGCTTCGGAGCCGGGCAGCCAAGCGGCGATCATTGCAGTAGAATTGTCATAATGAGTAGTAAGGGCTTTTGATCTGCCTGACATTACGATCATGACTACAGGAGCGGCTTCTCCGCCCGCGTTTTTAACAGCATAAGCACGAGTCATCATACTCTCGTCAGCGGTACGAAGAGCGATAGCACCGGATGAATCGCCTGAGCCTTCCGCATACGGGGCTTCGGAGACTACCGCGATTACTACATCATGAGTTGTGGAAACGGTTGCGGTACCGGCTGTTCTGGTTACGGTCATATCCGTACCTGCCAATTTAGCCTCAATACCTTGCTGTATATTTACACCGGCTGTTCCGGCGGGGGATGTACCCAGCCCCTGCCACTGGATTGTCCAGCCGCCGCATTGCAAACCGATATGCGCAGTAGCCTCTCCAATCAGCAGTATGTTTTTGAATTCCCCGGCCTGGAGCCTCTGAATAACTTGATCTTCATTCTTTAAAAGTACCATCGAATCCGCTACCAGATCTTTAGCTAATAACCGATTTTCTTCGGTACGAAGGACTTCAGATGTTTGAACAGTAGCCCTCATATTGGGATGATTCCAGAAATTATGTTCGCCGTTGCAGCCGGCTGCATTGCAATTTTGGTCCAAGCATACTCCGCCGGAAATCGTACTCTGGTGCCCAATGCTCTTCTTGAAGAGGAGGCAGCGCATAACAGCATCGTTAATACGGGTCATAGGAATACCGCCGCTAGTACCTCTAGCAACTATCGCTTCTATGGTGTCTACCCAGTTTTTGTTCGCTGCCATTACCATGTCAATACCGGCATTTATTCCGTTTTGGACTTTATCAGCATAAGTGGAACCTGTAATACTGTCAAGGGAACTCCAGTCGGTTAGAATCATCCCCTGGAAACCCATTTCACCTTTAAGAAGCGTCATCATCAGCTCCGCATCTTCATGTATTCTCTTGCTGTTTCTGCTTCCATAGGACATCATTATAGACATGGTCCGCTCTTTTATTGCTTCTTCGTACGGAGTTATATATCTGCGAATACTCTCTAAGGAAGTGGTGCCGGATGGGGAGAAAGGTGCTTTGCCGCTGTACTGATCTACGCTAATATTCGCATTGCCGCCGTTTGAAGTAGTCTGACCTTCAGGTCCAAAATGCTTGGGACAGGTAGCCACGCCTGCGAGGTGCAAGCCGCGGGTAAAGTATTTGCCGAAGATCGCGTTAATTTCAATATTTTCCGAATAACATTCATAGGTGCGGCCCCATCCGATATTCTCTGCTGTGCCGAGTACTGGTCCGAATGTCCAGCGCAATCCGCCTCCCAGCATTTCACGGGATGTAAGCTGCGCTGCTTTGAACGCCGCCTGTATACCTTTGTTACGATCGCCGACTGCAATCGCGCCCAAGCCTACATTGTGCGGCAGCATAGTTGCGTCTTGAACTTTGCTTGCACCGTGCATACAGTCAAGACCGAATATAAGGGGGATTTTGTATCCATCAGGATATGTGGTAACTTCCAGAGATTTATCAACAATTGTGTTAGTAAAATTCCGCCATGCCTGCGGAGTGGGACTCGAACCAAAATTTGTATGCGGTTGATTATGACCGCCGGCAAGGATAGAACCAAGATAGGTTCCAGGAACACGAGCATATGTCGGGTCATGGGAGTTGCTTGAACCAATTTCATCCATTAGTCCCTGAGTCATCTGCCCTGCTTTTTGTTCCAATGTCATACGGGCAACAATCGGCTCCAGCTCTGCTCTCCATATCGCCAACTGTGCTTCCCAATCCCCTAACGCGTCCATTTCATCTTGTCCGGGGTTTTCATCAGGACCAGTAGTAGGACCTGTTTGTTCACGAAATGCTGCCGTAACTACCGTAGCTTCGGCAGGCATTTTAAAGGTATAACGACCGCCGGTTCTCGTTATAGTTTTGCCGTTATACTTAAGCGAACCGGATGATAACGCATACCCCGAATCAGGCGTAACAGAAACTGTTACATCGGTATTTACTTTTACATTACCGGGAGCAGGATTTGTGGTAATTTTACCGTTTTCTATTTCACTGTTGATTGAAAGCGCAAATTCGCGATCGTCAGTCGGTCCGGTCTTTCCTGAATCCTCACACCCCATCAAAGCCGGAACAAAAGCCGCTACTACCAGCGCTAATACCGGTAACCAATACATGTGTCTTCTTTTCATGTAATTCTCCTTAATAAAACTTAAATTTTGGAAAAATATTTATGTTGTAATAGTCTTCATGCATATTCCAAAGGAATATCCAGTGTTAGATGCCGTATAACAATGAACAGTGGCAGGGGCGAGAAAAATGTGAAGTAATGTGCTCTAGTATTTGCTTTACTCATTCTCTTTTACATATAGCCATCCTAATGACAACTGGTACGTCTGTACTTCATTGATAATTTTGTAGCATGAAAGTCTGTGTCAGTCTTTAAAATGTTACCTATGACAAAAAGAGTACCAAGCTTCTCATTGATAGTCTTCCTTTCTTCAAAAACAATCCTTGTCCTAAAAACTAAATTATAATTTATTACTGTACTAATTTTTATTACATTAATACTAATAATCAGTAAATAGTAATTTGTCCCCTAACTGCTTAATATAAAATAAACTGCCTTTCAAAATGTCAAACTTTTACTGTTAAACACTGGTTTATGGCCCACAGATTTAATAAATTTTAATCAGCCCCTGCGCAACAAGGCATTGCTCTACACCAATTGAGGCATAAAATAACACAGAATGACATTTGGTGCACATAACTTCAATTTAATATTTCCCTACAGTTATCGATATGTGTGAACGAATTATGCATGTTAAATCCAGAATGGCATATATTTTTACTGTTAAAAACAAACTGAACTGACCTACATGCTTAACACAATTTTGGGAGGAAATATCCAACATACACATGATTAAATTTAAGTAATGAAAACTCTGTGCAACACCTCTCCAGCTGTAGACATAATAATTTGCAATGCAATTAATGGTCTAATATAATTAATCACTCCCACTGTACTGGCATAAATTATTTAGCATGAAATAATGAAACAAGATGTCTTTAAGTTCTCTAGAGGGTCATTCTTTCTAGATTTCATAATAGTACCATTTTCTATTATTTAACACAATCTTTGACTTGTAAATAACTCTGTTTATATAAGGTCTGCCCACTCTACCAGTACTAACAAAACTGAGCTCCTTTTCCTGCGTTTTACAAGCACAGTATTACCGTAAAATTGATTTTCCTGGTTGTAACATCATGTAGTGTGGGAGATGGTTAGCAATATTTTGGAGGAGGCAGCTGCCTCCATCTCAGTGAATAACTATCTCCCAGATTACTCAAGCATTACATCACAGTCTTAATATTTACCATAATCAGAACTTCAAATGACTTTAGCCTGGAGTTCAGCAGTATGTTGTCAGAACTGTAACAGTTGGTTAGCCAATAACTAATTTTATTTTATACCAAAAGGGAGTACGTTACATGGGCATTAGGATTTTCAACAATCCTCCTCCATACATTAAAGATATATCCAATATCAGGAAATCTGAAATTTATTTAAAACGATTTCTACATATACATTTGTTTTACTCCATAGAAGAATATTTTCAATATAAATCCATTACAAGTTGATAATGTGCCTTTAAACGTCTTTCATAAGACAAATATACTTCATACATAGTCCTAATAATCTATGTTTGTCACTAAGTCTCACAAAAAAAAAAAATTATTATGTTAATGTTATTCAGATGCATTAATTTGCTGTCTGTATACATTTTCTGTCTGTACTTGACTTGTTTCTCTGCTTGTTAACTATAGCCATATCTTTTTGTGTTTTTGTTGTTACACAGTGGTTTTGTCCTGTCTGTATTAAACGTCGTTCATGCTCTTGATCTGGAATCAGTTTGTTTTGATTCCAAACATTTATATTACATATTACTCTTGACATGCTCTATATCCTATTTACTGTTGTTGTGGATTCATGGAACATAAATAGAATATCAATATCAACTGCCAGGTTTATTAGCGCACTTTCCAGAATGGTGTATGAGCGTGCATGCACCTGTGTGTTTTTTTTATACATATATATATATGTATGTATATAAAATTTCTTCAGTATCAAGTATGCTGGCTTTGAAGTGTCTGCATGGGTCAGGTGTGCCTCCAGGACCCTTCTGTTACCATTTCAGATTTATGTATCAGGGGCCTGAACTGGCCCCAGCACACCTCTACTGGATTTCCAGGGTGATATTTAAATGAACTTTGAAGTTTGTACACAAGAAAACTTTTTCAAATTGATTCTCTTTAATCAGCATTTTTTAAAATTAATACACATGCAGTCTTGCAACTAAACCTTAAGAGTAATGACAAATTTACCACAATTTTACATAGTTACATGCATTTTCTCCATTTGGAAAAATGTGTATATGTACACAAAACTCTCTGTCTTTCCTTGGCTATCCACATGAATTTTAACTTGATGCATCAAATGCAATTTACTTTTCTGCTACCCAATCATTACATTTACTGTATTTGCATAATTTAGCTATTGGAGTACTTATTTTGTTCACTTTGTTCTTACTGCATATGGATACTTCACAGTTTTTATTTTGTCCCTCCCTTACCTTTAAAAATCTTTTTGAACAGAGACAGACATACGCACATGTCTTCCTAGGCCTGCTATTTTCATGTAAAACTTCTGTATCTGATGAAAAATAAAACTTATTCTTTTCTCTTTTTAGATTGGACAAACCTCTTCTTTGTTGCCCTTTTTTCCATGGAAATGTTGTTGAAGATGTATAGTTTGGGATTTCAGGTAAATGGATTATGTAGACATAATGAACAGACAAAATTTAGAGATAAACGTGTGAATTTTTCATGTTTCCACCACAAATTGGCATGGTTAGAAAAATTACTCATGTATGTGAACATCATGTTAACTGCAGTAATAAATTATGTATCATATTATTCTTAACAGTTTTGTGTAACATAAATACCACCAATCATAGCTATAGTTATAAAATTGAATATCATGAAACTTAATGTGTTGGTCCATAAATATGTATATAAATTTTCTTAATTTGTACCATGTAGTTATGTCTTTTCTCAGTACCTTTATGCTGTTTAATATTTTGAATTGGATATTGCACAGTCTGCAGGTACTTGTATTGATTTACACTATACAACACAATCACTATTAATTTTTAAGTTTAATTATTAAATGTTATGTGTGGATTTTAAACAGCATATCTGGTTATCTCTATCAATATATGCCCATAAATGATACAAGGTGAAACCACCATTCATTCTCTGTCTCAAGTATAAATTCACTTGAGAGCTGTGTAATATGTGATGCAGATGAAAGCATTTGAAACTTTTTTTTATTTTTTTATTTATGTTTTTTTTTTTTGCAGTGAAATGTTACTAAAATTAAGTTTGGTGAACATCAAAACTTCACCAAAATTGAATCAAATTTTGCTGGTTAGTGAACGTTGGAATCCTTTTTTGTTCTGCTCATTCTGGTTTACTGATAAATGGAGTGCCATTTTGTAATTAACAAGAAACCTTTAATCAGAGCTGAATGTCAGGTTCGATATATGCTTTATTATCTGCGCTACTACTTGAAGTGCTTCAAAGTAGTTCTACTGCTTATGACATGCATATTAAATCTTCATCACTGATAGTACACCCATACTCTAAGCCTGACCAACATACTTTCACATGCTTTTACATACTTTCACACCCACACATTCAGTTTTGTCACACATTTTATTACAGGTTTTGAGTCACAAAAATGCCAGTATGACGGTTATGCAAGGACATTTGTAATCACCAATGCATAACATAGTATGTGCAGTTTTAATGCACTCAATACTGTTATCCTAAGTACGCTTTCAATTACAGAATATTTCTACATTGACATACAGATTTACTTTGGCCAATATTAAGTGCTTATGCCTACACAAGATTCATTCATTCATTCATTTATAATTACACACTGCATTACTTACAACCTTTGGTATTTCTTTACTCAAACATGACCTACAAAAAGGCAATAAGACAGAAGTACCACAAACAGAGGCTATGTTTCTGTCTCAAAAAATCATTATGTCATAGCATAATAGATACTTACTCCATTTCCAAGGTCACAGAATGAGTAGCTTATCTTTATAATTTTTTTTGTTAATCCATAGTGCCCATCAGTCATTATGGAAAAACTGTCATAAAAGGTATAACATAAAGTTTCCCCTGTGCACACCATGAAGGCCTATAAGGTAAGTGGAGGTACATCTCCACTCATTCTTAACCTTGGCGCTGGGTGGAGGCATCCAGCTCCTGCTGATATACTCCCAGGAAAGAACCTTAGTACCCTTTGAATACAAGGCTCGATGAGTACCAGAGGCTGTCTGGATATTCTGGGGAAGAGAAAAATCTCTTACCTTGACTGGGATTCAAAACTCAAGACTGTCCAGCCCATAGCCTAGTCACTATGCCGACTACACTACTCAACACTGCCATGTGTGTGTGTTTCCCTGAACGGTCATACATGAAGCTGTGTGGCTCTTCCTGTTCCATTTACAAATGTAGCATAATTTTATAAAGTTAAATGCCTTATGTAGATGTATATGTCTGTCCTTTCATTTCAGTAACCTAGTACCTGTACCTGAACCACTGAACAGATTTCTTTAAAATATGATTTTAAAACCTTAATCAGAGTTGTCACATTATTCGATTTTTGTAGTCATACTGGCCTACAATCAAGTTTACATCCCTTAGACTTGTAAGAGGATAAAAAATTATGGAGTATGCACTCTCCTATCATGTTATATTAAAGAGTATTATTATTATTATTATTATCATCATCATCATCGTCATCGTCAAATTTTTCACTTCTCAGCTTTGGTTAGGAAATATTCACCTATCC
>Ga0209755_10002133_pt1 | contig 27878 bp, 18 predicted proteins | sample TergutCo191P1_FD_187301 | JGI IMG/M metagenome (GOLD analysis project Ga0209755, IMG submission 187301) | Cornitermes sp. P1 segment gut microbial communities from Petit-Saut dam, French Guiana - Co191P1 (SPAdes) (version 2) | ecosystem: Host-associated > Arthropoda: Insects > Digestive system...
TATCAGCCCGTCTTGTCCGACTACTTCATCTTGAGTTAAACCTTTGAAATTAATAGTATCAAGAATTTGATCTAGAACATCCTTTTCTTTCTCTTTCTTTCTTTTTTCGTGCCATGACCATGTTTTCTCCTCTGGTACTTCTACCATTTTAATGGTCATTTACACATTTTTTAAGACAGGCTCCAGATACCTCACAGAGGATTTGGAACCAACATCTTAACCTTATTCCTGTTTTAATAATTGGTATACAATCTATTAAAATATAAATTAAAGCAGAATGTTGTTTCTAATTCCTCTGTGCCATCTGTGTCTCCGTTTGAAATTTTCCGCCAATTATGTTTTCCTTAGCAGTTCCATTGGTTTTAACTTCCCTGCTCTTACAGCCGGTATCCAGGAAGCGAGCACCGAACAAAAAATCGTAAAAAGTCCTATTAGTAAAACAGCCTTCCAGTCTACAATGATGGGAATTGTCTCAAGATAAAAACCGGGATCCAGTATTTTTACTTCTTCTCCGTTAAATAAACCGGAAATAAAACTTAACGCTTTTTCCAGAGAGCGGATTAAAATATTTATATTTACTCCAATTAATAATCCTATAGAAATACCAATAATACTGCCTGTTAATCCTGTAAAGAAGCTGCCCCAAAGGAAAACGCTTGTTACTCCTCTTACGTTTGAGCCTGTTACTTTTAATACAGCGATATCTTTTTGACGTTCCAAAACAAGCATGCTTGTAGCGGAAGATACATTAATCGCGGCTACAAGCACAATCAGCGCCATGATAAATAATAAAAGCTGCCTTGTCGTTTCGTATGATTTGTATTGTGAACTTAAAAGTCTTTTCCATGTGTAAGTATCATAGCCGCTTCCCAATTCCATATCTATGTTCCACGCGTATTTATCAGCGTTTTTGTAGGGGTCATTAATTTTAATTAAAAAACTTGATTGGACTTTATCGGCGGAAAATACGCGGCTTCCTCCCTCACGGCTTATTATGCACCATAACGCGTCAAGCTCATTATAACCACAGGATATTATTCCGCTGACTGTAAAAGAAGCGGTTCTTGGAGATATACGCCCGCCTTCTGATTCTCTTATTGTCATAAGACGCACTGTATCGCCTGAGTTTACGCCGATGTCCCTGGCGAGAGTTTCACCTAACACAATATCGCGTTCTGTCTCCGGTTTATTTTTACCTTCGATTATTCTTAACAGAGGCGCGCTTGCAGGATCATCCCAAAAAGAAGATTCAATCGAACGCACTGTAACGCCGACCTTGCCGCCTTTCCCGGCAACTACTCCCATCCCGCGTTGTTCAACCCAAACCCCTCTTACGCCGTCAATTTCTCTTATTATTTCTAACGTTTCATCAATGTCATCATTAAAAAAATAATTAAAAACCTGTAAATGCCCGCTTCCAAATTCCAGATAACGATCCATAATTCCGCGTATCATACCGTCAGCTACAATCAAAGTAACAATAATCGGAATAAGGCTTACAGCAATGCCTGCCGCGGCTCCGCGAAGATAGCGAACGCCTTCATGCGCCATACCCCAGAGATATCTAATAGCGATAAAAATCGATGCTTTTTTATTCAAATACTTTCCTCAAATAATTGACCGTTTTCAAGGTTGAATCTTACACACGCCCTTGAAGCTACTTTTTTGTCATGGGTTACAACAATTAATGTTTTATTTCTTTTTTGTACGCTCTCAAAAAGAAGTTGCGCTACAATATCGCTGTTTTGCGGATCCAGGTTACCTGTCGGCTCATCGGCAAGAATTATAACAGGCTCATTTACCATTGAACGCGCAACAGCGACCCTCTGCCTCTCTCCTCCCGACAATTGCGAAGGAAAATGATTCCTTCTGTTATCCATTTTAATATCTGTTAAAAGGTCTCTTGCCCTTTCTACAGCTTCCTTTTTTTTCATTCCAGCAATAAAAGCAGGCAGCATAATATTTTCCAAAGCTGTAAAATCCTTTAACAGATAATGAAACTGAAAAATAAAACCCACCATTTTTGACCTGTACAAAGACATTTCTTTTTCCGAAAGAGAAGTTATTTCCAGGACTTTTTTTGTTTTTATATATACTTTTCCTTCATCTGCGCGATCCAGTCCTCCAATAATATTGAGCAGCGTGCTTTTTCCGCTTCCGCTCTGCCCCGAAATCGCGGCTGTTTTACCTTCTTCAATCTCTAAATTGATTCCCTTCAATATATGAAGCGTCTCAGTTCCGGAAGCGTAATTTTTAACAATGCCGGAAACTTTAAGCAGATTTTTTCCAGGTATATCTTCACTCATAACGCAGTACCTCCGCAGGCTGTATTTTTGCAATCTTTCTTGACGCGATCCACCCTGCAACAAGAGCAGATAAGAAACCAAATATAAAAATAAATAAAACTTCCAATGGCAATATTCTAGACGGAGTTTCTTTTATATAAAATATTTTTGTAGAGAACACTTTAAAATCACCCGAGAATTCATATCCCAATCCCACCAATAAAGATTGAATAATGCCTAAAAAAGAATTAACAATGTATTCAATAAATGAAAAAACCTGCTGTATATTCAATGCTATCGTAAGTCCTATTATTAAACCGATAACAGCGCCGGCAAGTCCAATAACTGCTCCGTCAATAATAAAAATAAGCTGTACAGCTTTTTCATTTCCACCTACTGCGCGTAAAAGTCCTATTTCGTCGCTTCGGTGAAGAACCGACCTTCTCTGCGCCTGAAAAATATTTAAACCAACTACGATAAAAATTAAACCAACAAGAATAAACATAAATAATTTTTCTGTTCTAAGCGCTCCAAAAAACGAGCGGTTATATTCCCTCCAGCTTGATAATTTAATATATTCGTAACCGGTTAATTTTTTTCTTATTTGTTCAAGCATATATTTATCATGGAACCTGTTTTTAATTTTTATTCCCATCTTTAAATCGCTTTCATTTTCCAAAAATGAAATATTATTAATATTTAAAAATATCCAGCTATAATCATATTCATAATATCCGGATCTGAATATTCCCGTAACAACATAATTATTTTGGCTTCCTTCATCTGAAGAAGAAGAAAAAAGCCCTGTTATTGAATATAAATTTATTACATCACCGATATAAAGACCCATTCTTACAGCTAATTCCGCTCCCAGTAAAACATTTCTACCGCTTGAAAGATTAAAAAAACCTTCTTCAAAATCCAGCTTATTTTTCATATCATTATCCAATTCAAGCGTATTTTCATTTAAACCTCTTACTACAACCGCCTGCTGCCCTGATCTATTCCCCCTTGCCAATGCCTGAAACTCCTTAAAAGGCACCGCGGCTGCCACACCAGGGACAGAAAGTATAATATTTTGTATTTCTTCCGCTTTTTCTTCGTTAAAATTCTCTACGCGGATATGATACGAAGAAATCTCGATTATACTTTCTATAAAACCCAGTTGGAACCCATTCATTACGGCAATAATAATAATTAAAGCCATTACGCCTATGGCTATTCCCAGTATTGACAATACAGGCGAAGAGCTGCGGCCTTTAAAAATATAACGTGAAGCGACAAATAGTATCCAGGATTTCTTCAATTATTTTACCCTTGTCTCAGAAATTTTTATTCCTTCTTCCCAAATAGCACGCAATATTACAACATTATTCATATACAATTCTTCAACTTCCATATTGCCTTCAGCCTGAACAATTCTTTCCAATACTCCGTTATTAAAGTTTTTTTCTGATATTTTATCTCCGGCTGAATTATATTTATATTCTGCCGTAAGCGTCAGTTCACCTTCTTTTTTTTCTGTTAAAACAATCCTGTTATTCTGCCATGTATTTGTTATAGTCCATATTACTTCATCTTTATCATTGTAAAGCGTTTGTTTTAATATTCTTCCCCTGTTATCTATGTCGTATAAAATTTTTGAATTGCCTTCTATATGTACTTCGCCGAAAAAATCAGGATATAAATTCAGCCTTTCATTGATAAGTAAATCATTATTTAACGTATCCCTGATGTTCCTTGGGAAGGAAATTTTTACAATATCATCTTTTTTTGCCTGTATATCAATGTGGAATAACCGCTCTATTGTTCTAAGCGACAAAGACCGGTTGTACCAGTAAAAATCGGTAAAAGTTTTTATATATTTTTCTTCATCGTCCTGTTCTGATTTATAAGATGAAGCGTTTACCAATAATGTATTATTGTATTCAAAATCAATCTTATTAATATCTCCGTTTTTAAAATATGTATATTCTGTTAATAAATTCGCTTCATCATCGTATATTTCTATAAACCCTGTTTTTCTTTCTATTAATTCTATACGGTTTTCCTTAACTTCTGCAACTTCTTCTTTAACAGTATTATCAGCATTTTCTTCTTCTTCGCTTTCAGCTTCTGTAACTTCTTCGGTTTGTTCCCCTTGTGCTTCTTCAAGTTGTTCAGGTATAATTTTTTCTTCGACCGATTCAAAAATTACGGCAATAAGTCTTGTTTTATTATTAATGTCCCTTAACAGCCACTGGACGCGGTTTCTTTTAGCGTTTTTATATAAAATTCGTAACTCTATACGGTATTCCTCTTTGTAAAAATCCTGAAGATATACAGGTATTTCATCAGGATACGCGGCTTCGATAGACAGAGCGTATTCATTGCGCAAGGCGATAATCCTGGATTTAATTTCTTTAATGGCAAGCCCGCCTGAATTGGATTTAAACCAGCGCGCGGGCTCCTTGGGATCCATTTGTGAATTTAAAATATTTTCTTCGTCTTCCTGTGATTCAAAATCATTTTCGGCTGGTATTATTTCCGATTCCTGCGTTAACGCTACAAAACCGACAAACAAGAGTAAAATAACAGAAATAATATTAACTATTTTTTTACTCAATTCCGACAAACTCCATCGAGAATTTTCTTGGGTCAAACTTTTCTATATCGCCGTATTTTTCTCCTGTGCACACAAAAACTACCGGTAATTTTAATTCCGAAACAAGAGAAAACACAACTCCGCCTTTGGCGGTTGAATCGTATTTTGTCAATATTACCCCGTCCAGTTCAACCGCTGAATGAAACACTTCCGCCTGAGAGAAGGCGTTTCTGCCTGTTGTCGCGTCAAGCACAAGATACTTTAAATAACGCGCAGAACTTGCCTTCTGCTCTACTACCCTGTCAATCTTTCTAAGCTCTTCTACAAGAGCGGATTTTGTATGCATTCTTCCCGCGGTATCCGCGATTACAACGTAAATATCACCGGAAACAGCGGCTTCCAGCGCATCATAAACAACTGCCGCCGGGTCTCCTCCCTGTTTATGGGCTACAACGCGTGTATTCAATTTTTCTCCGTGTATTTTTAACTGATCAATCGCCGCGGCTCTGAATGTGTCAGCGGCGGCAAGTATTGATTTTTTATTATATAAATTTCCGCACATATAAGATAATTTCGCGGCAGTTGTCGTTTTGCCTACGCCGTTTACGCCAAGGATCAAAATGGCTGTTAATTTATCCAATTGCGAAAAAGGCTCTTGCGTTTCTATTTTATTTAATTCTTCTTCTAAAAGCAGCGCCAGCTTTCCTGGTAAATCATTGGAATTTTCTTTTTTACAGCGTTCTTTTAATAAATCAACAGTTTTATACGCAAGAGCGGCTCCAAAATCCCCCTCTACCAATAAATCGCATAAATCATCATATAATTCTTCATTAACCGCGTTTTTCCCAAAAAATAAATTTTTTATCTTTTCGCCGATTTTCATTTTTTCCTGCCAATTACAGTAGCAGGTACGGTTCCTCTGCTTGATGTGCCGATATACCTTATCATTCGGTATATTCCATATGCCGAAACAACACCTAACGCTATCAATGTTCCGGTAAAAACATTATATGTCGTGTAATAATCGTTTTGTAAATCATCGCTATATTTTCCATTTGAATTCAACATGGTTATATTGATGTTCATAAATGTATAATACGAAACCCATGCCGCAATTCCTGCAATCCATGTACCGCCCCATACCCAATAGTAGTGACGCCGCGCTCTGTCTAAATGTCCTTTTTTTGGTATCACATTCATGCGGACAGACACAGAATGTTCAAATTCCGGGTATTCCGGCGTTTGATAAACCAATAAACCTTTTCTATTTGAATTTTCTACCTGGATATATTCCAATCTATCATTAGGCATACGCAAGGTTAAAGGAGCTTCGCCCACATATAATGCTCCATGATACACTCTGCCATCGGGATAATTTCCAAGTATCTCTAAATTTCCGTATTCATGAGGATTGAGCTTTAAATTAACTACAGTTAATTCACCCGGTTTAATTTCCGTATCAAAGGTTAAACTGTCATGATCTAACGCAGATGCAGTTATTGTAACCGTTCCTGCGGGATATTCCATTATTGCTGCATTGCCTTTCCCTGCAAAGGATCTGTTAATTAATACAAGAGCGTCTTCCGGTTCTGTAATAACTGTAATAGCGGAAGGTTTGTTTCCGGAAAGAACAATAACCATTCTTAAAATCAATTCTTCAAGCACTCTGGAAAGATCATCATTAGAAAATATAATACTGTCTTCCCAAATATAAGATCGCGTAAATATAGTGTAAAGTTTTACAGATAACAAATACCTTCCATGAAAATCCGAAATAGAACCGGAAAGAAATGCGTCAACTTTTTGGTCTCTGCAGAATTTTACTTCCGCTCCGTCCTTTGGCGCGGAAGGAAAAGATGTATCTGTACTTGCATTTTTTACTTTAAAAACAGGTTCTTTATTTATTACAGGAGCCGATTTATCAACTTCTTCCAGTTTAAGCCTTAATTCTTCTATCTGGGTATCAAGAGCTGCGATAGTCTGCTTGTATTTCCACTCAGGCTCACCAAGATATATTTTACTCGAACGCTCATCGAGTTTAGCAGAAAGCGCCTTTGCCGCGGTTGTTCTGCTTTGCGTCCACGCATGTTCTTCATAATAAGCGTATTCGGGCGATATTCTGGTATGAAAATTAATCGTATTAAATCTTTCTATCATGCTCTTTATAACCATATCAGAAATATTTGTTTTATCGGCATAAAGCGAACTGACATTAAAATCTGTAATACAAAGAATCCATTCATCATTATGTGTTTTATTCGAATCATCCTTTGTGTCTTTCTTGCCTCCGGCAAAAACCTGCATGCTTATAAAAACCTGAGTACTCAGCGTGAATATTAAAAATAAAAAACAAAAAGTTTTTGTTTTCAAAAAAACTCCTTATAAATCTTCGTCATCGCTGTCATCATAAACTAACTGCGCGTCCTTATTGCGCCAAACGAACTTTAAATATTCTTCTATGAATGGATCGATATCTCCGTCCATTACAGCCTGGATATTTCCCTTCTCTACCTTGGTTCTCGCGTCCTTTACCATCGTATAGGGCTGAAACACATAAGAACGAATCTGGTGCCCCCATGAAATATCTTTTTTCTCCTGCGAAAATTTCGCGTTCTCTTTTTCTTTCTCCTGGCGGTAGTGCTCATAAAGACGCGCCTTTAACATGCTCATGGCAATTTGCCTGTTCTTTATTTGGCTGCGTTCATTCTGACACGCAACAACAATGCCAGTCGGAATATGCGTAAAACGAACAGCGCTGTCCGTTTTATTAACATGCTGTCCTCCTGCGCCTCCTGCCCTGTAAGTATCAACCCTTAAATCTTCAGGTTTTATTTCTACTTCAATTGTATCATCAATAACAGGAAAAAGGTAAACCGACGCGAACGAGGTGTGCCTTCTTGCGTTAGAATCAAAGGGACTGATTCTTACTAACCTGTGTATGCCCGATTCTCCTTTTAAATAACCATAGGCAAAATCACCTTCTATGCGGCATGTAGCGGATTTAATTCCGCCTTCAGCTTCCTGCCTGTCAACTTCCTCAACGGAGAATCCCTTCTGCTCCGCCCAGCGTAGATACATTCGGTAAAGCATTTGCGACCAGTCGCACGCTTCGGTTCCGCCTGCGCCCGAATGGACTGTAAGAAAGCAGGGGTTTTTATCCATTTCGCCTGACATCAATTCAACTATATTTTGCTTTTCATATCGATCTGTAAGCGCCTTTAATGTGCTTTCTATTCCGGCAGTTTCGCTCTCGTCATTTGCTTCCGAAGCAAGCTCATAAAGCGTGTGTAAATCCGACACTTCACTGCGCAGGGTTTTCCAGGGCTCATAGCGGTTTTTTAAGCTTTTAAGGGATGACATTGTTTTGTCGACATTTTCCTGGTCATTCCAGAAACCGGGTTCTGCTGTTTTTGCTTCTATGTCGGAAATTCTTTGCGCGAAGTTAGCGTCTTCAAAGACGCCTCCATGTTTCGTTAGTTTTTTTGAATAAATCATTAATGGGCGTACCCAGTTCGGAAAGCAGCATTATTACTCCTGTGTTATATAGTAAATATTAGCGGAAAATGAAAGAGATTTCAACCAAGGCAGGGTAGCAAGTATGATAAAAACAACTAAACACATGATTAGTAATACTTGGCATTTATTCAAATTTTTGTTACAATTGCAGTACTATGGACAAATTAATCATCAAAGGTGCGCGTGAGCATAACCTAAAAAACATCGACCTAGAACTCCCCCGCGACAAGCTTATCGTTATTTCAGGGCTCTCCGGTTCAGGCAAAAGTTCTCTTGCTTTTGACACAATTTTCGCCGAAGGGCAAAGACGCTATGTCGAGAGCCTCTCAGCCTACGCGCGCCAATTTTTGGGACGTATGGATAAACCCGATTTAGATTATATCGAGGGGCTTTCTCCTGCAATATCCATCGAGCAAAAAACCACTCACCGTAACCCGCGCTCAACCGTTGGCACCGTAACAGAAATTTACGATTACTACCGTTTGTTATATGCGCGAATAGGCGTGCCTCACTGCCCTGTCTGCGGAAAAGAAATCCGCGAACAGCCAATCGATTCTATAATCGAAACTATTTTGCAGTTTAAAGAAGGAACTAAAATACAGCTGCTTGCTCCTGTCATTCGCGGGAAAAAAGGCGAGCATCAAAAAATAATTGAAGACGCAAAAAAAGCGGGCTTTGCGCGCGCGAGAATTGACGGCGTTCCTGTAAATCTGGACGAAGATATTAAATTAGATAAACAAAAAAAACACACAATAGAAATTATCGTAGACCGCCTTGTAATAGGAAAAGAAATTCGCGCACGCTTAGCCGAATCTGTAGAGGCTGCAATGCAAACCGCGGATGGCCTTATGATTGTACTTATTAATGAAGATGGAAAAAATCATGAACAGGTTTTTTCGCAGAAAAATTCCTGCCCGGACTGCGGCGTTTCTATCCCGGAATTGCAGCCGCGCCTTTTTTCTTTTAACAACCCTTTCGGCGCATGCACAGGCTGTTCAGGCATTGGAACAAAAATGGAATTTGACCCTGACCTTGTTATCCCGGATCGATCTCTTTCGTATAACGAAGGCGGCTGCGTTCCCTATAACCCCGACAGCGCATGGCATTCAAGCCGCTTTAAAGCGCTCGCAAAGCATTTTGGTTTTAGTCTTGATACGCCTTTTAATAAACTGCCAAAAAAAATTGTGAACGCGATCCTTTACGGCATGGAAGATGAGGTCAGAGTAAAATATGTAAACCGCGACAAGACAGGTTCCTTCCAATATAACACGCAATTCCCCGGTATACTCGAAGAATTAAGACGACGTTACCTGGAAACACAATCGCAGGGAGTAAAAGACTGGCTAGAAAAATTTATGAGCCAAACGCACTGCGAAGACTGCGATGGAAAACGGCTTAAACCGGAAGTACTCGCTGTTACTGTCGCGGGAAAAAATATTTGGGAGCTGTCAAAACTTTCTGTAACAGATTCTCTTAAATTTTTTGAGCAGGTAAAATTTAATACAAACGAAAAAAAGATTGCGAACCAAATACTAAAAGAAATAAACGCGCGCCTTGGCTTTATGCAAAATGTCGGCTTGGACTACCTAAGTTTGGAGCGCAAGGCTTCTACTCTCTCAGGAGGAGAGGCGCAGCGCATAAGGTTAGCGACACAGATCGGTTCAAGTCTTGTCGGCGTTTTATACATTTTAGATGAGCCAAGTATCGGGCTCCACCAGAGAGACAATCAGCGTTTAATAGATACGCTTACATACCTGCGCAACCTTGGCAATACATTAATCGTTGTAGAACATGACGAGCAAACCTTACGCACAGCAGACCACATTGTAGATTTGGGACCGGGAGCCGGCGTTCACGGAGGAGAAGTTGTCGCTCAAGGAACTGTAGAAGATGTTATGAAGGTAAAGGAGAGCCTTACAGGGCAATATCTCGCGGGAAAATTAAAAATTGATATTCCAAAGGAACGCAGAAAAGGAAACGGCGCGAGTTTAAAATTAAAAGGATGCAGCGAACATAATTTAAAAAACATCAATGTAGAAATTCCCCTTGGCATTTTTACATGCATTACAGGAGTTTCAGGATCGGGAAAATCAACTTTACTTTCCGATGTTTTATACCCTGCTCTTGCGAATAAAGTTTATGGTTCAAATCACACTGAGGGTGCGTATAAAAAATTGGATGGCGCGCAGCATATAGACAAGGTAATCGATATTGACCAAAGCCCTATAGGCAGAACGCCGCGCTCAAACCCAATTACTTATGTGGAAGGTTTTACAGCGGTAAGGGATATGTTCGCTAATTTACCGGAAGCTAAAATGAGAGGTTACAAACCCGGGCGTTTTTCTTTTAACGTGCGCGGCGGCAGATGTGAAAATTGCGAAGGAGACGGAACGATCAAAATCGAAATGAACTTCCTTCCTGATGTTTACATAACATGCGATGTCTGCGGCGGAAAAAGATTCAACAGAGAAACTTTAGAAATCCGCTACAAAGGCAAAAATATACACGAAGTCCTGGATATGACCATAGAGGAGGCGGCTGTTTTCTTCGCTCCCATTCCTCAGATAGCCCGAAAGATGCAGACTCTGTTGTCTGTCGGTCTTGGCTATGTAAAACTCGGTCAATCTGCGCTTACTCTCTCGGGCGGCGAAGCGCAAAGGGTTAAACTTGCCCTTGAGCTGTCAAAACGCTCAACAGGAAGAACCCTTTATATACTAGATGAGCCGACAACCGGGCTTCATTTTGCGGACGTAAAACAGCTAATGGACGTTATACAACGCTTGGTAGATCAGGGAAATACTGTTATAATGATAGAACATAACCTTGATGTATTATTGCAAGCAGATCATATTATCGATCTTGGTCCTGAAGGCGGCGAAAGAGGCGGGCAGGTAATTGTAACAGGCACCCCTGAACAAGTTGCTCAGTGCAAAGAATCGTACACAGGTTATTATATCGGCGAAATGTTAAAACGCGGAGCAAATAAACCTGATAAAAATGGAAAGAAAAAGTAAAGCATTAATATTAATAATATTCTTTCTTTTAAGTACGGTTTTATTCGCGCAGGAAGAACCGGCGAAAGAACAGGTTCCGGAAATTACCGAAGAAGAAATAGAAGAAGTAATTAGCCGTTTATCTTCTGAAGAAAGAATGCAGGTAAACATGGAACTTAAGACATCAAGCTTAAGCGAACTTGCTGTCTGGTGCCGTACCTTAGGTCTTTCGGAAAACGGAACAAGAGAAAATCTCATTGATCGCATAAGAGAACATTTTAGAATAACAGGAGCATCCGCTCCGTCTAGCCGAAAAATAATTAAAATTGAATCCGCGCAAACCTCTGAATATTTTACAATTGGCGTAATCGGCGAAGATTATGCAAGATTAAAAGGCGATGTCAAGCTGAGTTTGCAGGACGGAGAAAAAATACACAGAATAAACGCCAACGAAATACTTTTTAACCGTACAAGAAACATTATCAACGCCAGCGGAAATGTGTTTTACGAAAAAGTTGACGGTTCCTCTGTCGAAACATTCCGCGGACAAAGCATAACTGTTAATATCGATAATTGGTCAAGTATTTTCCTTGACGGAAGCACAGAAAAAAAACTTAGCAGCGACGGAAGCGCGTATCTTTTCTCCGGCAAAGTAATCTCGCGAAGCGATGAAGACGCGACTATTTTGAGTAACGCGTCAATTTCAAATGCGGCAAGCGAAGAACCATATTGGTCCATAAGCGCATCCAGACTATGGCTCCTTCAGGGCGCTGACTTTGCAATTTTAAACGCAGTTTTAAAAGTCGGAGAAATTCCTGTTTTATATTTTCCGTTTTTTTATTATCCGGCTGACGAGCTTGTTTTTCATCCTGTTGTCGGATACCGCTCAAGAGAAGGCGCTTTTGTTCAAACAACCACCTATATAATCGGACAGCCAAAAGCGGACCCTGCGACACAAAGTTCAATAGCTAAAATTCTTGGAGATTCAAGCGATAAAGAAAAGGAACTGCAGGGTTTATTCCTGCATTCGACAGGTAAAAAAATGGTAAATCCGGGTAATGTCAGCTTAAAAGCCATGGTTGATTATTATGTGAATTTGGGAGCGTATGTAGGCGTTGATTTTACTTCTCCTCAAAGAGGAATCCTTAATCCTGTTGGATTATCTTTAGGTCTTGGTTTTTCAAGAACAGTTAATCAGGAAGGAGCAAATTTTAATCCATATGTGAAAAATGCTAATGGTATTTACGATGGTTCCTTTGACTGGAATGAATCTAATCTTTTTTCGGAAGTTGTTCCTTTTCGCTACCGAATGACGCTGGAAAGCTCTATAAGCGGAAAATACGGAAGACTTGCATGGAGTCTTCCCTTCTATTCTGATCCTTTTATGGACAGGGATTTTTTAAAACGCGCGGAAAGCATGGATTGGATGAACATGATTCAACAAGGAGCCGCTTTAGAAGATACTTCATCAGAAACCGAGATTGGCAATTATTTATGGAATATAAACGGCAGTTTAAATCCTTCGCTGCCCAAGCTGGCTCCTGCAGTATCAAGAATTTCAATTTCAAATATATCAACTACTGTTTCTTTCAGGCAAATTACAGACAGCGCTATTGCCGTGAGCAATCCGTATTCTCCGGGACGTTCATTCTTTGCGCCTGACAAATATACAATATACAATTTTTCCGGTTCAGTTTCCGGAACGCCTTTGAGCCTGGGAAAGAAACAGGCGAAAAGCACATCTCCAGAAAAAAGAGAACAAATTGATCCTTTTAACGGCTATGGTATTCCAATCTCTCCGTTTACAAGTGAAACCGGCGAAAATTCAAAAGCAGGATCTTCAGCTGCTAAATCCACAGATATAATAGCTCCTCCTGTGATAAATAATACATTCAGCATACCCGGAGAAGGAAACAATATTTTTAGCATTGATTATTCATTGTCTCCCACAAGTTCCTCAGAATTGCAATTCTGGACAAGTAAATGGAAATCCAACGAAGATGTAGACTGGAATGAATATCAATCAATTTTAGTAACCATTACAGGAAGCGGTAATTTAAATTTACGTTTAGATCATTCAAGCGGATTATATAATAATTCTTTATCAATAACAGGAAGGGCTACATGGCAGGATTACACTTATCTAAATGAGGAATTTTATACAAATCAAACAACCGGCGTAGTAAATGAAACTGCCATGGAAAATGCGCGAAAACAGCAGTACGGAAATACAAACTACGGTACAACTTATAATTATAATACTACTCTTCGTCCAATATACAATAATGCTGTTTTTGGCCAGACAAATGTTCAATATACATTCGGCGGCACATTATTAAAATCAAAAAAATATGATAATGGGGATCAGCCGCAGCTTGAACCTGAATGGGGTTCCTGGGTAAAAGAAGACAGAAGCAAGGATATTTACGGGCTTACAAGCCATAAACTTTCCACTAATTTAGACGCCAATGTAATGAATAAAAGGCAGAATTTAACTGTAAGCGCAGATCTTCCGCCTCTTGACGGCCTTGTCGCAGGAAACGCTACATTCAGAGTCTGGATATCAGAAACATCAATAAGCACCAGAATGGAGAAACCGCCGGAAAAAGACGAATGGATTTTTCGTCCTATTTATTTTACAGAAACTCTAAGGTTTGCAAAATCAAGTACATTTACCTATTACATGGTTATTAAACCGGAAGAAAATAACGATATTGATACTATTAAATCTACATTAACTTTATGGAATTTCAGCGCAATTTTTACCGCGGCAAAAACTAAAAAATTAAATTTTGTTAAAACCACACAGGGCGGAAGCTGGGTAGCCGAAGGAGAACCAACTCTTTTGCCGAAGGAATTATCTTTTTCTTACAGACAATCTTCTTCAAATATTGAAATAATAAAAAATCGCATTAATTTAACATTTAATCTGGATTCAACGCTTCAATTTGATTTACAGCAAAATACAAATTCAAACTTTCGATTTTCGGTTGGTATGACAACAAACATTACAGGATTTTTAGAACTAAGATTAACAATGACATCCATAAACTCGGTTATCTGGCGCTATTTTAAAAATGTTCCCGGAATGGAGGAACAAACATCCATGTATCCTGACGGACCGCAAAACAATCTCTTTACAGACCTGCTCGATTCTTTTGATTTTTTTGATGAATCAAAACGCCGAAGATCCGGTTTTAAACTTCAAAGATTTAATTTTTCAGCCATACATCATCTTGGCGACTGGAAAGCGGAAGTTCAGGTAGGAATGTATCCGCACCAGGATCCGGTTTCAAAAAAATATGAATTTACCTCAGATATTTCTTTCCTGATACAATGGACGCCAATTCCAGAAATTAAGACCGATTATGTATTTGAGGGCAAAGAAGACAGATGGAGAAAACGACAATAGACATTTGATTAGAAAATAGTGTATACTGCATTTATAGAGGAAAATTTGGAGGAAAGAATAACCATAGCTTTAGACAATAAGGAAGTGCTCAGCGGAGTTTGCGGCGCTAATGACGGGAATCTTAAAATAATCGAAGGTTCTCTCGGCGGATATATCACCGCAAGAGGCAACGAAATCCATTTTGAAAGTCATGATGAAACCGGAGTAAAACGCTTCAGAACAATGATGGACACTCTTATTGCTACTGTCGAAGAAGGTGAACAACTCTCTCCTGAATATATCCAAACCCTGGCTAGGGAAGCTTATAATACAGAAGAAAAAAACGAAACCTCTTTTCGCGACTCCATGATTCAAATTCCTCATGGTTTTAACAGGGTCTACCCGCGCAGCGGCAATCAGGCGAATTATATTAAAGGAATGAGGGAAAAAGAAATCTGCTTTTGCGTAGGGCCGGCGGGAACAGGCAAAACCTATCTTGCAATAGCTCATGCCCTGCAAATGCTGCTTTCAAAAAAAATGAGAAAACTTGTCCTTACGCGCCCTGTAGTCGAAGCCGGTGAAAACCTTGGATTTCTGCCCGGCGACCTTGCACAAAAAATCGATCCGTATTTAAAACCGCTTTATGACGCCATGGAATCTCTTATTCCCTACGATGTAATTAACAGAATGGAAGAAACAAGATCGATAGAGATAGCGCCCCTTGCATACATGAGGGGACGAAGCCTTAATGACTGCATGGTAATTCTGGATGAAGCGCAAAACACGACAAAAGAACAAATGAAAATGTTTCTTACCAGAATAGGAAAAGGAGCAAGGGCTGTCATCACAGGAGACACTACCCAGATAGATCTTCCGCGTAAATCGGATTCCGGTCTTTTAAACGCTTTGGATATATTAAGAGAAATTGACGGTTTGGACTTTTCATTCCTGCATACCGGTGATGTCGCGCGTAACCCGCTTATAAAAAAAATAATACAGGCATACAATGAAAATGAAAAATGAAGAAAGTAAAAAGAAATTTCTCACGGTTTTAAAAGATATAAGGTCTGGTCCTGGTATATTCAGTTTTATACTATGTGTAATCGCTGCGTTTTTAATTATTGGAAGCACAAACGACGAAGCGGCGTTAAACTTATATAATATCCTTGGTTCTGTTTTATTAATAATTTTAATTTTTGTACTTTATATATTACTGCATGATAAAGTTTTAATGGGTAAAAAATTAAACCACAGCGAATGTTATCTCCTTGCTTCGCTGATAGGTTCCTATATAATTGGTTCGGTGCTGATTAATAATCTTTCACCGGGTTTTGACGGTTTCCCTACAGCTCTTGCAGTCCCCACCGCTCTTGTCGTAATGATAATCGCTGTCTTTTTGGGCAAGCGCCCTGCCATGATTATGGCGATAGCCCTGCCCTTGGGCGCGTATTTCGCTGGAGCCTTTGACAATCATTCATACATCATAGCCCTTGTTTCGGGAGCAGCGGCGTCTACGGTTCTTCACAAAGCGCAAAACAGGATGAGCCTTATTAAGGCTGGTCTTGTAATAGCGGCGGCGAATTGTATAGCCGTAATAGTTGTACTGCTTCTTCGTGAAGCCAATTTTGTTGACTACCCTGCCATGTTATTCTGGGCTGCCCTTAACGGAATTTTCTGCGGCATGATTACAATCGGCTGCTTGCCGCCTCTTGAACACGCGCTCAACGCGGTTACGCCGTTTAGGCTTATGGAGCTTTCCGATTTAAACGCGCCCATCTTGCGCAAACTTTTTACAACAGCGCCTGGAACTTACAGCCATTCTTTGATGGTCGCTAACCTCGCGGAGCAGGCTTGCCAGGACATAGGCGCAAACGCGCTGCTTGCCCGCGTCGGCGCGTATTATCACGACATTGGGAAAATGGATAACCCCGATTACTTTGTAGAAAATCAGACAGATCATAACAAGCACGACGAAATTAACCCACGCCTTTCCGCCACGATTATCCGCAGCCATGTAAAACTTGGTGTGGAAAAGGCGCTCAGCTTTAAGCTTCCAAAAGATGTAATTGCCATTATAGGAGAACATCACGGCAACTCGGTTATATCGTGGTTCTATAACAAGGCAGCGGAAAACGCGTCGGAAAATGAAGGAACAATAAGCTCGGAAGATTTTTCTTACCCCGGTCCTCCTCCGCGTTCAAAAGAATCGGCGATTGTAATGCTCGCGGATATTACAGAAGCCGCCGTCAGAACTTTAATAAAGCCAAACGCGACAAAAATTGAAAAGTTCATCCAGCAGCTTTTTGAAGCAAAGATTGATCATGGGCAATTATCGGAATCGGAGTTATCCTTCCGCGAACTGGAAATGATTAAAAATACATTTGTCAGAGTACTCGCGGGCTATTACCACGCCAGAATAGATTACCCTAATCAAAAGAGCGATAAAGATGAATAATGTGAGTATTGACGCTCAGGAGCTTCCCCTGCCGCCATGGAGCGGGCAAGCCGCCGGTTTCGCGCTTAAAGTCCTTGATGAAATAAAAAAAGACAATTGGGAGCTCTCTATACTTTTTTGCGGAGATAAAACAATAACGGAGCTTAACTCTCAATATCGAAATAAAAACGAAGCCACAGACATACTTTCTTTTAATTTAGGCGAAACTGTCCAGGACGGCGATAAAGAGGTCTATTTCCCCGGAGATATTATTATTTCTCTTGATACCCTGCGCGAAAACGCTGAATATTTCCAAACACCGCGGGATGAGGAGTTACGCAGATTGTTAATTCATGGTATTCTGCACTTAGACGGTATGGATCATAAAACCAATGACGAAGACGAGCCCATGCTGAGTTTACAGGAGGAAATACTTACGCGGTTAAAAAATGAGCAAATAATCCCTGAGGGAGGGACAGTTGAAAACACCATTTAAAATTAACACTCAGGCTATAAGAGAACTTGAAGAAGATCAAAAAGAAATGATCCGCGGTGTTGTTGAGTTATCTGGCACTACTGTTAAAGAGGTAATGGTTCCCAGAACCGACACTGTTTTTCTTTCCGCGGACGCTTCTAACGAGGAGCTTCTTACCTGCATTTGCGACAGCGAACATTCGCGCTTTCCTGTATACAAGGACACGGTAGATAAAGTTATTGGTATTCTGCATGTTAAGGACGTGCTAAAAGCCCTTATAAACAATAAACCAATTCATATTAACGAATTTGTAAGAAAGCCGTTTTTCGTGCCTGTTTCAAAACACATAGACGAACTCCTTCGCGAGTTTCTGCGAAAAAAAGTTCACATAGCCATAGTAGTAGACGAATACGGCGGAGTATCAGGTATAGTATCCATGGAAGACATCATCGAAGAAATCATAGGCGATATTCAGGATGAGTTTGACCATGAGACCGATGACGTTGTAAAAACCGGCGAAGGAATTTGGCTTTGCGATGCGAGGGTAAACCTTGAGTTCCTAGCAGAAGAAACAGGTTTACAGCTTCCCGTTAATGATTTTGACACACTTGGCGGCTTTGTGTTTGACTTATTCGGGAAGGTACCCGCTAAAAACGAAAAGATCGATTACAAGGAATATGAATTTATAATTCAGGAAATGGACGGACATAAAATGAATTCTATTAAAATAGTAACGCACAAAAAGGAATAATTGTTTTATAATGGGGGGGCGATGAGAGCATTATTTATTTTCACGATAATTATTTTTTTAATACCCATTAATATCGGCGCGCAGCAAGTTCCCGCAGCCTCTTATTACGAGCGCGGCAAAAACTACATGGCGGAAGAAAACTGGTATTCCGCGGTAGAATCTTTTCTTGAATGTTTAAGACTAAACTCTGCCCATGCCGAGGGGACAGCCTCTCTCGCGGAATGTTACTACGAACTTGCTGAATTTGACGAAGCTCTTAACTGGGTTAGAAAGGCAAGGGCCCTTGCGCGCTCCAATATGTCGGTTTCCAATCTGGAAGTTTTTATCCTTATCGCTCTTGGACAACTGGACGCCGCTTCCGCTCTTGTTACAGAAATTTTAAAAGTTGAACCGTACAACAGAGAAGCTCTTTTCGCGGCAGGTGAACTTGATATCGCCCGCAACAAACCTTCAGAGGCTCTGCTGCGCTACCGCGAAGCTGTCCGCCGCTACCCCGACGACCGCAGACTGCTTGTTTCCCTTGCTCTTGTTACACTTTCTATGGGTGACGGCGACACGGCGCTCTCTTATATAGATAACACGCTTAAACAACATCCCGGAGACTACCGTGTCTTCTTCTACGCGGCTTATATTTATTCAGCGAACAACAAGGTAACAGACGCGATCCGCTACGCTGAGCGCGCTTTATATTTTAAACCTGATCACGCGCAATCCCGCGCTTTAATGGCGACTCTGCGTTACAGGAACGTGGAATATGAAGAAGCAGCGCGTCTTTGTGACACCGCTATCGCTAATAACAGGAATGACATGGGCGCGTGGTATTTAAAAGGATTGTCGCTTATCAGATTAAGACGCTTCCAGGAGGCGATAACTGTTCTTTCTAACGCTCTGAGTATTAACGAAAACGATGAATTTATCCGCGCCATACTGGAAGAAACGCTTATAACTTCTACCACCCTGGAAGACCCAAGAAGATCCCGCTTCGCGGCATGGCATTTTAACAAGGCGAGAAATTTCCGTCAGCGTAATTTAATAGACCAAGCGCTCTTTGAATACCGAAGAGGCTTGCGTCTTAATCCATTCGCTTCTGACAGACGCGAGTACGCCGAGCTTTTAAAAACACAGGGTTACCCGGCTCGCTACCTGGAAGAGCTTCGTTTCCTTCAGGATCAGGGAGTAACAGACCAGTCTTTAAATGACAATGTAGAGGCTTACAGTTCGCTGCTTTCCGACGCTCTTTTTAAACAATGGCAGGTGAACCCTGTTGAACTCGCGGAAAAGCATTGGAAGGTGTCTGTCTTCTCGCTCGCCGGGCAATCAAGTTTTATTCACGCGGATGCGGGTTCGGTCGCGGCGGGTGTAATCAGGGACTTGCTTGTTCATGACAGAAATATCTCCACGATGAATCTGGATTTAAGGCAGGCAACTTTCTCTCAGGCTTTCCGGCAATCAAGGGAAGGCGGCGCGGATTATTTTATTCTTGTATCTGTTACAGAAAACGAACGTGATATTTCAATAACAACCGAAGTCTTTGTCGGCAGAACAGGTTCTCCTGCTGGAACTTTTTTTGCGTACCGCACAGGAACAGACAGACTTCGCGACGCAAGCCGCGGAATTGTTACGCAGCTTTCGCGCGCTATGCCCTTACGCGGAAAACTTTTAATCAGAAAGCAGGGGCAGGCGCTTATCAATAAAGGTAAGGCTGACGGAATACAGGCGGAAACTGTATACGATGTTGTTAAACGCGGGCGGGCGCAAACGGCGAATGAAGGCATCGCATTGGTTTATTCAGGAGATGAGCTTGTTGGCAAATTAACAATTTCCAACATTGACGAAGAAATCGCAATCGGTACTTTACAGCGGAACGGTTTTTTTGATCGTATCGAGCCCGGTGACGAAATAATCCTTAACGCTAACAGAACAGAAAAACCTGCCGCCGAAAGCGCCGCAAACCCAGAGTTACGTTCGTTATTAAGATCGTTAAGATAATTAATAAACCATCGCGGAGAGAACAGCGTCAATCCACTTATTCGCTTCAGGAAGATTGAGACTTCTAAAAGATAAAAATTCCATCAGAGCTTCGCGGTAAGAACCGTTGTAATACAATGCCTGTCCAAGATAAAAACGCGCCCGCCCTTCAATCTCGCCGGAACGCGGCTGTGATAAATAATGCTGCAGGCTGACACGCGCTGTATCCCATTGGAATTTTACAAAATAATCCATAACAATTTCGAACAACGCAGATTCTTCACCGCCTGTCGGAGCAACAAGGTCAACAGCAAAAACACGCGGTCTTTTTAAATTAAGCGGCGCTTTACCGGGCATTTGCGTATCCCGCAGAATACCGGCAGTTTCTCTGCTTAAAGGCATCTGCCCGGGGATCTCGGTAAGATGCAAACTTTCAGGCATTGTGTTACGCAATGTCATAACAGGAAGAGGAATAGGCCGCAGGGAACGTTCCGCAGATTGCTCTCCGGCGATCATAACAGGAGACACAGTCGCGTTAAATCCCGGCTTTATTCCCATATTACCTGATGAAATTTCGTCTTCATAAACTAGCGCGTAATACCATGATAAACCGGGAACAGGCACATCAATAAAAGGAGAAGTAATCCGCGATTGAACAATTACAGCATTAAGCAAATCCTGCGGGCGGTGAACAGGCTGAGTACTCCGATAAAGAATAGCGTTTCTCCTTGGTCCTTCGATTTCATAGGTGATAATTACCCTATCACCGTCAAGCGCCGCTCTTAAATTATATATACCTTCAGCAGGTTTCATCGCGGGAGGCGCGGCAGTAATGGACGGCTGAGCCGGAGAAGCGATCTCTTCTTCTGTAAGCTGGGATTGAGCCTGAGAAGTAATAAGGCTTGTGCTGTTAATACGAGGCAGAATTAAATCATAGCGTCTTCCTGAATTATCACTTGCCGCTACAAAATAATAAAGATTTTTCATGTCGTCAGTATCGTCAACATAATACTGCTCGCCGTATCTTACAACCACAGGTCTTATATTAGCGGGAACTGAACCGCTGAAAGGACGGGCAGATTTAAAAATATAAACAGGACCCCGCGCGTCAGGCGAGTCTACCCATGTAAGTCTTATTAGGTTATTCCTGGCTTCCACTTTTATCTGGGACACATAAGGTATAAAATCGTTTGTATTATTCCCGCCCTGCAGCTGCGCCGCATTTTGCGCGGGAAGCTGCGCTGCACTTTGCGCGAAAGCGCCCGCGCCAACAGCAAAAAAGAGAATAGAAATAGTTAAAAAATACCTTTTTCCCATCTTTATATAATTTTAATAGAAAAATTACTTAAAATCCAGAATAAAAACATGAAATTCTACTCATTATACTGCAAACTATACAGACTTGAGTACAAACCATCCCGCGCGGCAAGTTCCTCATGGCTGCCCTCTTCCACAAGGCGGCCGTTAGACAACACTAAAATTCTATCGGCGTCTCTTATCGTGGAAAGCCTGTGAGCGATAACAAAGGATGTCCTTCCCGCCAAAACCTTTTTTATTCCAAGTTGAATTAGGCGTTCTGTTTCCGTGTCTATTGAGCTTGTCGCCTCGTCTAGAATAACTACGCGCGGATTGTGAGCGATAACACGCGCGAAACTTATTAACTGCCTCTGCCCTGTAGAAATATTTGCCGCTCTTTCAGAAAGCACTGTTTTATAGCCGTCCGGTAAAGCGGAAATAAACTCGTGCGCGTAAACAGTTTTTGCCGCCTCTATTATTTCTTCCTGCGAAAGGTTCAGCCCAAGACTGATATTTTCTTCGATGGTGCCGGAAAAAAGCGTAACATCCTGATTAACTCCCATTATTGAGCTTCGTAATTTTTCCAGAGGGATTTGATTTATAGGCGTTCCGTCAAGACGAATCGTTCCTGAATTAATATCCCAAAGACGCGTAAGCACATTGATAATCGTTGTCTTCCCCGCTCCTGTATATCCTACGATAGCGTTTCTCTCCCCTGGTTTGACAGTAAAGCTTAAACCTTTTAATACTTCTTCGCCTTGCTTGTAAGAAAAATGCACGTTATCGAATTCTACATGTCCTTTTACTTCATTAAGATTTAAACACGGAGTACACGAAGAATCAGGAATTCCTTCCTCTGTGTCCATTAATTTAAAAACCTTCTCTCCTCCTGCCATTGCCGATTGCAGCATTGTATATTTTTCCGCAATGTCCGTTACAGGCTGGAAGAACATTTGAACAAGATTGATAAAAGCGATTAATACGCCCAAGGAAATGGAAAGGGACAAAAACATTTTGCTTCCAACAACAATTACAACAGCCATTGTCAATGTAGAAAACCATTCTATCATTGGTCTGAATGTGGCGAATACATACATCTCTCCAAGGTTCGCGTCTAAAAGCTCGCTGTTGCTTTTATTAAATTCACCAGCGCTTTTTTTCTCCTGCCTGAAAAGCTGTACAACCTGCATTCCCGCGAGTCTTTCAGCGAGATACGCGTATACTTTGGAAGAAGCCGTCCTCTGTCTCCTAAAAGCGTCACGCGCCTTAACGCGGCTTATTAAAGTAACAATAAGCACCGGAGGCAGCGTTACAAGCACCACAACCGCCAATTGCGGAGATAAAATAAACAAAGTAATTATTACGCCTGCCATTATCGCGATATCTTTTAAGAAGGCGACAAGCACAGTGGTAAAAAATTCATCCATTGTTTGAACATCGCTTGTAAGACGCGTTACTATTCTCCCCACAGGATGACGCGATAAAAAACCTGTAGACTGCCAAAGCGTTTTTTTAAAGAGTCCAAGGCGCATATCCTTCATTACATACTGGGTCATTAAACTGGATGTCCATGTTTGCAAAAAAGAAAAGCCAAAAGCTATGAACAGCGCGACTAAATAAATAATACAGCCATGAAGCAGGAACGAAATATTTTTAACCATTATTCCGTCGTCAATAATACGCTGCAGCAAGACAGGAATAAAAAGCTCAGCGAGGGTAGAAATCGCGAGGGCAATGAGCGTAATAACAACAAAGCGCTTATAAGGTTTTAAAAACGAAAGTATTCGTCTTACAATGCGGCTGTCATATTCTTTTGTAATATCATCTGTCTCAAAATAACTGTCAGCCATTGTGCGCCCTCGCTTCCGATTCCAATCTTTGGATGGCAGCCATACGGCTGTAAAAGCCGCCGCTAGCCGAAAGCGCCGAAGGTGAACCGTATTCAAGCACTTTTCCGCCTTCTAGGACAAGTATATTATCCGCGTATTTAAGAGTCGAAACACGATGTGTAATAATAATTGTTGTGCGTCCTTTTCTTTCGCCCAATAGCGCCTTTAAGATTTTTTGCTCTGTTTCGTTATCCACAGCGGAAAAAGAATCATCCAGTATTAAAAACTCAGCGTCCATGATGGCGGCTCTGGCGATAGCTGTTCTTTGTTTTTGTCCGCCCGAAAGAGTTAAGCCCCGCTCTCCTACAAGTGTATTTTTTCCATTCTGGAAAATTTCTAAATCCTTAGAAAGAGACGCCAAATTGATAATTTCATCTAATCCCTTTGCGCTTTTGTGGCTTTGTGTGAAGTCTTCCGTAACTCCATACATAATATTGTTCGCGATACTATCAGAAAATAAATAGCTGTCCTGAGGCGCTACAGCGAAAAATCCACGCAATTGTTCAAGCGGTAATTGATGTATATCAGTTCCAAAGATCTTAATTGAACCTTGCGGAGGGTCAACCATACGCGTAAAAGTTTTTATAAGCGTCGATTTGCCTGAGCCTGTCTTCCCCATGATACCCAGCCATTCGCCGCGCTTAACTTTTAAATTTATACCTTCTAATACTTTTTTATTTTCATTGTAGCCAAAATCAAGTCCATTAATATCAATTGCTATCGCTTTTTCGCTATTTATTAATTCCTTATTTCTTATTTCTAATTTATTATCTTTTATACTTGGCTCAGTATTTAAAACCTCATTTATCCTTCCTAAACTTACGGCTCCTCTTTGAATCATGTTTACCATAAAACCCGCGCCCATTAGCGGCCAGATAAGCATACTAAGATAGCGGAACATGGCGACAAGGCTTCCAGGAGTCATTAGGCCGTTTATAACGCGTACGCCGCCAATAGCGAGCATAATTAAAATTGTAAAACCGGAAAGAAAAGAAATAAAAGGAAAGAAGAAGCCAAACAGGCGCACAAGCTCCATGTTCGCTTTTTTATAATCGTCGTTAGAGTCCGCGAATTTTTTAATAAACCACCATTCTTTTACAAAGGACTTAATAACGCTGATACCGGCGAATGATTCCTGCACATTATCGCTCATTTTAGAATAGCTTTCCTGCACAGCGCCGAATTTTTTACCGACTAAGCCGCCAAAAATAAGTATTAATACAGTTACAAGAGGCAGGGGAATAATAGAAATAAGGGCAGACTTTGCGTCCTGAATAAAAATGATTATTAAAATCGCGCTTGCCATAAAAACAAAATCAAAGAGGGCTACAACTCCCATTCCAATAGACATTCGCACGGCATGCAAGTCATTTATGGAGCGCGCCATCAAGTCTCCAATTTTATTTTTCTGGTAAAAATCCCATGATAATTTTTGCAGGTGTTCATAGAGCTGTTCGCGCATCTGCGCTTCTATGCGTCTTGACGATCCATTAATAAAAAATCGCCAAAAAAATCTGCCGACAGAAACAAGCGCCATAATGCCTGTCATCCAAAGAGCGAGAATAATAATCTGTTTTATTTCAAAATCGCCTGAATTTATTAAATCTATAGCAGTTTTTAAAAACTGCGGAATAGCGATCTGCGCTGCGTCCACAACAATTAAAAAAATTATTCCAATAATATATTGTTTCTTATACTGGGACAGAAAGGGGAGAAGCGATTTAAACACCTTAATCATGGTTTCTTTTTGGCGTCTTCCTGCTTTTTAAGGTCTGTCTCAAGTTTTGTTGACCAAATAGTCAGCTTCTTTTTAATTTCCTGAGACTCCTCGTTTTCAGCAAGAACAATGTGAATGCGTCTGAGCGCGCCTAAAAAATTTATTCCTGTTTTAAAATCAAGAGTTTGCCCTGTGCTTAACTCGTATTTTTCCCGGTAACGATCCGCCGCCTGCGATAACAATTTTTTAATTAATCTAAGGTGATACACGCTTGAATCATAATAAAGAGAGCCGGGGCTGGCGTAAGTGTAAACATTTTTAAGATCTATAATATTTTTAGCTACCGCCGCGAAACGTCCCTCAATTTCCACAAAGGTCCATCGCCATTTTGAATTATCGCCGTAAGCCTGCTCCAGCATATCTATGGCAAGCCCCATTTTGCAGATTAAATTATAGCGCTGGTTTGGATTAAAAGATTCAATCATGGCAAGTTTTTCTTCATAATCGGAGAAAGGCGCATCAATAAAATTACTGACAACCTCCTCAAGATAAATAACAGCTTTATAAAGCGACTTTCTCGCGTCGTTTAAAGATTCTTCGTTTTTATTTTTTAAAACAGCCTGCGAAATACCGTTTATAGCAATGTAAAAAGAGGCAAGGTTTAGCATTTCATCGGCAAGCGTTAATTTCTGGAGAGGAGCCTGAGGTGTATTTTTCTTCGCTTCCACAAGAATTTTTTTCTCTGTATCCAATAACGCCTTGGTCATGGCTACATAGATCTTTACCTTCTCGTGGTACATCTGCCGATCTTGATCTGTCGTCTTCGCCATCAGCCGTTCCTTTTACCATATTTTTGCATTAAATCGTCCGCGTGCGCAAGCGCTGCCTCACCCGCGTCCCCGGCGAGCATCCTGGCAATCTCCTTTTTACGCCCGTCAGCGCTTAAAGGACCAATACCGGTATAGGTTCTGCCGCCTTCTGTTCTTTTTTCTACCTTAAAATGATTATCGGCACGAACTGCTATACTCGCTAGGTGTGTTACGCAAAAAATTTGCTTAAATTTACCAATTTTAGTCAGATATTCACCAACATTCAGGGCAACTTCCCCTCCAATGCCCGTATCTATCTCGTCAAAGACAAGGGTTTCAACGCCTGAATCCTCTTCCGCGGTATTTTGATCATTCGATAACAGCGCAGTTTTTATCGCAAGCATTACCCTGGAAAGTTCCCCGCCTGAGGCAATCCTCGCGAGATCCTTTAAGGGTTCGCCGGTATTGGCGGAAATAAGAAATTCGATATCCTCAGTGCCAAACAAACCAAAGGACACTTGCCCGCTGTCATTGAGTTTTGGCTGCAATTGCGCTTGAAACTGCGCGTTCGGCATACCAAGATGTTTTAAAATGCCGGTAATTAAGCGGCTCAAGTTGGCAGAAGCAGCCGTTCTTTTTTCTCTTAAACTCTGAGCCTTGCTTTTTATTAATTTTTCCGCGGCTTGAATTTGCGCCTTTAATTTATCCCTGTTTTCTTCGGCTCCGCTAAGCGCTTCAATTTCCGCTTCGGCGTTTGCCTTGTACAAAAGAATCGCGTCTTCCTCGCTGCCCGCCTGAGTTTCCTGCGAGTTAGCGGCGTATTTCTTCTTTAGTTTATACAAAAGCGCTATACGCTCATTTACTTCTTCTAACCTTTGCGGATCAAAATTTAAACTATCTTTATACGAGCGAAACTCACCGGCAAGGTCCTCCGCTTCATAGTACAAGTTTTCGAATCTTCTGTTTATTTCGCTTAGTGACGCGTCAACATTGGAAGCGCTATCAAGAGCGTTTTTCGCTTTACGAGCGAGGCTTAACACAGACTGCTCGCCTTCCACAAAGCAGCCCGAAGCTGTGCTGATAAAACCTGCGAGCTTTTCAAAGTCGGACAATTTCTGCGCTTCGTTTTCAAGTTCTCGTATTTCTCCCGCTTTTATTTTTGCCTTGTCAATTTCATCAATCGCGTAATTTAAAAGTTCCAGGCGCTCTTCTCTTTCTTTATCGCTTTTTAAAGAGCTTTCCAGAGTTTTTCGTTTTTCTGTTAAATCCAAAAAAGTTACGGCAAAATCTTTTACTTCTTTTTCTATACCAGCAAAACTATCCAGGTAGCGGCGGTGGCTGTCTTTTTTTAATAGCGATTCATGATTGTGCTGACCATGTAAATCAAAGAGCAGACTCATAAATTCTGTCAAATCCTGTCTTGTTACAGGAATATTTTGAATAAAAATTGATCCTCTGCCTGAAGTTTTAATATTTCTGCGCACAATAATCGTATCTTCGTCACTTTCAATATCACGAGCTTTAAGCCAGGCTGCGACATCTTCATTATTTTTATTTACAGATATAACAGCCGATACAGAAGCTTCTTCACAGCCGGATCTTATAACATCTATTTCTGTTTTACCGCCAAGTAAAAAACTTAAAGAACCTACAATTATTGATTTTCCAGCTCCTGTTTCACCTGTTAGAACATTAAAACCCTGCCGGAATGAGAGCGTAATAGAATCAATTAGCGCGTAATTTCTAATTGATAATTCTTCAAGCATGAGA
>Ga0209755_10002134_pt1 | contig 27869 bp, 14 predicted proteins | sample TergutCo191P1_FD_187301 | JGI IMG/M metagenome (GOLD analysis project Ga0209755, IMG submission 187301) | Cornitermes sp. P1 segment gut microbial communities from Petit-Saut dam, French Guiana - Co191P1 (SPAdes) (version 2) | ecosystem: Host-associated > Arthropoda: Insects > Digestive system...
CAAATTTTCCGCAATTCTTCATTTTTCATTTTTAATTCTTCATTGTATTTGCCCTTATTCCCCTCCCGTGGAGGGGTCGCCGTAGGCGGGGGTGGTTCAGCGGTATGTTGCCGGGCGGGCGAACCCCGCCCCTACGGGTGCGGTACGTTTCGTTCGCACCACACCTACCCCGTCTTGCGACAAGGACAGTCGCAATCCACCCCTTCCGCAGGCGGAAGGGGATTTACAGAAACGTGCAGTGCGAATTTGTTCGTGGGTTTTCGTGAACCTTCGTGGTTAAACGCCCTTGACCCTCTTCCCCTCTGTGGAGGGGTGGATTGCGGCGGTTTTCCGCAAGACGGGGTGGCTGGGTGCAAATCTAACATTTCGGACGGCAGGTTGCCGCCCCTACAGGGTGCAGTGCGCCCTTGACCTTTGCCCTCTTTTGGGAAGAGGGTGGACCCAACACAAGGCGGTTTTTGCCATGTGTTGGGGACGGGTGTTTTGCCTGTATCGCTTCGGGCGGGCGACCGAGGACGGTCGCCCCTACAGGATTAGTCCGTTCCCTTCGCAACTAAAAATGGTTATCGAATGGGTTAAATCGATTTTCTTTTAGTGTTTTCTTTCTCGGCTCAGGCGTTCCCATGTCTACATCTTTGTATTTGTTGTACAAATAAATATACGAGGGAGCAGACAAGAGCAGAGCAGAAAAGGGTGACGCGAGCAATAAAATCAGCAGAAGTGTCATGCTAATTGCTTCAATTGACCCCGTAAAGACAATTATAATAAATGGCATAGCAAAAATTGCTTCGCACACCCACAATATCGCCCGACTGACTGTAAGATGTCCATCATCAACAAAGGGATATTTTTTCTGAACAGATACAACAAACAAACCGAAAAACCACGGACTGTTCCAAAAAAACTGTTTGAAGATGATAGAGCGTAGCATTTTGTGAAGTTGTTTGCGTTTCATATTGAGTTACTCGCCCTTCACCACCATCACAAGCTCCCCTGCTTTTACAGATTGGTTTTGTGCCACTAAAATTCGCTCAATCACTCCGTCGCATTTGGCGGCAACGGCGGTTTCCATTTTCATGGCTTCGATAATGGCAAGGGTTTGCCCTGCTTTCACAGTTTCGCCCACCTGCACGGCGATTTTGCTTACCATACCAGGGATGCCCGCCCCAATTTCACAGGGATTGTTCGGGTCGGCTTTTGTTACCTCTACAATCGCGGCGGTGGCAGAGCTGTCGGCTATCATAACCTCGCGGCGGTGGCCGTTAAACTCGAATGACACACGACGCTTGCCGTCTTTGTCAGGGTCATGAACCCCCACTAACTTAATAATCAGCGTCTTGCCCTCTTCAATTTCCACTTCGGTGGTTTGGTCAGTTTGCAGTCCATAGAAAAAGACAGGGCTTTCCAGGGTAGTTAGAGAGTGGTCATTTTGGGTGGTCTCGCAGAAGTCACGGAACACCTTTGGATAAAGCACATATGACACCAGCTCTTTCATCTCCGGGTTGCGGCAGAACGCGGACACCTCCCCTTTCACAGCCTCCCAGTCAACAGGTGGTAAGAGCTGCCCCGGACGGCAGTCAATGCTTTCCCTCCCGCCAAGAATCATGGCACGCAACTCCGGGTCAAAGCCCCCCTCAGGTTGCCCCATCATTCCCTGCATATAGCTGATAACCGAGTCAGGGAAGGCAAGCCCCGCCCCTGCAGTTTTAATATTTTGCGGTGTCAAGCCGTTTTGCACCATGAATATGGCAAAATCGCCTACCATTTTGCTGGAGGGTGTCACCTTTACAATATCGCCAAGCATAGCGTTCACATCTGCGTACATTTCTTTCACTTGGGTGAATCGCTCGCCCATGCCAAGGGATTTCACTTGTGCCAACAGGTTGGTGTACTGCCCCCCTGGTATTTCGTGCTGATACACCTCGGTTGAGGGGTACTTTAGGTCGGACTCGAATGGGGCGTAAGCTGTACGCAACGCCGCCCAATAGCTTGCAATTGGCTGTAGAGTGCGGTCACAAATGCCTGTGTCCCGCTGGCTTCCTGCAAGGGCGGTGACAACAGCGTTCATACTTGGCTGGCTGGTCAGCGCCGCCATGGACGAGATAGCAACATCTGCAATGTCAAGCCCCGCTTCCGCCGCTTTAAGAATGGCGGCAACCCCGTTTCCGCTACTGTCATGGGTGTGCAGGTGAATGGGCAAGCCCACTTCGTTTTTCAAAGCACGCACAAGCCGCTCTGCCGCATAAGGCTTTAGCAGTCCTGCCATGTCTTTAATACCAAGGATATGCACTCCACGCTTCTCAAGCTCTTTCGCCATGTTCACATAGTAACCAAGAGTGTACTTGTCACGGGCAGGGTCGTCAATATCTCCGGTATAGCAAATATAACCCTCCACCAACTTCCCTGTTTCAAGGGCAGATTCAATGGACAGTTCCATGTTCGGTAGCCAGTTCAGGGAGTCGAAAATACGGAACACATCAATGCCTGCTGTCGCCGCCTCGCGGATAAACTGCTGTACAAGATTGTCAGGGTAGTTTGTGTATCCAACTGCGTTCGCCCCACGAAGTAGCATCATAAATGGCACGTTAGGAATCCGCTTCCGTAGCTGTGCAACTCGCTCCCATGGACATTCCCGCAAAAAGCGGTATGTCACGTCAAAAGTAGCTCCCCCCCACATTTCGTGGGCGAAAAGATTTGGTGCGGCAAAGCTGGTATAGTCTGCAATTGCCGTAAGGTCACGGGTGCGGACACGGGTGGCAAGCAGGGACTGGTGTGCGTCCCGCATGGTGGTGTCAGACAGCAAAAGGGCTTTGCTGTCTAACACATACCGCTTCACCGCCTCTGCTCCACCGGTGTCAAGAATTTGCTTTAGTCCGTTTGCTTTTTCCCCGCTGAAAGAGGGGACAACCGGGCGTTCAATGTTAGCAGGAGCGGTCAGCTTGCCGTTGACGACAACATCTCCGATATATGAAAGAAGTTTGCTTGCGCGGTCACGGGAGTCGCTGAAATTGTACAGCTCACGGGTGTCGTCAATAAATGTAGTGTGCAAATCCATTGACTTAAACTGCTGGTGAATCAAAATGTTAGACAGGAACTGAATGTTAGTCTTAACCCCGCGCACCCGCATTTCGTTGATAGCACGAATAGACTTTCGTCTTGCTCCCTCAAAAGTGCGGTCAAAGGCGGTCACTTTCACAAGCAGGCTGTCATAGAAAGGGGAAATCTCAGCCCCGGTATACGCATTTCCTGCGTCAAGACGCACTCCAAAACCTCCGCTGGAGCGATATGTAGTAATCTTGCCCACGTCAGGGGAAAAGCTGTTTTGGGGGTCCTCGGTGGTCACACGGCACTGGATAGCAACTCCGTTTACTGCCACACTTTCTTGGCTTGGTATGCCGATGACCTCGTCGGACAGCATGGCACCCCGCGCCACTTGAATTTGTGTCTGCACAATGTCAATGCCGGTAACAACTTCGGTGATAGTATGCTCCACCTGAACACGGGGGTTGACTTCGATGAAGTAGTGGTTGCCGCTTGCGTCCACAAGAAACTCGAATGTGCCTGCGTTTACATAGCTCACGTGCTTTGCGATTTTCACCGCATCAGCATATAATGCCTGTTTGGTGGCATCTGTCAGGGAGAGGGCGGGGGCAATTTCGATGACTTTTTGATAGCGACGCTGAAGTGAGCAGTCCCGCTCGAAAAGATGAACAACGTTTCCGTGGGTGTCTGCCATAATTTGAATTTCGATATGCTTTGGACGGACAAGATATTTTTCCATGAAAATATCTCCGTTGCCAAAGGACTTTAGGGCTTCGTTTTGCACTAACTGAAAGGCAGAAGCAAGCTCCTCGGGGGTGTCGGCACGGCGCATTCCCCGTCCGCCGCCACCTGCCGCCGCCTTTAGGATAACAGGATAGCCATACTCGGCGGCACGCTGTTGTGCATCTTCTGTGGACAGCAGGGGAACGTCTGAACCGGGAATAGTGGGAACGTTGCAGGCTTTGGCAATTTCTTTCGCCGCCAGCTTGTCCCCCATTTTACGCAGTACCGAAGCAGGAGGGCCGACGAAAATTATCTCTGCCGCTTCGCACGCCTCGGCAAAGTTTGCGTTCTCGGACAAAAAGCCATACCCCGGGTGGATTGCATCCACTCCCTTTGCCTTTGCAATGCGGATAATGTTCTCTATGTCAAGGTATGCGCCCAACGGTGTCTTCCCTTCTCCAAGGCAGTATGCTTCGTCTGCCTTGGTACGGAAGAGATTATACTTATCTTCCTCTGAGTAAATACCAACGGTACGAATGCCAAGCTCGTTACACGCACGGTAAATACGAATAGCTATCTCGCCACGATTGGCGACCAGCAGTTTGTTGATTTTTTTCATGGGCGGTTCTCCTTGTTATATGATTGTATGTAGTATACCACAGTTTTGAAGGAATTGCAAGTGGAAAGATGCAAAAAGAAAAAGGGGAGCGAAAGCTCCCCGTGGACTGTCGATAAACTCTTAAACACCTTGGGGCGTTGCCCCAAACCCCACCAAAAAACTTTTTGCAAAAAGTTTTCTGGACTTTCAAAAACCTTTGTACAAAAGCATTTCATGCTTTTGAGAAAAAGTTTTTGTTCCACCTTTTTACAAAAAGGTGGTCGGGTGTGGGGTGAAACCCCATGACTTTGACCATTCTCTTCAGTCTGAGAGGAGCGAAAGCTCCCCAAGGCATCTTCAAACTACGCAGTCGCGCCCTGCGGATTTTCGTTTACGATTCGTCGCCGTATGCGATATGCGGTGTCGCGGCTGATATACATAGCCTCTGCAGTTTGCTCCATTGTCATGCCCATAAGGTAACGGCACTCAAGAAACATTCGCTCGTCAGACAGGCGGTTAAAGGTGCGGGTGTCAACGCCGTCCGGCACATAAGTTTCGATGGCGTTTTCGATTTCGTCCATTTTTGAGTAGCATAGGTCAATATCACTTTGAACCTTTATGCTTCGCGGAGAGTCGCTGTCAAGAAGTTTAAGCTCCAGTTTTTTCAGTTCGCTGCGCTTTTTCAAGACTTTGTACTCTTGATAGTAGTTGATTGGTTGTTTTTTGTTCATGGTGTTTTTCTCCTAATTGATTTGTGGGTAGCCCGAAGGCGAACCAGTGTTCACATTAACAAACAACAACGGTATGTTGTTGCGACAATATGTTCGGTTGTGCCTTATTATACCATACAAAAAAAGATAAATCAACCCCTTTTTTGCAAATTATGACAAAATGCAACCCTTTAATAAAAACAATGAAAATCTATTGGTACTAAAAGAATATCAAAGACCGCGCAACCCGTAAAAACTAAATTTTTGTGCAACCTGCACCCTGCAAATAAATATGTTGCATTATATGTGCAAAATTCACAAACAGAAGTTCACAAACTTCTACACGCAAACAACTCTCCTTGACGAGATGGGCAACCAACAACAAGAAAGATGTTGATGTTAAGCGAAACACACAATGGTGAAAAAACAAATGCGCCGACGGGGAAGGGGGAGCAGGGCATCAAAAAACCCAAAAACACAAAGAAAATGAGGCGAAAATCAAAAAACGAAAAAAATCATCGAAAAAATCTTTGCAAATACTATTGACAACTGCATTGAAATGTGATATTATTTTACTCAGTACCCGACCCAGTGATATTGTGTCGGCTATGGTTGCCTGTAAAGGTGATTGTTTTTACATAATATACAACACTACATTCAGCATAAATTAAGCTGTTTTTATTTTTCAATTTATCTCGGAGGTTTTTTATGAAAAAGCGTGGACTTGTTAAATCCATAGCCTTGTTGCTTGCGGTGCTTACTTTGTTTGGTGTCGGAGCGGCTCCTGCTATTATGGCTGCCGAAAACGGCGGCGCGGAAGGATTTATTACTCCGGGCGGAAGTATACTTGATGTTATTACCGCTATTTCATATTCTGAACACAGAGCAATACACGCAGGTGTGCCACTTGGTACACGAAGAATCGAAATAGATGTTACCGATTACGACCCGACTCGCACTACCGCCGAAGGTGTCGAAGTGCACGACGAGTACGCAGGTCGCCAAAATGTCCTGCTATTGCCGGATAACGGCGTTGTGTCATGGACATTTTATGTTGAGCAAGCAGGGATGTTTTCTATTGCATTTGACTACTTTGCAAACATTACCGATAATACTCGTCGCACAGGAATTGAGCGCGCACTATATATAAATGGTTTACTTCCTTTTTATGAGGCGAACTTTCTTGCATTAAGCAAAGTTTTCCGCCTTGAATATGAATTAGACAGCTATGGCCGCCCGATCTTTGGCACTGACATTGGGGCTAACCATATGCGCCCCCCCCTTGTGCTTGAACCCGAGTGGAGAGAATACATAGTTAGAGATTCAAGTGGACTGTATATTGACCCGTTTATGTTTTTCTTTGACCAAGGGTACAACACCATCTCCCTTCTTGCACAGCGCGAACCGATGGTTATTTCTGACATGGTTCTTTTCCCGTATGAAGGAACAATGTCCTACGAAGAATATTTAGCCTATTTCAAAAGTCGTGGATATGGCATGGGAACAGTCAACAAAGTTTACTGGCGTCAAGTTGACCGCCGTGAACGTTGGGACATTATCGATGCCCAGTTCCCGGATGCTGTTTCTGACACGGTTCTTCATCCATCAAACGATGGTTCATCTCCTCTTACATACCCACAGCACCCATCTCGAGTGTATTTGAATACTATGGGCGGCGGTGGCGGCGGCGACCCCCGTTGGACACACGTCGGACAATGGGTTCGCTATGCCATTGATGTACCAGCTGGTGGAAGCGGATTTTACCGCATTTCCATGCGAAGTCTGCAAAACACAGTACAAGGCTCGTATGTTTCGCGTCTTTTGCGTGTTCAACTTGCAAGCCAAGACAGCGCTACCGTGCCTTTCCGCGAGGCAAACTTCCTCACGTTCCCGTTTAGCTCCAACTGGGAAGTAAACTTTTTTGGCGATGGCGAGCAATACTTTAACATTTTCCTTGAAGAAGGAAGAAATTACATCGAGCTTGAAGCCAACCTTGGTGCAATGGGCGACATTGTTCGCCGCATTGGGGTTAGTATGTCGGCAATCAACGAAGCATACATCCGTATTCTTCGCCTAACCGGCTCTCGTCCTGACCGCAACAGAGATTACGGCATCTATCGTCGTCTGCCTGATGCAGTTCATATGCTTGCTTACCAAGCAAATGTGATTGATGAAATTATAAACGAAATCGTTGAAGTTACAGGAGCAGTCGGACAACACTTGACCCTTCTTGAGGGACTTGTTCGTCTATTGCGTCGCATGGGACAAAGCGAACGTGAGCTTGCCAACGGTCTTGACCCACTGCGTTTGCAATTGGGAGGTCTTGGAACATGGATGAACACTTCAAGACTTTCGCCCCTTCAAATTGACTTTATCGAAATTCATTCTGGTGATGCAGATTCAAGCGAACTTGCCAGAGCCAACGCAAACTTTTTCCAAGTAATATGGCATGAAATCCAGCGTTTCATAGCCAGTTTCTTCACCGACTTTAACCTGTTGGGCATTCCTAGTGACGGAGCAGAATACACCGAAACCATCGAAGTATGGACGACAATGGGGCGTGAGCAAGCACAAATTGTTCGTGAGCTTGCTAACAACTATTTTGCTCGTGAGTATCGTGTCGGAGTAAACCTAATGCTGGTTGCAGGGGGAACACTTCTCCCCTCCGTTCTTGCGGGAATTGGACCGGATGTGTCCCTTGGACACGGTAGTACCGAGGTTATTAACTGGGCAATTCGTGCCGCCATTGTCGAGCTAACCGATTTTGAAGGCATGGACGAAGTAGTTACATGGTTCCCCGAAGCCGCAATGATTCCTATTACCCTTTATGAGTTGCGTACAGCAGAGGACATCGAAGTTCGTGCCGCCAGAATGCCGGCAGACGAACGCGATGCGTATCGTGCTCGCTATTCACCGGCCACCGGAGATAACGGGGAGGCATTGCCCGGGCTATACGAGAGATATTCTATTTGGGCACTTCCGATGGAAATTAGTTTCCCCATGATGTTTTATCGTGCAGATATTTTCCACGAGTTAGGCATTGCGCCACCCCGAACATGGGACGAAATGCACGGAGTGGCAGGAGTTCTTGCAGCAAACAACATGGAAATCGGTATGCCGTCAGGCATGGGTGGCTTCTGGATGTTCTTACATCAATACGGCGGTTATGTTTATGCCGACGGCGGTCGCCGAGTAAACTTTGATGACAACCTTTCGCTTTCTGCGTGGGAAACAATGTCAGAGTTTTTCCAAATTCACCGCTTCCCGATTGCTTTCGCCTCTGCAGACCGTTTCCGTAGAGGAGATATGCCGCTGATTATTGAAGGCTATGGAATGTACACCACCTTGGCAGTTACTGCAACAGAAATCCGTGGTCTATGGGAGTTCGTGCCGATACCGGGTGTTGTGGACGAATATGGCAACATCAACAATGTTGCTGTTTCGGATGTATCCGCAACAATTATGTTGCGTGGTGCTGTTGACCGAGGAAACGAAGCGAACGCCTGGAGATTTATGCGTTGGTTTGTCGGCGAGGAAAACCAGTCGAACTATGCCAGTGAAATCACCGCCCTAATCGGCGCAGAGGCTCGTCACGGAACGGCAAACAGAAACGCATTATACAACCTACCCTGGACAGCAAACGAGCGAGATAATCTAATTGCTCAGTTCGACAACCTCACCGCCGTCCGCGACTTTCCCGGAAGTTATATTTTGGGTCGTTATGTTGGCTTTGCTTTCCTTGCAGTATACAACGACAACGCTGTGCCTTCGGACGCATTGTTAGAACACGTGACTTCCATTAACCGCGAGCTTTCAAGGCGTAGAGAAGAGTTTAACTTTGCCTTTTTCCCAATTGGACAGGGCAACAGGGCTGGTGGTAATGACGAGTAAACGCTAAATATGGCCTTTGCTCATTCCAAAACAAAGATAAACCCTAACACTAACAGACAAAAACTGTTAGTGTTAGGTGGTTTGCGAAAAACATGATTGACAAGTGAAGTTAGTATTGTGCCTGTGCTTGCACTGGCATGACCCAACGAACAAAGTCAAGAATCGGATACATACCCCACCTTGGGGCAATTCCTTTATTTACTACAAAGCAGGAGGCAACTATGCTTGCATCATCAACGGCAACCGCCGAAACAGCACGTCGGCCGGTGGCTCGCAAAGAACCGAGCAAACTCAAGTTCACCTTACGTGAAATGCGCCGTTATAAAATGGCGTATCTTATGGTTTCACCATTTTATATAATTTTTGCAACTTTTACAATTGCACCGGTAATACTTTCGTTTTTGCTTAGTTTTACATCTTTTGACCTGTTACAGCCTCCTATTTGGATTGGATTAGATAACTATTTGCGTCTTTTTTTAGATGACGAATTGTTTTTGCGAACAGTACAAAACACTTTTATGCTTGCCCTTTTAACAGGACCTGCCGGATTCATTATGTCATTTACTATAGCGTGGTTTCTTAACGAATTAAGCCCAAGAATTCGTGCAGTTGCCACATTGATATTCTTTGCCCCCTCCCTTGCAGGTGGAGCAAATCTTATTTGGACGCTTATATTTTCCAGTGACGCATACGGATTTGCCAACTCGTTCTTGATGGGTAATAATTTTATCGACTCACCTATTCTTTGGTTTAATAACGAAACCTATTTGATACCACTAATTGTTATTATTTCCCTTTGGGGTTCTCTTGGTGCAGGCTTCCTTGGTAATATTGCAGGACTGCAAGTTGTCGACCGCTCTCTTTACGAAGCCGGAGCGGTGGACGGAGTTAAAAACCGTTGGCAAGAATTATGGTACATCACTTTGCCATCAATGAAATCAATGCTTTTGTTTAGTGCAATTATGACCATCACCGGCTCGTTTGGTATTGGTGGCTTGATTACGGGTCTTGCGGGGTTCCCTTCGGTAAACTATCGAGCGCACACAATTATGCATCACCTTGAGGACTTTGGCGGAATGCGCTTTGAAGTTGGTTATGCGTCTGCTATTGCAACCATTCTATTCGCCTTAATGATTGGTGCAAATGTTGTAGTACAAAAAATGCTAAATAAACTGGGTAGATAACTTCAGTTTTAACGATACAAAGGATACACACTTATGCCAAAAGATAAACGACTTAGGACAAGGAAAAATCGAGTGGTTCTAAACCGCTCGGCTGGTGGCGACTGGACCATCACCTTGATGCTTGCCATCTTGGGAGTTTTATTCTTCATTCCCATGTGGTTCACTCTAATCGACTCTGTAAAGCCCCTTGACGAGCTTTTCATTTTCCCTCCTCGTATGTATGTTGTAAATCCAACATTACAAAATTTTGCAGACTTGTTTAATCTGCTTGGAACAAGCTGGGTGCCATTTTCTCGTTATTTATTTAACACAATCCTACTAACTGTATTAGGTACAGCGGGGCAACTGTTTTTTGGTTCAATGGCGGCATATGTATTCTCAAGAGTGCCGATACCGGGCAAAAAAATAATGTTCTGGTTTGTATTTAAGTCTCTAATGTTTCACGCTGTTGCTACAGGATTGATTGTTTTCATTATGATGTCATTCCTTGGTTTGATTGACACCTTTGCGGCGATTGTTGTTCCGGTATGGGGTGCAACTTTAGGGGTGTTTTTGATGAAACAGTTTATGGACGCCAATGTTTCAGAGACTGTTATTGAAGCAGCAAGAATTGATGGCGCCGGAGAAATTCGTACCTTTTCCAAAATTGTTATGCCAATGGCAAAGCCTGCGTTATACACTGCAATTCTTTTCTCTTTCCAAGGATTGTGGAACCAAGGTGCGTCAATCTTTATCTATAGCGAACAGCTGAAAACACTGAACTATGCTATCGGTCAGATTTTGGCGGTAGGAGTTCTGCGCCAAGGTGCAGCAATGGCGGCATCCGTGGTTATGCTGGTTGTCCCGGTCATAGTGTTTGTTATCAGCCAATCAAAAGTTATTGAAACTATGAGTAGTTCGGGAGTTAAAGAGTAATAAGCGTCAGCATTTTTAATCCAAAACTTTCATTTAATTAGAGGACAAAAGTCCTCGGCGAGGTTTACATGAAAAAAGCAATTCGTATATCAGCATTAATATTATGCTTGCTTCTACTTATGGGAGGGGTGACGTCTGTTGCTCGTCCAAATTACACCAGCTTTAATGTGCGCGGTGAGGGTATCACGGTTGCTTCTCCGGACGCATATTTGCCGTACAGAACATTGGACAGTGTTGATTTGGGCTTGAGTGTTCCCTTTAATACACCAACAGACATTCACGTTGACGATGATTACAGGGTTTATATATCCGACCCTCAAAATAATCGCATTGTAATTTTTGACAGACAATTCAATGTTGTATACCAATTAGACACTTTTGTTAATTCACAAGGCGTAGATGACTCTCTTTCTGGACCACGAGGCGTTTATGTTATAGACAATCGTATATATGTATCAGACACACAAAACGGAAGAATTGTTGTGTTTGGAACACCTCGTTTGGATGCAAGGGGTTCGTATTATGCGCCATATCTCAGAAACATTCCGGCACCTCGTGCGGACGTATTTCCTCCCGGAACGACGTATCTTCCAGTATCTTTAGTTGTTGATAGAAACGGACGATTGTTTGTTATATCGGCTGGTACAGGCGAAGGCATTCTTTCTCTTGACCCGGATGGCTCGTTCTCACAATTTATCGGTGCGCCGCGTGCCGCCGGGAGTGTTGGCGATACTATTGCGGCTCAGCTTCGTAGCATTTTTGGCATGGAAACAGAAGCTCAAGAAATTATTTCTACACCCTTTAACAACATTACCAGCAACCACCAAGGGCTTTTGCTTGCGGTAACAGACCGCGGACTTAGCAACCCTGTTCGCCTGTTGAACGCAACCGGCATTGATGTTATGCGCAGGCACGGGGGAGTGGCCCCTGGTCACGAACAAATTGGGCACACATTTCGCGGGTTCGGTGCTTCGGCAACCTACTCAAGAAGAAATTTTGTTGACGTGGCCGCAGGACCAGAGCGGACATTTACTATTGTAGATAATGACACAAGCCGCATTATGACTTACGACGAAAACGGTCGTCTGCTGTTTGGTTTTGGTGACCGCGGAAACCAAATGGGCAACCTTTTGAACATTGTTGGAGTTGATTACCAAGGCACTGATATATTAGTATTGGACAGCCAAACAAACTCAATTACAGTGTTTCGCCGCACTCCATACGGAGATACATTGATTTCTGCTTTAGCCGCGTCAAACCAACGCCGCTACATGGAAGCATTAGAATACTGGACAGTTATTCTTCGCCAAAACAATAACTTTGGGCAAGCCTATGTTGGAATCGGTCTTTCCCATCTTCGTAACGGAGAATGGGAAGCCGCAAGAGAAATGTTCCGTGCTGTTGGGGATACATCGCGATATTCCGACGTGTTTAGAATTCTACGTTCCGAAATTATTGAGGCAAATATTGGTTGGGTTATTCTTGGTGCAATCGCTATTATTGTGTTTGTAACAGTTTTCATGAAAATCGTTGCCAAAATTAACAAAAGTGCAATTTACATGACCGGGAAAAGAGGATTTGTTCGTGAAGTTACATTCGCGTTTCATATAATGTTCCGTTTCTTTGATGGGTTCTGGGATTTGAAACGGGAAAAGCGCGGAAGCGTTCGAGGGGCAATATTCTGGCTTTCTCTAACTGTTTTCATGTATACTTACAACTTTGTTGGACGTTCATGGCTGTTTACTGGATTTGTCGCAGGCAACATGAATATGCTGTGGGGCTTTTTCGCCATTATGCTACCGCTTATCATTTTTGCAGCAGCAAACTGGTGCTTAACAACGCTATTTGATGGTGAAGGCAGCTTCAAAGACATTTTTATTGCCTTAGGTTACGCAACAGCACCACTTGCCATTGCATTCTTTGTTGCAACAATTATCACCCACCCGCTATCCCTACAAGAAGCGGACGTAGTAAACATTATTATGTCAATTGGTTGGGTTTGGTTTGGTCTGCTGTTGTTCTTTGGTATGATGGTAACACACGACTACAGCATACTAAAAAACATTGTCACCATAACCTTTACAATTGCCGGAATGACAATAATCATGTTCCTTGCGGCAATGTTTACCGGACTTATTATACGAATGGTGTCGTTTGTTGCCAACATTGTTCTTGAGTTGTCAATGCGATAATGTTTCTGCTAAAATACAAAGAACAAAGATAAAACACTACATCTGGCTTTATTAACTTGGACGGAGTGAGTTTGAAAATAACAACTGAAAGGACGCGGGAGAGAAAGCACAAAATTTACACTTTTTTGTGTGCGGTTTTCCCTCACGCGTGACCGCGAACCATGATAAAAAGAACAAGAATAAGGGTCATAGCTCTGTTATTGCTGGTTGTTATGCTAATGTCAGCGTCGCCTTTTGTATTAACGTTTTCTGTTTCAGCAGACGAGGTTGATAACGACAATGACAATGCTAACGACAGCGAGAACAACAATGCCAATGATAATGATAACGTTGGCGGTGTTATTGAGATTTACGAAGCTGAACAACGACGCTTTGCTCACTTTTACTATCCGGAGCAAAAGCTGAATTCAATGGAGCTTTTTGAAACATATAACGAGTTTGAGCTGTGGGCTAATCGCATAACAGGGGAAGTGGCTGTTCGCAACACCAACACAGGTGACGTTCTGTTTTCAAACCCATATGATGTTGCACAACAAGGATTGATTGTTGGTCCTGTTAATCATTTGTTGTCGCAATTAGTGGTAAACTTTAACGAAGTTCGTACCGGACATACTCGTGAGTTTATGTCCTTTACAGAAGCTGCTGTTCGCGGTCAAATTTCTGTTTCAGAAATCCGTAACGGAATACGAGTTAGTTATATCATTGGGCAACTTGACGAGCGTCGCATTTTGCCTATCGAGGTTGAATACGAATATTGGGACACCTATGTTAGACAGAATCCGGTTTATATGGAAGATATTGACATAAGCCGAAGACTTAGTATATATGTCTTGGTTGACCCATGGAGTCAACCAGAAGCACGAAGACGCGAGATGCTTGAAGAACGCCCAGTGTTCACTCGCCCTCAAAATTATGGTCATTTTAGAATAAGAGCGGCTTCTTGGGATGCAATTTCCGGACCAAACAGAAACCGCCTTGAGATAATTTTCCGTAGAATGGAATGGACCCTTGAAAAAGTAGAGGAAGCACACCGAGTTACCGAGTTTACCATGCCAATTCAAGTAAATCCTGTTTTCCGTGTGGCTCTCGAATTCAGACTTGATTCAGACGGGCTGATTGTTCGCCTGCCAGCAAATAGCATTTCATTTAACGAAGAATTTTTCCAGCTTAACCATATTGAAGTTCTTCCGTTTATGGGAGCGGCACATAACCAATTTGACGGATACACGTTTTTCCCTGACGGTTCGGGCACATTGATACGCGCCGAGGACACTCGATATAGTTCTATGACAGTGTTCAGGGGAATGATGTATGGTCTTGACCAAATTTATTTGGATGTTCCCGGAATGCCGGGTGCGTCTGATAACAGACACCACAACCCCAGAAACTATGCGTTGCGAATGCCGGGATTTGGTGTGGTATCAAATGTGATTCGATACTTATACGAAGATGGTACGGTGCATATTCCTCGTCCACCGGGCGAAGAACCACCACCACCGCCTCCGCCACCGCCTCCACCTGCGGATGACAACGATGAAGACAATGACGACGCATACGATAACGATAACGATGATGTCAACGATACAAACGATGATGTGAATGATAATGACACTAACGACGACGGCAATGATAATGATAATGACGACGAAAACGACGTGAATGATAACGATGTCAACGATAACGACAATGACGATGATAACGACGTCAATGATAACGACAATAATGAGCAAGAAGAGCATGAAGTTACAGCAGTAAGCAATCGACAAGGATTTTTTGCGGTTGTTACTGAAGGAGCTGCATTGTCCGAGTTTATAACAAGGCACGGCGGTATTACTCACCTTTACAACACCTCCTTTATCACTGTAACACCACGCCAATGGGATAGGTTTGACATTGCTGACGCAATGGGAGTTGGACATCAATCTTTTTGGACTGTTGTATCTCGCCGCAGATTTACCGGTAACTACACCATTCGATATTTTATGCTTAGTGACCAAGAAGGCGAGTTTGAAGCAAGTGTTTCCGGAATGGCAGATGCTTACCGCACATTCTTGCATTATACTGGCGTTTTAACCAGAATTGAAAATGCAAATAGTGATATGCCGCTGTTTATCGAAACATTGGGAACGTTGGCGACTCGTGATCAATTCCTAACATTCCCTGTGTGGAGAAACACTCCACTTACAACCTTTGAAGACATGATGTCAATGACCGAGCGTCTTAGCGAAGAAGGAATTACTAACTTGAATTTCCGTTTATATGGTTTTGCAAACGGTGGATTAGCCTCGGCAATTCCTAACAGACTAAACTTTGAAAGTGCAGTTGGCGGAGATGATGGATTTGCTGATTTCGTGGATTTTGCTGACGCACGGGACATAGGTGTTTTCTTAGAGTTTGACTTAGTTACAGCACAAAGTACTGCAAACCACCGAACCGGATTCTTAGGTTTAGGTGGAGGTTATAGAACAAGCAGACACAGTGCCAGAGCAATTAACGGAATGCGTGGTCTTGTTTCAATTGAATACAACATCGTGACCCAAATGTATTCGGCGGCTCGTGATAATAGTGGTAGACTTATGGGAGTTCGAGTTATTGTTTCCCCTGGTGTGTATCAATATTTCTTTGATCAGCTTGCTACACATCTTGAGAATTTCCCCACAGTATCCGTGGCATCTCGTCAGCTTGGAAGTATGCTAAACTCTGACTTTAACGAGGATAGACCATACAACAGGGCAGACGCACAACGAGCAGTCGAGCGCACACTTGCCGCTATGGCACAAGTAGGCGACAGGCATCGCAGTGTGATGGTTGACGCCGGTAATGCGTACGTGTTCCAATATGCAGACCACATTATGTCAATGCCGTTGACAAGTAGTAATCTGCGAGGGACACATGGTAGCGTGCCGTTCATGGCAATGGTTTTGCAAGGCTCTACAAACTTTGCAGGTCGTCCGCTAAATATGTCTAGTTCCACAGAAATAGAAGTGTTGCGTGCTATTGAAAATGGCTCTGCACCGCACTTTACTGTAGCTTATCGGAACTCACATGTTCTTATGAACTATTTGCCGCGATATTTCTCTATCGGCTTTAACATTTGGTTTGACGAGATTGTGGCAATCTACAATGTTCTGAACGAAAATCTTGCTGACTTGCAAGACCAATTTATGATTAGTCACGAATTTATTGTTGGCGAACGTGTTCCAAACGAACAGGAGCGCGAAGAATTCGCCCAACGTGCAGAAATTATTATTGGCATTGCATACGGATTATACCAAGAAGCACAGCGTGCCTACACCAATGCAACAGAGTTGCACGCTCGCTTGGTAGCAGAAGGCAGAATTGATGCGGAAAATGTTGCGAACACATTCTATCGCAACATTGCTGCTACTGCTTTATCCCTTGAGTCTGCAAGAGCGCATTACGAACTAACAAGGTTGACTTACGCCACGGAGCAAGAAGCACAATATGACGAATACGGAAACTTTATCCCTACTCGTTACACAGTGCAAGATTCGTCAATTGTAATGACAACATACGAAAACGAAGTTCGTTTTATTATCAATTACAACCAGTTTGAAATTACAACAGTTGTAGATGGTACAACGCACACCGTTCCGGCGCTTGGATTTATCCGAATAAATCCGTAAGCGTAAGCATTTAATTTTACAACAACTATGGGATTGTTTATGTAAACACCAAAACAATCCCATAGTATCCACAAGCACCTCTAAAGCAGGTGCTACCATAGGAGAGTTCTCATGGCTGAATTAGTAAAGGAAAGTGTGCCCAAAACAAAGCCCAAGGCACCGCAAAGAAAGCGTAAAAGCAAGTCTTTGGAAAAAATAAAATCACGCTCAGGGTGGCTATTTATTTTGCCGCTTCTTATTGGCTTGATTTTTATATATGTGCCGATTTTGGTTAATTCTATTAACTTCAGCTTTAGCAGTATTCGACATGTTGCCGCAGAAGGGGTAAACGAAGTTACAAATGTTGGATTTCGCAACTATGTTACTGCACTTGGTAGCACAGAAGATGGCAATTTAGGTTTTATTGAAAACCATTTAGTTAGTGGATTAAGACAGCTTGCATTTACTATTCCGCCAGTTGTTGTGTTTTCGCTTTTTATTGCCGTGCTTCTTAACCAAAAAATGATGGGGCGCGCCGCATTCCGTGCAATATATTTCGTACCTGTCATTATTGCTACAGGACTAATGGACACCCTTGCGCAGGGAAATATCATGGTTGGCGTAGCGTATGGTGACGGAGGAAGTGCGATGGCAGAACCTACTGCCGCCAGCGCAATTGTTGGGTGGCAGGTAGAAGCCCTGTTCCAAATCATGGCGATTGGGGATTTCATGACAGACTTTGTTATTGAAATCATGGGTGCGATATTTGATATTATTAACCGCTCGGGAGTGCAAATTCTAATCTTCCTTGCCGGGTTACAGGCTATCCCTGCAGAAGTTTACGAATCGTGTCGCATGGATGGTGCAACCTCGTGGGAAACCTTCTGGAAAATAACATTCCCTATGATTTCACCAATGATTTTGGTAAATACAGTTTATTCAATTATTGACTTCTTTACTGCTTCCAATAACACCATCATGGGAGAGATTTCCCGCACCTTTTACGCAGAAGGAGCGACTATTGCGACTGCAATGGGCTGGTTCTATTTGTTAGTTATTGGTCTTATCATTATGCTTGTTATGGGAGTTATGTCGGCGTTTGTCTTTTACCAACGCAGAGATTAGCAGGATACTTGAAATGAGTGGGTCTTCTATCTTGGTGGAACACGCAATACCACTATTTAGCGCGGAAGGCACGCCCAAAATACAGCCAAACAAGGGTCGAACAATAAATGTTGCCCTTACCAATTAAAGAGGTGTCTTACATGGATGAAAAGTTGATGCCAATCGAAAAAGGCAAAAAAGCAAAGCCCGAAAAGCTGAAGCCGGCTAATGAAGGCAAGAAAAAAAATGTGAAAATCAAAGCAGATTTTGAGCGCACATCATGGATTAAGCGAAATTCTATAAAATATTTAAGATGGAATTTCTTCTTTTCAGTAATATTTCGATTTTTTAGATTTATGTTACTGTTGGGAGGTGCGTTTGTCATCTTGCTCCCGTTCTTCACAATGATTGCAGGTTCATTCATGACCCATGCGGATGTTGTGGATATTACAGTGCGGATGATTCCCCGTTACCCTACCCTTGCAACCTATTCAGCAATTATCGCTGAAAACAACTTCTTTCCAATATTGGGAATGACAGCGTTAATCAGTTTTTTGGCTGCGTTCTTTCAAATGGCTGTGTGTTGCCTTATTGGTTACGGACTTGCAAAGTTTAAGTTTCGCGGTAATGGGCTGATAATGGCAGCGGTGATTGTTTCTCTTATTATCCCTCACGAAATGCTACGCTTGTCAATGCAAAATCACATGGGCGGATTTGACCTGTTATGGGATCTTGGCTTGCTTGGAGCACCAGGAATACTTGGTCTGGTTGGAGCGTCGCCTCTTAACTTGATGAACACGTACGCTCCGCTAATGATGCTTTCGCTCACCGGCCTTGGATTTAAGAACGGACTGTTTATCTTCATCTTTAGACAGTATTTCAAGGGTGTGCCAGACGAGTTAGAAGAGTCGGCGTACATTGATGGCTCTGGCGTTTTGCGCACATTCTTCAAAGTTATTCTTCCCCTTTCGGTTCCTATGATGATTACAGTGTTTCTGCTGTCGTTTTCGTGGCAATGGACGGATGAGTTTTATGCAAGACTTTTCTTCCGTCAAGTGGCAGGGCAAGCAAGGTTGCTTCCGGACATTATTGCAAGAATTCCTGCCTCTATCGCTGTTCAAACCGGAACAGGTGGAGAGGAATTATTCCATGCAACAATTCGTAATACAACAGGTTTGATGATTATTATTCCACTTGTCATTATCTATCTGTTCTTCCAGCGTAAATTGATACAAGGGATTGAACGCTCTGGTATTACCGGATAATTTTCGCAACAAAAAACAAAAAAACACTTGACAAAGGCAATAATATGTGATATAATTGCCTTTGTCAATGAAATTATGCTGTTAAATGTTTCAAGGAGGATGAAAAGTGCCGAATATTAAATCTGCAAAAAAGCGTGTTAAAGTTATTAAGAAGAAAACTCTTGAAAACAAAATGTACCGCTCAGCTCATAAAACGCTTATTAAAAAGTACGAAGCTGCTGTTGCCGCAGGGGACAAAGATACTGCTACAAAGCTGTATCCTGACCTTGTAGCTAAAACAGACCGTGCGGCTTCTCGTGGAATTATCCATAAAAATGCTGCCGCTCGCAAAAAAAGTCGTTTTACTGGTATGCTTGCCAAAATGTCGTAGCATACGCGGAGACAAAAATCCAAAATCAAAATCCAATAGGAAAAAGCTCCCCCTCACAATTTGAGGGGGAGTTTTGTCTTTAACTCAGCTCGTTTCTTGCTCTGAATGACGCTTTGCTTTTGTGTCAACACTATATATACATCAACACTAAAGGAGAAATAACATGAATCTAAAAGGCTCACGCACCGAAGCCAACCTTCACGCCGCTTTTTCCGGGGAGAGCATGGCACGTAACAAGTACACCTATTTCGCCGCGCAGGCACGAAAAGACGGCTATCAGCAAATTGCCGAGCTGTTCGAGAAAACCGCAAACAACGAAATGGCTCACGCCAAACTGTGGTTTCGTCATCTTGAGGGCATAGGCACAACCGAAGAAAATCTTACTGCCGCGGCAAGTGGCGAACATTTCGAGTGGACGGATATGTACAAAAAGTTCGCCGAAGAAGCTCGTGCCGAGGGTTTTGAAGCCATTGCCAAACAATTTGAGGATGTGGGTGCAGTTGAAAAGCACCACGAGGACAGGTACTTGCAGCTACTTGCAAACATTCGGACTGGCAAAGTGTTCCACAGCGAAAATCCCGTCTGTTGGGAGTGTCGCAACTGTGGGCATATCGAGAATGTTACCACCGCTCCCGAAGATTGCCCTGTGTGTCACCATCCAAAGTCCTTTTTCGAGCGGGTGCAGGAAAATTATTGAATACAAAACCCTCCCTGCAAACGGGAGGGTTTCAACTTGAAGTAAGAACCTGTATTCAGTAGTGTCAAAAGTCCGCATATTGACATATTTTACGCCACTCGTCGTTGCTCGTCAGTAAAATATTCCCGATATTCGCCCTCCTCGCGCCTGGATTGGCGTGAAAATCTGCACAATATCCGAACATTTGCCATACTGAATACAGGTTCTAAGTCTTTTTTGTCTTGGGGCGTTGCCCCAAACCCCACCAAAAAACTTTTTGCAAAAAGTTTTCTGGACTTTCAAAAACCTTAATACAAAAGCATTTCATGCTTTTGCGAAGAAAAGTTTTTAGTCCAGTTTTTTTCAAAGCCCTTGTGAGCGCTGAAGGCGACAGTATGGGCGGTTTGCGTTTTTGTGCTCCCTGAGCGGTGTCGGTGGCTTTGCCGCCGAGCAGGCTCAGGATAATTGCACATCCGTCCAGCAGGTCGCCGAAATGCGTGAGCGGGCAAGGTGGTGCGGTGTGGGCGCACAGCCCACGACCTTGACCTTTATCGACAGTCTGTACCACCCTGATATGGTGGGTACTCCACACCAGCCCCCAAATGAAAGGAGTAAATAATCGTTCGTGCCACCTCTTGCCCTGTAAGGTTTTCCAAAGCGCGGCGGTAGTATCCCAGTTGCAGACTGTGACGGCGGCGAAGCTCCTTTGCTACTGCATCATGGGGCATAGTGGCGGGAAAGCGGTCCGTCTTATAGTCCACAAGGTGAATCCGCCCCCCTGCGTCAACAAAGTAGCAGTCCACCACCCCCTGCACAAGGATTGTTTCCTCTGCCAGAGCAGCGATATTCTTCGGGTCGGTGGCGAACTCCGCCGCAGGCAAGCGAACATTAAAGCGTCGTTCACGGAAAAGCTGTGGTGCTGATTGCATTTCGGCGTAAAGGGGAGAAGCGAAAAATGCTTCCAATCGCTGAATCTCCACTCGCTGTGCCACCTGTGGCGAGATAAATCTTGCGGCTGTAAGGCGGTGCAGTTCCAGCTGAACGCCGTTGCGTGCCACCTGAGCAAAGTCGCAGAACTGCATGAATGCGTGGGTGGCAAGCCCCGCCAGCCGTGCGGTTTCCTCCACAGGCGCGCTTTGCATGAAGAGGGGCGTGCGATAGTTAGCGGCAGTCTGGAAGGGAGTAGATTCCTCGCTTTCGTCTAAAATTCCCGGGTACAGCCGTGACACCGACAGCTTGGAGGGCAAGGTGGTCAAATGTTGCCACGGATAGACGAAGTTCAGCCGTTCCTCGGCGGTTCGCCTGTCACTCTCGCTTAACGCAGGTTGGGCGGTGGTTGGAAGAGAAGGAGCTTCTGTCGGCTCGTCTGTCGCTTCCTCCGTAGGCGTGGCAATGTGAATGGTGTAATCCGTCCCCTCTTTCAGCGGTGGCAATGTCATCAGCACCCACGAGAGAAATGTGTCGCAGTTATCCAATTGATACGGAGAAAGGAAATTTTTGTTCACACGACTTTTATCGATTAAAGTTTCAGGCAAAACTGTGTGTCCGCCCGGCGCAGAAGTTTTGCCAACCAAAATCAGCGTACTTTCCGCCCGTGTAAGGGCAACATACAGGTTACGCACCTCTTCTTCAATATCATCTCGCCGCCCAAGAATGGCGGCGGTTACGCCAAAAATGCTGTCACGGCGGGAAATCAATTGCTCATCAGGCAGGCGCGGAGCAAACCCAAGGGTGCCATGATGGGCAATCTCGGAACTTGTATTGCCACCACCGATTTTTCGCCCCATGCCACACAAAATCACCACCGGGAACTCCAACCCCTTTGAAGCGTGGGTGGACATAATGTTCACCCCGGTTTTGCTTGGCTCGTTTTTGCGGTTTCGTTTGCCCCTGGTTAGCTTGTGAATATGGCGAAGCAACCCCGACAGGTCAGGGGCGGCGGTGTTAGCTTCGTATTGTCGCACAATTCCGAAAAATTGCAGCAAATCTTCGCTGTCCCAAAGAGCGGTGCCACCAAATGTTGCGGTGACAAGGTTGTGCACTTGCTGGGCAAGCGGTAGGGTCGCCCCCTCACGGCGGGTTAGCTCCATAAAGGCAAGGAACGCCTGCACAGTTTGATGGAGGTGTGTGTTGCCCGTAATGGCATAGGCTTGAAGATTTTCGTATAGGTTCGCCCCATCGTGGGCTTCCCTAATTGCCGCCAAATCCTCTACTCGAAGCCCGAATTTCGGCGAGCGGAGCGCACCGGCGGTGTACACATCGCTGGCGGGGTTGTCTGCGGTTTCTAATAGGCAACGAAGGACGCAAATCTCCTCTCGCTCCCAAAAATCAAGCTCTTCTCCTGTACCTACAGGAATATCAAGTGCGGTTAGGGCTGAAATTATGGCTGGAGCGGTATTCTTTGGTGAACGCATGAGAATGGCGATTTCGTGAGGTTTTACACCGGAGGTAATGTGCTGTTCCACAAGGCGGGCAACCACCGCCCCCTCCTCCATTTCGTAGGGGCAGATATGCAGTTGAACAGGAGTGTTTTCAGGGCGGTTGCTTTTAGGGTTAAGGTCATCTTCAGGCACATAGCCGATAGCCGCCGAAAAAGGGAGCAGTCGCGAGAAAATAGCGTTGCAGGTACGGATTACAGGGTGCGCAGAGCGAAAATTATCCGACAAAAATATTTTTTCACCCTCACCACCACTATGTGTCGAATAGCGGTCACGATAGCCTGAGAAAATATCAGGTCTTGCCCCACGAAAGCCGTAAATGCTTTGCTTCACATCACCTACCATGAACACATTGTCCCGCCCAATTGCACGGAAAATGGCATCTTGGGTATAGTTTGTGTCCTGATATTCGTCCACATAAATATGGTCGAACCCAACGGCAACCGCGGCGGCAATTTTGGTGGGAGTGTGGTCTTTCACCAACAGTTCATAGGTGAATCGCTCCAAATCCCCAAAGTCCACCACTCCACGCTGTCGCTTTTCCGCAAGGAGGGCGGTATCAAAGGCAACAAGCACACGATGAAGGGTAGCAAGCAAGTCGGCACTTTGGCGAGAATCTTTGGTGAACTGTGCCGAGGAAAAATCAAGTCCGATTTTGCCGCGTTTGCTTTTTTTTGTCTTGTTTTCCGGTTTATCACGGAGTATGTACTTATGAAAATCAAGTCGTTGTTCACGGAAAAATTCGCAAATTTCGTCTTTTAACTCGGCTTTTAGGGGCTTCAATTTTTGGGGAACAAACAAGTCAAGGCGGGCAATAACCGCCGAATAATCTCGCCCGTGTTCAAGGTCGACAAGCAGATTTTCGATTAGCTCAAGGTCGTAAGGGAACGCCTCTCCGTGGCTTTTCCACAAATGCTCACAGTCCTCGAAATGCTCGATTGCGGTGTTATATACCTTGTGATAGTGTCGCAAGATACCCGCAAAATTCTCCCGAATTACCCGTCCGTATGGAGTAGAAAACAGGTTATCTGCATTGACAGAGGTCATGGCGGTGGCAGTTTGTAAAACAGCACCAAGCCCCCCCTGTTGTGACAACGCACTACTGTACAGGGAAAGCAGAGTATTTTCTAATGTTTCTTCGCTGTGGACAGTTAGCTGGTCGAAAAGAGCAAGGGTGCTTTGGTCATCTGAAAGGTAAAATTCCTGCGTAACTTTTTCAAGCACCGTGCGGGAAAAGGCTTCTTCCTCCACCTCGTCCATCATACGAACCTTTGGCGGCAAAGCAAGCGCGGCGAAATTTTCCCGTACTATATCAAGGCAAAAGCTGTGTATTGTGCCAATTCTGGCGTGCGGCAGGGCAAGATATTGTCTTGCAAGGTGACGATTTTGCGGGTCTGCAAGCATAGCGGCACGAAGGCTTTTACGCAATTTCTCCTGTAAACTCGCCGCCGCCGCACGAGTGAAAGTGACCACAAGCATACGGGAAAGTTCACTCCCCTCGGTTAGCTGTCGCATAATCCTTTCGCACAGCACCGAGGTTTTTCCGCTACCAGCCGCCGCTGACACAAGAATATTCCTACCGCCCGAGTTTATGGCGGCTTGCTGTTGGGGTGTCCAGTTTGTCATAAGCGTTTCCTTTCGCACATCATCCGAAAATCGCAATGTTCGCATGGCTTGATAGTGGTATGCTCGATGGGTTTTGCCGCCGCATCACCCGACTTTATTCCGTCAGCAATGCGGGCGACAGCGGTAGCAAAAGTGGCAAGAATATCGCCAATCCCGTCCGCAGGCAAAATATTGGCTTTTTTCGCACCCATTGGCTCAAAGCCTGCAAGAAAAATGCCATGGCGAGTGAATTTTTTCTGGGCTTCTGTCCAAATATCTGCCTCAGACAGCCCCCATGGTACTGTGGCGGTAGGGCGTTTGGCAGTGTAGTACAATGCTCCCACCGGAGTGACCTCACTGTTCGGGGGTAACTTCAAAAACTGTGCCAGCTCCCTTTTGTTTCCTTGCAGTGCATGAAGATATAGGGGCAGTTGCAGGGAAAGTCCGTGGTGTTCCATGTCTTTCTGTGAAAAACCCTGCTCGCTGGATTTATAGTCGCAAATTCGCACAAAGGCTTGTCCCTCTGTTATCGCCACATCTACCCGGTCAAGCACTCCCGACAGCACCGCATTTGTGCCGTCGGATAGGGGGATGGACACAGGGGGCAGGCTGTTGTTTTTCGTGCCGAAAGCAAGCTCGAATGCCGCAGGCGCAAAGGGAGAGTTTGCTAACTCTTCTCCAATGTCCCGCACCACAATTGCCGCCGCGTTAGCTTGCCGCCGCAACAGCTGATATAGTGCCACATGACGGGTTCTTGCCTGGTTCATGGACACGCCGGTCACCATGCGGCAGAATCGGTCGGCACACTCCCCCATAGCGTAGGCTGGAGGGGCTGTGGGGCTGTTGCGGAAGAAATCCTCGAGTAAGTAGTGCATGATCTCCCCTGCAACCAAGGCGGGGGATTGTTCGTATTGGGGCGTTTTTAGCCCAAGCGGGTAACGACAGGCGTGAAGTCTTGGGCATCGGGCAAATGCGTCAAGTCGTGAGTGGGACAGACGCATATCACCCTTGTATTGCTCCCTTGCCGCCTCTCCAATGTTGTCGTCAGACACAGCAGGCACAGCCCCACCTTTCGCCAACAGTGCCACAGCAGACGGACCATAGGCTTTGTCTATTGGGGCAAACTCGTTCCACTTTGCCGTGGGCAATTCGGGAAACACATCGCCCATGGCTTCAAGGATTAAAGACGGGTCGAGCTGTTCTCCTGCGGTGTTTTTTGTGGGGTATGAAACAGTCAGCGCATCAGTAGCAATGCCCGCCGCCGCAAGGAAAAGAAAGCACTCTTCTGCCATGGTGTCTACTGGGTTGGGGGCAAGGTCAATGCCCACATCTGCAAGTGCGTCAAGCTCTCCACGAGTGAGCAGGGAAGGAGTTTCAGTCTTTTTCGGAAACATTCCCTCTGCCGCCCCAAGTACATAAACATACTTTTTGTCATAGGCACGAAGCAACAGGGCGTCCGCCACAACCACCTGGTCAACCGAGGTGGGAATCCGCCCAATGTCCGCTTCGTTTATAAGCAAAGCCAGCATTGCGGCGTATTCGGCGGCGTCTGTAGTCATATCTCCTGCAACTGTTACAAGCTGGTCAAGGGCGTCGCATATGTAGTTCCAGATTTGGGCGGATTCTTGTGACGCCGCTCCTGATTCAAGATGGCTGGCTTCCTCTAATTTTTGCGGAACTTCAAGGTCGCACAGCAGGGCGTACACCGCTTCTGACTGCCCGCGTACCCTCTGTCCAAAATCTTCGCAAAACTTTACCACAGGAGCAACCAAACGCCGTCGCAGGTCGTTCAAATGGTCAAGTTTTTCGCGGTTTTCTTCCTCTTCCTCCTGGGAGCGCGGCACACGATAGCCAAGGGGGTTCATGTGCCAGTCCTCCCGCCACATTGCGCCGCTTATCTTCCATGTCCGAGTATATTGCTCAAGGGTGAAAACTTCCCTTTCGGTCAGGTGGGTCAGCCCTGTTTTGGCGTAGGCAAGCACATCTTCCCCACGCCAGCCCCCACGGGCAATTTGCAGGGCAGACAAAATCACCCGCACCGCCGCCCTCCCCGAGAGGGGTGCACGCTGTGACACGAAAAAGGGTATGCCAAAGCTCCGCAAAGTGTTGTCCAACACTCCGGCATAATCTCCCCAAGTCCGCATGGTGACAACATGGTCGCTGTACCGCCCGCCTGCCATAACGCTTTTGGTGATAGCCACGGCGGTTGCGTGGGCTTCTTCGGCAATGGAAGTGCATTCAAGGATATTTATTGCTTCAGACGCCTGCACCCTCTCACGGCCCCCCTGTTCCGCCCACATATTATCGCACAACAGTTGTAGATGAGGATGGCGGCTATGGGTTTCCGTCGGCAGGGAAACAATCGCAATATTTTGCCCCAATTGTGCGGCGATTTCTCGCACACGTTCCTCGGTTTTATGCAGTTTGCCCAGCACATGGCGGCGGTCGCTTTCCTCCCGTCCCCAAAAAAAGCTTACTCCTGCCGCTTGTGCCATAATGGCAGAAATCACCTGAAATTCTTGCCCTGTAAAGCCGGCAAAACTCTCTAACAGCACATGGCGGTCGCCGAAAAAATTATATGTGGCAAGGGTTGCAGTCAGTCTGGTAAGGTCATCCTCAGGGTCGTCATAATCTGCCACAATCGCCCCACGAAAAGCGTCCTGGACAAGGGAAATGTCGTGAAGTTTGTCCGCAAGAGTGCCGTTGCCCTGTTCGCGCAAGCGGCGGATTTCCGTTGATAAATCGCTCCCGTTTACCCCTGAGCGGGTCATGTTTGTGCAAAGGGCGGAAAATTCTTTTGCCCGTGGCAGGTCTGCCGCACCAGAATATTGCTTCAGCAGGTGGGCGACTGACTCTAACACTCGCCGCATGACAAGCACCCTTGCCCCCTTGCCGATATAATTATAGCACAGCCCCCCAGCCTCACGGAAAACCCGCTCACACAAGCGGCGGAATGACAGCACCTCTACCTGCTGTGTGTCGGCATTAGTGCGGGGCAGCGCGGCGACGGCATCTGCCATCATTCCTTCGCTTCGTACTAACTGTTGTTCAGGCACAAGAAGCACCACCCGATGACCGCCACGGAGTAGTTCGGTGGCGGTTTGGGTGGTGTGATGTGGATTTTTGGTGTAGGTGAATGTTATCATAGGTGAATCGCGGCGAAGTCTTTCGTAAGTTTTGAGTATGCTTGAATGGCTATCAAGATAGACCAATTGCAAAGTTTCGGTTTTTCATTGTCATTAAGGTTGTAATGAAACAAAAGTGTAGCTTAAATTCAAATCTTAAAGCAAACAAACAGCATCGTCATTGCAAAGCGGTGATTTTCCGCGTGCAATCCAGTGAAGCGGTCTTTGTTCTAAAATTGTTGCAAATTAAATGAAATTTCGCACTGCACATTTCTGTAAATCCCCTTCCTCGGGAAGGGGTGGATTGCGACTGTCCTTGTCGCAAGACGGGGTAGGACAGTAGTGAAGTTTTGATGTATGAAATTATATATTTTGCGTCCTACCCCGTCACTCGCTATGCTCGTG
>Ga0209755_10002135_pt1 | contig 27858 bp, 24 predicted proteins | sample TergutCo191P1_FD_187301 | JGI IMG/M metagenome (GOLD analysis project Ga0209755, IMG submission 187301) | Cornitermes sp. P1 segment gut microbial communities from Petit-Saut dam, French Guiana - Co191P1 (SPAdes) (version 2) | ecosystem: Host-associated > Arthropoda: Insects > Digestive system...
GCAGGAGTTGAAAAAATTTAATTTTAATAAAAGACAAATTGCCGAGCCTAAGTTTATGGAAATTCCAACACTTAGGGAGGTTTTGGAGTTATTGAAGCCGCATAAAGATATAACTATAAATATTGAAATTAAAAATAATATAGTTGGTTATTATCTTATTGAGGAAAAATGTCTAATGCTGGTGAAAGAATTTGACATGCTGGAAAGGATTTTATTCAGCTCATTTAACCATTTTACAATGAAAATTATAAAGAATATTGAGCCTAATGCAAAAACAGCACTTTTATGCGGTGGCAGCATAACAATCACTGCGGGTCAATGTTTGGCTCTTGGCGCAAGCGCTTTGAATTTGGATGCCCAAGCGATGAGGCGGTTTGGGATTCTTAAAGAAGCTATGGCACTTAAAATTGAGGTAAATGTTTGGGGAATTTCAAGTGAAGCAGACCTATTGTATGCCAATGATATGCGAGTGAATTCTGTTATAGTTAATAATATAGCATACACAAAGAGTGTGTTGGCAAATACAGTTTCAGAAAGCGACAGTACGCTTTATAATGGTATTTTGTGCTGGTATCCTTTTATTCAAAATTCTTCTGTTTTGGATTTGAGCAATGGCTTGTTAACAGATATGCTGAAAGTGAAATGCGATAAAGTTATGGATGAAAATTCAAATGAGACTTTTGATTATGCCGTTGTTTCTGAACCAAAGGAAATTTCCGTTTCTTATTTGCAAAATTTGCGTTCTCGTTTAAATTCCAATGGTCGTTTGCTTTTAGCTTTTGAAAATCCTTGCGGAGTAAAAAAAATGTGCAGGGAAATATCTAATATTAAGCATTTAAACAGAAAGCAGATTGAGGAAATGCTTCACGCCACAGGATTTAAAAAGCAAAAATGGTATTATCCGCTTGGGCACCATCGCGCAGCTTTTGAAATTTTTTCGGAAAATGCGATGCCAAATGAATTTTTTGGGAATAAGCCATTTTATGGTTTTTCTGTAAGTGAAATGCATCTGTTGCAAAACTCCGTTAAAATAGGTATTTTCGAGGATATTTGCAATAGCTATTTAGTGGAGGCTCTGGTTTCGGAAAAGGATGAAAGCTGTGAAGCTGATTATGCTAAGATTACGCTTTATCGTAAGCCAGACAAGAGGTTTACAACTGTAGTGAATTCAAATAATACTGTTAGAAAAATCGCTTTGCACCAAGATACAAAACCTCGCTTGAAAGATATTTGCGAAAACCATAGAATTTTAAATGAGCTTGGCATAGCAGCCATTCCTATAAGTTTAGAAGAAAGTGGAAATTCGGCTTTAATGCCAAAAAGCGATGAGCCGGTTCTTTGGGATTATTGGCTGGAAAAGATAAAAGCGGGAACATTTGATGAGAAAGAGATGCTTTCGCAGTATGACTATATAAGAGATTCTATTTTTAAGGTATATGAGAAAACAAAGAAATGTTTTTGGGAGCTTGTACCGGCAAATGCTTTTTATAATGAGGAAAAAAAACAAATTACATTTTTTGACCAGGAATTTTCAACTGAAAATTTGGACCCAAACGTAGCGGTCGTTAGAGCTATACACGCATTTAAATACCAGCTACTTTTGAACGAGTGGGATAAAACAGGCCGTATATATGAAACCCTTAAGGAACGATATCTTGTGAAAGAAAAGTTTGATGAATTGTTGAAAATTGCACGTGAGAGAACAAGTTATGTATTTGGGTAAAATTTATTTTCTACATTTAATCCTTGATAGCCAAAGGAGATCTTTTTATGTATAAGCTACTTGAAAAAGCCGAAAAATATGACGATATTGTTGTATGGGGCTTCGGAGGAAGAGGAAAATATTTATTCAACCTTTTGCAAAATAATTTTCCCAATAAATCTCTGCACTTATGCGATCGAGCTAAACATACTAATCATAATTATACAATTCTATTACCGGAAAATGCGTATGAACAATACCAAAACGCATTATTTGTTGTAGGTATCGAAATACAAAAACGTTCCATAATTGATGATATGCGAAAGTTAGGAATCCCGGCAGGCAATATCTTTCTCCTAAGAGGTGTTACTCATAATTTAGATTATCACTTAACCGAACATTGCAACTTAAATTGCATAGGATGTTGCCATTTTTCAAATTTAGCTAAAGAAGAATTTGCAGATTTAGAAACTTTTGAAAAAGATACCAGGCAAATTGCAAAAATTTTCAACCAAAATCTATACTCTTATAATCTACTTGGAGGCGAACCTTTATTGCACCCAGATATTGAGAAATTTGCTATTGCCGCAAGAACCATATTGCCTAAGAGCATTATACGTATTCTCACTAATGGAATTCTTCTACCCAATATGCCGGATAGCTTTTGGGTTACTTGCAACTCTAATAATATTGACATCAACGTTACTCACCTCCCAATAAAAATAAATCTTCCGCTCATTGAAAAAAAACGAAAAGAATTTGGTGTAGTAGTAATATATACAAATGAAGAAAGAGCGTGGAGTAAAAAAATATTGAATATTGAAGGAACATGCGATCCGGAAGAAAGCTTTCGCAACTGCGGACAAGATACGAATTGTTCCAGATTATATAAGGGACGTTTATATCCATGCACTATTGTTGGCAATGCCGAGCACTTTAACAGAAAATTTGGGAGCAATCTTGCGCATGCCAGCGAAGACAGCTTGGACATATATGCGGTTAATAATGCGCAAGAAATATTTGACTGGATATCAAAGCCAAAACATTTCTGTCGCTATTGTGATGTGAAAAAATGGCACGGCATAGAGTGGCGTACTTCAACAAAAACAATAGAAGAGTATTTACTAAATTCTCCATAATGGAACTTCTCAAAAAACTACAATGCGCTGAACTCGCCGTTTTAAGCGAATTTGCAAGAGTATGCAAAGAGCATAACCTAAAATGGTTTGCAATGTTTGGCACACTTTTAGGCGCAGTTCGCCACAAGGGTTTTATCCCCCACGATGACGACATAGATATAGCAATGCCAAGGCATGATTATGATTTTTTAAGAAACAATACTCACCTGTTCAAAGAACCGTTTTTTCTGCAAACCCCGCAAAACGATCCTGCGGCAAGTGTAAAGTTTCTTAAATTGAGAAATTCCAACACCACCGCCATCCCGGAAAATTTTCCGCAAATTCTTACTAAGGGCGGAAATATGGGCGTTTGCATAGATATCATTCCCCTTGACAATATGCCACCTGCAAAGGATGCATGGCAGTTGCAAAGAGTTATAACCAAAACCTATTATCAAATGAAATTCAGTGCGGCATTAATGGAAAATGAAGGCGAAGAAGTTCCTGAATTTAAACTTTTCATATGCATAGCAAATGGAGGAATAGCAAATGCGTACGCACAGTTGGCAAAGCAATACGAATATCTATGTTCCAAATGCAAAGAATCTGATTTTTATTTTATGCCAACTTTACAGGGGCGCATTGTAAAATTCAGAAAACAGTGGTTTGAAAAAACTTTGGATTTGGATTTTGAAAACATAAAAATTCCGGTGCCAAGCGAATATGAGCGAATTTTAAATATATGCTACCCTTATGGCGCAGACATCGAAGATTTGGAAGAAGACGAAAAAGAAAAAAAACATTTTGCAATAACAGACACTGAAAAGCCTTATGCTGATTATATTAAGCCATACACAGATATGCTGAAAAACTCCGGCGATAAGGATTTTTTTGTGTTTGGTGCCGGAGATAGCTTGCGTATATGGCTTGAAAGATATGGACTAAAAAGTCAAACTAAATTTATTTTTGATAATGATCCTTTAAAATGGGGAATGAATATTTATGATTTACCCATTAAAAAACCAGCAGAATTGCCAAAGCTCATAAAAGAAAATACCCGTGTTTTAATAGCCAGTATTTATCACGAGAAAATTTCTGAGCAGTTACGCAAAATGGGGATTGAAGATTTTTATATATTCATAGACGGTTGGAAATATGCTTGCGAGTGAAACGGATAAACATTGGAAGATAGGCTATGTGAGTGGGTCTTTTGACCTGTTTCACATTGGACATTTGAAGCTATTGCAAAGAGCAAAAGCACGTTGCGATTTTTTGATTGCCGGAGTTTTAACAGATGAGCTTATTTTTAAACACAAAAGAAAAATGCCAGTTATTCCTTTAAGTGAAAGGATGGAGATTATAAGCTCCATAAAATATGTTGATAAGGTTGACATTACAACTCCTGATATTATCCCTAAGATAGAAGCTTGGAAAAAACTAAAATTTGATGTTATGTTCACGGGCGATGATCACCTTGCAGAAACAAGAGAAGAAAAAGCATTAAATGAAGTTGGCGCAGATTTGGTATTTTTCCCTTACACAAAAGAACGCTCAACCACAGGCATTAGAAAGGATATCGGCGGTGAGGCAAGCAAGGAAAACCAAGCTAAAGCCAGCATAGTTGTAACATGTTACAACAAAGAACAATACATAGCCGGCATGTTTAATTCCATATTGGCACAAAAATGGAATAACATTGAAGTTGTTTTGGTAAATGACGGCTCAACAGACAAAACCGGGGAGATAATTGCAGAATACGAAACAAAATTCAAAAACCGAGGATACTCCATAGTAACGATAAATCAAAAGAATAGCGGAGTTATAACGGCAGCAAAAAATGGTTTATTAGCCTGTACAGGGGATTATTTTTGCATAGTTGATGCAGATGATAAACTTGCTCCCGAATACGTAAGCTTGCCGGTGAGTTTTTTAGAAAAACACAAAAAGTTTGATTATACAATGTGTAATTATTATACAGATGATTTCAATAACCCCAAGCAAGAACCTTCACGATATAAAATAAACATAAAAGATAGCGAAAAAAATATGCTTTCCTGTTATTTAATGTCAAGAATTCCAAATATGCCTTGGCTTTATATGGTTCGTAGTTCTTATTTAAAAAAAGATTTTTTTAAGAAATCTTATGAAACCAGCTCAAAAGGAACCCACGAACCTGGGTTTAACATTCCGTTAATGATTTTAGGCGGGAATGTGAAAATTATAGACGAACCGCTTTACCATTGGAATAAAACCGTAGACTTAGGCAGGCACAGTTATTTTTCCAAATACAAAGAGCAAGAAAAACATGTGGCAAAATATCGTAAATTAATTGAACTGGCTATAAATTCCATCCCAAATAAAATAGCAAACAGGAAACAAAAGGACTTTTTTATAATGCAAGCTCAATTAAAAAAGGTAACATCTTTGGTTTTTCATAGCACGGACGATAGATGCATTTTAGACGGCAATATACATAAAAAAGAAGCTGTAAAAAATTTATTGAAATTTATAAGCAATTTAAAAATTAAAATTGAAGCCAATTATGTAGAAGGTAGAGAAATGTTGCTTATACGCATATTAAGAGCTTTATTCTTGACAAATGAAAATATATTTGCAAAAAAAATAATCTGTTATGGAGTAAAAGGGAAAATTGCAGAAAATTGGTTGCCTCTGCTTTTGCCTTTAATAAAAATTAAATATCAAATTGAGTTATGGGATAAAAACGGAGATGGCAAAAACATAAAAATTCCCAACTTTAAATATTTGAAAAAAGACGATGTAATATTTGTATTCCCCAAAAAAGAGGAAGTCGTAGAAGAAGTTAAAGCCGAATTGAGAAAAATTGATTTTAAAAATGCTATATTTAATGTAAGTGAAATGGTAGAATATTTAGGAGTTCCCAGATGAGAACAATTATCACATACGGAACCTTTGATTTATTCCACGAGGGACATTTTAACCTACTAAAAAGGGCAAAAGACCTTGGAGATAAATTGATTGTCGGAGTTACAACCGAGCAATACGACGTTCAGCGTGGCAAAATGAACGTGGTAGACAGCCTGATGAGGCGCATAGACAATGTGCGCAATTCTGGGATTGCAGACGAAATTATAATAGAAGAACGCGAAGGGCAAAAACTGGAAGATATTCAAAAATACAAGGTTGATATTTTTGCAATAGGCTCTGATTGGGATGGTAAATTCGATTATTTAAAGGAGTTTTGTGAAGTTATTTACCTTCCAAGAACAGAAAATGTTTCAAGCTCCGGAATAAGAACGCTTCGCAGGGAAATAATAAAATTGGGTATTGTTGGCACCGGGCGCATAGCCGGACGCACTATGGAAGAACTGCACTTTGTAAGCGGAATTACTGCTGCCGCAGTTTACAATCCACATCCCAACAGCGTAAAAAAGTTTGCAAAAAAATACGGAATAGTAATTGCAAGTTCTGACTACGAACAATTCCTGAACGAAATAGACGCCGTTTACATAGCCAGCCCCCATGAAACTCATTACGACTACTCTCGCAGAGCCTTGCTCGCTGGCAAGCACGTATTGTGCGAAAAGCCTTTTGTCCTAAAACAAACAGAAGCAAAAGAACTTTTTGACATCGCCTCAGAATTCAATCTAGTTGTAATGGAAGCGATTAAAACAGCTTATTCGCCCGGTTTTTTGAATCTTTTGGCCATTGCCCGCAGCGGAAGAATCGGAAAGATATGCGATATAGAAGCGACATTCACAAAGCTGGTGCCGGAAGCTCCCAAAACCAGAGAATACGACCCTATTTGCGGCGGTTCTTTTACCGAACTCGCAAGCTACTCATTGCTGCCAATAGCAAAGCTGCTCGGAACAAATTACAAAGAATTGCGCTTTGATTTTTCCTCAAACCAAACCGGAGTTGATATATATGCAAAAGCATATTTTAAATATGAAAACGCAATGGCAACAGCAAAAACAGGAATTGGCGTTAAAAGCGAAGGGCAACTGCTGATCTCCGGCACAAATGGATATATTTTAGCAAAAAGCCCCTGGTGGTTGATGAAAGGCTTTGAAGTGTGCTATGAAAATCCTACTAAGAATGAATTTTTCACTACCCCATTCCTCGGCTTTGGAATGCGCTACGAATTTGCGGATTTTTTGCAAAACATAAACGAGGCTTCTTTTAAAAACTTTAAGCTCTCAAAAACAGATTCCATTTTTATGGCCGAAGTTATGGAGAAATTTTTAGAGCAGCGCAAATAGCCTTGCCAGCCGTTCCATCCGAATTCTCCGCAAGGGCGCTAAATGCCTCTCTTTGCCCCTTAACCTCTTTTGGAAAGTTTGTTATAAATTCATGGAAAGCATTTATCAAAGCCCCTTCTCTCGCATAATATTGCTGCGGCTTTATTTCCGGCTCTAAATGCCAAAAATTGCCCTTGAAATATTTTTCATAATCCTCTTTGCTACACTCAAATATATGCTCAGTCACATTATCTGTTTCCAAGTTCAACTCATATAAAACCCTGTTAAAATGCGCATATGCAAAAACCTTTTTTCCGTACCTAAATACGCTTCCGTATTTTAGCCTGTTCGCTGTCCAATCTACAGCAATAGGCATCCCTTTAAACTCTTCAAAAATCTCGGTTTCTTTGTCAAAGCGAAGAATCATATTTGCAAAAGCAGGGAAAAGCATTATATAGCTATCACAATTCACTAAATAAAGGGCATCACCTTTCACAAGATTCTGCGCTGCCGGACTGAAATTTTCAGGGAAATTTTTAAATTCTACAACATTTTTTTTATCCAAATCAATTTTCAAAAGCGCTAACGGTTCCCTTACGGTAATCCATATATTTTTCCCATCGTATATACCCTGCACGGCATCTGCAAATCTTTTATTGCTGAATATTTTTGATATCCGCTGCGTTTCCAGATTGTATTTCATTATTGTATCCGTTTCCTGGAATAAACAAAATATATCCCCACTCCACTTAAAATCTTTCGGAGGAACAGTCGGATAGTTATCAAAAAATATCGGTTTGCCGCTTTCATCTAATCCTAATGCAAAAATAAAACGTTTAGTTGTAATATTATTTTTGGCTTTTAACCCAACCTGTTTGTAAATTTGAGAGTGATAAGTTATTGAGCCGTCTTTTTTTAGAACAATTATGGAATCACTATGGCTGCAAAAGCAGTAGTAATTATCATTGTGTTTAATTGGGCTCATACCCACCCACCCTATCCGAAGAGTCTTATGTTTTATATCTGGTTTAATATAGTGCTTTTCATTTGTTTGCGGATCAAACTCCATAATAAAATCACCGCAATTGGCAAAATTTAACAATTTGCCATCAGCTTCAATTATTGAGCTATAAGGCATTTGAGAAACAAGCCCTTTCTTTTCGCACGTTGTAACAAGCGAGGCTTTATTTTCTATAACATCAAGTTTAAAAAGCCCGTTGGAAAGAGCGTGCCAAGCCCAAGCGTTGCCATTGGAATCAATTCTAAAACTGACGAATTGCAATCTGTTGTGAATATCAGCTACCCACCAACTTTGAATCATAAGCGGCTTGCCCGTAAAACCCCAAAGCACCATTACAGAAGAATCATCACCATAGTAAGCATCGCTTAAAACAAGAGCTCTGTTCAAATCCGGAGAATCATCGTAAATGCCATAGTTTTCGCTCTTGTATTTTTTAACAATATCCAAATACCTACTCAAAAGCATTGGACGCATAGTTTCAAAGGTGCTTATGCTCAACGGATGCGGGCGCCAAAGCAAAATTACATCTTTTTGTTTTTTAAATTCAGCAAGAACATACTCCAGTTTGTCCAAATACTCTTCATTTCTGCTCAATATGGCTGCAATACTGGTATTGTAAAAAACGACTCTCTTGTTTTCCATAAGTTTTTTCCACTCAGCCGGAACTTCAAACTCTTCAATTTTTGTATTCACAATTTTATCTATTTTTGGGTTGCCTAACCCTAGGAATTTTCTCGCCGGGTCTCCATACTGCATGCCAAAATATCTTTTAAACCCTTCTATAAAATATTTTTCTTCCAGTTTTGTTTGGCAGATTATTTTATGAGCGTTGAAATATACCGGAGCCCAAGCATAATTATCGGGAAATCTTGCATTTGGTTCTTTGACACCTCTTTCCGTATAATACGGAACAAAAACAAGGCAATCCGTAAAATTTTTCAGCTTATCCGAGTAATAATCAGGATGTACGCTTGTTATTGTATTACAGCCATCATAAGGATTATGTATAAAAATAACATCCGGTCGCCGCTCCGCAATATTGTATTTGCGATAATCAATCAAAGGTATATTCTTAGGGTAATCCGTTTCCCAATGCATTTCCGTAAATTTTCCGCCTTTTATGTCATAGTATGGAATTGGCATAACCAAAGCATCACAGTGATCTTTTGCTGCAAGATAAATGCTCTCCAAGCTATCCCACATAGAAGCTTTATACGGCAAAAAAAGGACTTCCTTTCTAGTTTTTATTTCTGCAAAAGCAGATTCAAGTTTTTTTATTTGAGCAAACAAAGACTCATTATCATTCATCTTTATGGTCGCATCAATAGATTGCAACAATTCCTCGCATTCTCTGGCATCTTCGCCTTCCAGGTTTTCCCTTAGGCATTCGCAAGCTGCCATAAGGTCCTGAATTTGCTCAGCCGGGTCTGCCAGCTTGGGCAGCAAATCTGCCATTTTGCCCATTGTTGCAAGCAAGGCAAGCATTTCTTGTTTATGAGATTTCTGCATTTAACGATAATGTAGAAATTTCTACTTTCCAAATATGCTCTACACCCTGATGCACAAAAAAATCCCTGTTGCCGATATTGAAATAGATTCGGAAACCGCCAGTGTGTCCGGCATACATAAAATTCATAATTTAGAACATATACCAATAGGAATTGAAATTAAAAATGGCATAGTATCAAGAAAATCCATCAACGACTGGTGGCAGGGGCGTTGCATTCCCGCAAGCAGAAGCGGAATAAGAGATGCGCTGGAAACTATGAACATATCCTCCGCAAACCTGCTCCTTGAAAAATGCTTCGGGCTTGGGCTTAGCGACCAATACTGGATAAACAACCCGGAAAAACCACTGGAATGGGAACGCGTAAACTTTTTTGAAAACCCATTCTCAGAAGATGTTGGCAATGCGCTATTCGGAAAAATTCCAGATGGTGAAATGGACCTGATGTCCCCAGACAATACCTCTGACGGCTGGCTCAAAAAAAAATGGATTATCGCTGACGGCAAAAGAGTTTTGCTAAAAGGAGGTAGCCCCCCTGCGCATCAAGAGCCTCTGAATGAAGCTCTAGCAAGCGTTTTAATGCGAAGATTGAATATTCCTCATATTGACTATGCATTAACTGTTATAAATGATGAACCAATGAGCCTGTGCGAGGATTTTATCACGACCGATACTGAATTGGTAACTGCATGGCATGTCTTGCTTGCAGGCAAAAAACGGCAAAATCACATTTCCATTTATGAGCATTTTTTAGAAACCTGTGAAACTTTTGGCATTGTGAATATGCGCAATTCCATAGAGAAAATGTTGGCACTTGACTTTTTAATTGTAAATACCGACAGGCATTTCAACAATTTTGGCGTAATTCGCAATGCAAACACTCTTGAATGGCTTGGAGCCGCACCGGTCTTTGACTGCGGAACCTCTATGTGGCATAACGAATATACACATAACATTCAGCATCATTTAGATGTCAAAAGCAAGCCGTTCAAATCTTATCACTCGGAGCAAATTAAACTTGTGAGTTCCTTTGACTGGATCAATTTTGATGCGTTAAAAGACATTGAAGATGAATTCAGAGACATTTACAAGCCTTCCCGGTATATGGACAAGGCTAGAGCAGACAAATTGCTGTTTTCGCTGAAAAAACGGATTGAAATGCTGAAAACGCAAAAAAACTAAGGAAGAAGAGGGATTCGAACCCTCGGTTCTTGCGAACAGCGGTTTTCGAGACCGCCCCGATCGACCACTCCGGCATTCTTCCGAGAAAGGAAATTTAGTAAAAAATCTTTCTATATTATAAATATGAATCAGAGAAACCTCTTAATCGCCTCCGTAGTTCTCAATGTGCTACTCATTGCGCTTGTATTTTTTGTTAAACAAAATGCAATTGGACAAGCTCAGGAAATTGCTACAAAAGCCCAGGAACGTGCCAGTTACCAAATTGGACAGGCCAGGGACAACATTGATAACAACAATGTGCTGTGGTCTTTAATAGACAGCACCTGGAAAAGCCAAGACAGATCTGTAGCCGCAGTCAAAAGGATGGCCAATGCGCTCAAATTGCCCCGTTGCGGCGGCAAAGCCTGCGCAGGCTCCGAAGACGAAGCTCGCCTGAAAGTCGATGGTCCCGCACCTGCCGCTGATGATCCAAAGAAACGCATCTTAAGGGTTGGCTGGGGTAGCAGCAGAACAAGCATCAAATACGCTTTCAATATCGTTTACGGCGAGAAAGAGCGTTTTTTGACAATAGATGCAAGCGACCTTCTGGGCAAGACTACCGGAGACTCTGCAGAAGAGGCTGAAGGCGAAGCTGAAGGGCCTGCAGAAGAGGCTGTCGCCACAGAGTAAAAACGATGAAAATCAGTTTGAATTGGCTTAGGAGGTTTATTGACCTTCAAGCTTCCGCAGAAGATATTTCCCTCAAGCTCACAAGCTTAGGCTTTGAGATTGAAGGTGTTGAAGACTCCGGCAAAACTTACAACGGTTTGCTTATAGCCGAGGTTCTGGAGTGTACCCCCCACCCCGACAGTGACCATCTTAGCCTGACAAAAGTCTTTGACGGCAAAGAAACTCTGCAAGTTGTATGCGGAGCCCCAAATGTAAAAGTCGGAATAAAAGCAGTACTAGCACCCATAGGTGTAGAGCTACCGATGCCAGATGGCAAAAGTTTAAAGATGAAAAAATCAAAAATCCGAGGCATGGAAAGCTTTGGCATGCTATGCGCCGAAGATGAAATTGGATTATCCGAAAACCACGACGGAATCCTGATTTTGCCACAAGACGCCCCGGTAGGCAAGCCCTTCGCAGATTTAGGTTATTACGACACAGTTTTTGAAATAAATGTGACACCGAATAGACCGGATGCATTATCGCATTTGGGCATTGCACGTGAATTGGCGGCGGTGTATAATTGTCTGAACCCCGATTTACAGGATTTAAGGATTAACAAGATTATTTCTGAGTCTAAATCTGAATTTAAATTAACCATTGAAGCTCCTGATGCCTGCCCACATTATGTTGGCCGTGTGATAAACGATGTGAAGATTGGGCCTAGCCCGGAATGGCTGCAAAGATTATTGAAAGCGGTTGGAATGAATCCTATAAATAATGTTGTGGATATTACGAATTTCGTTCTTATGGACATTGGGCAGCCGTTGCACAGTTTTGATTTAGGGCGATTGAGCGGCGGTGAGGTGAAGGTTCGTTTTGCACAAGACGGCGAAAAAATCACGACCCTTGACCACAAGGAACATATTTTGCAAAGCACAGACCTTGCCATCTGCGATGGTAACCGCCCAGCTTGCGTTGCAGGCGTGATGGGCGGTGTGGAATCTGAAATCACAGACCAGACAAAAGACGTGTTTCTGGAAGCTGCATTCTTTAACCCAACCGTAGTTCGCAAACAAGCCAAGAGACTCGGCATATCCACCGATTCAAGCTACCGCTTTGAAAGAGGCGTGGACTTTGAGCTGCAAAGCTATGCATGCGATTACGCCTGTTCTTTAATCGCAGAGCTTGCAGGCGGCAAAGTATCAGAGCAAAAATTGGAATTCATTTCCCAAGAGCATTTGCCAAAACGCCCGAATGTGCCATTGCGCGAAGAACGCATTGAAAAATTGCTTGGAATAAAAGTTCCAATAGAGCAAGCGAAAAAACTTTTAGAAGGAATAGGCATAAAAGAAAATGCGATTCCAAGCTGGCGTTTTGATTTAGAACGTGAAGCCGATTTAATCGAAGAAGTCGCAAGATTAACAGGCTACGACAAAATTCCCTACGACATTCCGAGCTTCAAAGCCGAACCAAACGAACTGCCAATACAAGAGAGAATAAACCGAAAAATCCGCAATTCTCTTTCTGCGCTTGGCTTGCACGAATGCCTATCGCTTCGCTTTACCAGCAAAAAGAAAACCGAGTGGGTATTCGGAGCAAGCGAAGACAAACGAGCAAATCCGGCTCCCCTGCTCAACCCTTTGAGCGAAGAACTTGCAGTGTTGCCAACCAGCTTGCTTCCAAACTTGATTTTCAGCGCAGCGGAAAACGCAAAACATCAGAAGTCTGTTCGTCTTTTTGAAGTGTCAAAAGCGCAGTTCCCAACACCGGAAACCGCAAGCGAAAAAGACCCGGGCTTCAAAGAAATCCCAATGCTTGCGATAGTCTTTGCAGAACCCAAAGCTGGCTTTTATGCATTCAAGGGATTGCTGAACGCATTTTTCAAAAGGCTGAAAATCTCCGTAAATTTTGAAGCGCCTGAAACACCTGAAGTATTTGTGCATCCTGGTCGCACAGCGGTTGTAAAAATCGGCAAAAAGATTTTGGGCTCATGCGGAGAGTTGCACCCTGCGGTTCAAAGCAAATTTGACATAAAGTTCAACACCTTTGTCTGCGAAATAGACTTATCCGTTTTAGAAACCGAGTTCTTAAAACCTGTTTCTTTCAAGGAATTCTCCTGGCAGATGATTATTGAGCGTGATGTATCTATTGAAGCGGAAGAAGCCGCAACCCATGCGGAGTTGCTTTCAAAGTTCAAGGGCTTTAATCCAAAATATTTGGCTGGCATTGAGCTTTTGAGTGTTTATCAGGGCGAAAAAATTACTGTAGGCAAAAAAAATCTGCTCTACCGCTTTTACTACCAAGCTCCTGATCGCACGCTAACAGACGAAGAGATAAACGCAGTTCACACAAAACTGCGTGAAAAAATTGCCGGTGCAGGGTTGGTGCTGAGGTAGGCTGATGCAAAAAATAAACCTGGGTAGCTTTTATACTCCACCACACTTGGTGAATCTGGTTTACAAAACTTTGGCAAAAAACACAAAAGAAAACTTCGCCGATGTTGTCCTTGAACCAGCCTGTGGTGACGGAGCGTTCTTAGCCGGAGTTTTCCCACAAAAAAATATTCGCTTCATAGGCGCAGATATTGACCCAAGTGCATTGAAATCAGCTAGCAAAAAATTTTCAAACATAAAGAAAATAAATATGCTATCTGACATTTCCCGCTCAAAATACGGAATTTGCGATAATGAAAAATTGGTAATTGTAGGAAACCCTCCTTACAACGATGTCACTTCTCACGTAAAGAAAAAAATCAAAGCTACTCCATGCGATATTGACGAATCCATAAAAACACGAGACTTGGGACTTTCTTTTATGTTAGCCTTTGCAAAATTGGAACCTGTGTACGTCGCAGTTTTGCATCCCCTTTCATACTTAGTCAAGCAAACAAACTTTAAAACATTAAAACCATTAATGCAAGATTATGCACTCTTAGACGCTGTGGTTTTCAACAGCTTGGAATTCGCAGATACATCAAAGAACTGCGGTTTTCCCATAGTTGCGGCGGTTTACAAAAGAGATGCAAAGGGCACAAGCTATGAGCAAATCGTAAACCGGAAATTCAGAACGCTGGAGAATAAGGAATTTTCAATCTCCGACTTTGACTATATTTGCAAATACATTTCAAAATATCCTTCTGCAAAAAAAGGCAAATTCAAATTTTTCGCAATGCGAGACATCAACGCTTTAAAACGTTCACGCACTTTTATAAAAGAAGACACAGCCAATACAATTTATATAGAAACGGAAATGTTGCCTTATTATTGCTATGTGGACGCATTTAAAGATGTAATCCCAAAACTTCCATATTATTTTGGCAATTTAGATGTTCCTTTTGACAAAGAGAAATTTGAAAAACTTAAAGATGATTTTTTGATTTTGAGCATGGCAAAACACCCGGATATTTTTTGTTTCACTCCTGAACCTAATAAAATAAATTCTGCAAAAATAAGAGTGCAAAAATATTTCAACAAACTTTTATGCTTACAATAGACTCGGCTATTAAATCTTTGCACGGCATATTTGAACCGCACTTCACCGTTCAATACCTGAATTCAAGCGACATCACCAAAGAAAGCCTCAAAGACACGCAAGCCTTGATCGTCCGCTCAACCAGAAAATACGGCGCAGAAACCATGCTCGGCACAAATGTGAAGTTCATAGGAACCGTGACATCAGGTTTTGAGCATATAGACACTGATTTTTGCGAGCAACACGGAATTTTCGTGGCAACTGCGCATGGCAGCAATGCAAAGTCCGTTGCGGAATATGTAAACGCAGCTTTGATTGAAATAGGAGCTTCATCGCTTGGCATTGTCGGGGTTGGAGCTACCGGTGGAGAGGTGAAAAAGGCAGCGGAGAAATTGGGAATGAAAACCTTGCTCTGCGACCCGCCAAAAAATCTGCACGACAATATTTTTGACGCAGATATAATAACGCTGCACTGCCCGCTTCAAGAAGATACCAGGCATTTGGCAAACGATGAATTTTTCAAAAAAATGAAAAACGGAGCTTGGCTGATAAATGCGGCAAGAGGCGCAGTATGCGATAGCGAAGCTTTAAGGAGAGCCTTGCAAAGCGGACATTTGGCAGGAGCGATTATTGACGTGTGGGAGAATGAACCAAATATAGACACAACTCTTTTGCCACTGATTAAAATAGCCACGCCTCACATAGCAGGTCACAGCGCAGAAGCGAAGATAAATGCGGCAAATATGCTCATAAAAGCCATCGGAGATTTTTTCAATATTCATATAGAAGGACTGAAAACTGAAAAAACTGAAAACAATGGCCTGTACAACATTCGCAAAGACGATGCGGATTTCAGAAAAGAACCGAAAAAATTCACTGAAATCAGAAACGGATATCGCAGAGTATATGATTAATAAAGATCATCAACCAAAATAAAATCTTCCGAACCCAAATTTGTGCTCCTTAATGTCAGCATCTTAGTTCTGGGATACGAGGAACCTGTTTCCCAAAGCCTGTAAGATACGGGAAGCTGCAACTCACCTCTGGCAATTACATATATAAGGCTATCTACAGTCTCCGAATAACCTTCCAACTTCAAACCTTTCGGAATGCCCTCAAAATGATGAACATAGTTAGATATGGTTATATAATTATACTCAATTATTATTTGAGCATCAAGGCTATCCCTAAGCTGGCTGGGAACCCTTTCCCACACACCACGCAACTCATAGCTAAAACTTTTATAATTGGTATCGCCATCATGCACACCACAAGAGCAAAGCAATATCGGCAACGAGCTTAAAAGAAGTAAAAAATGTTTCATAGCATTAAATATAGAAATTTCTATATTCTTCCCATGCGCCAAGCCATATTGCTCATTTTTGCCGCACTTCCGCTCTTTGCACAGGAGAGCGTTGCAGAAATTCAACGTAATATAAAAACAGTGAAGGCAGAAACGGAAAGAGAAAAAAGCCTGACGGAAGCAGAAGCCAAAAGGCACGCCGCTTATGTGGAAAACGCAAAGCAAAAAACAGCCATTTTTGAAGGACAGGCAAAAGAACTGGCCGGGCAAATAGATTCTCTAAAGGCAGAAATAGAAAAACTGAAAGGCGCAAGGCAAAAGGCCTTGGGAACAGCACGTTTCTTTGAAAATCGCAAAACAAAATACATAGAAGACTTGGCACTGGCAATAGACTCCTTGGCCATATTCGTTGAACATGGATTCCCGCATAAAAACATTGAAACTGCAGATGCTCTGCGCGAGATTTCCTCGCAACTCAAGAAAAATGTGATAAGCCCGGAAGCCGCTTTTGGCAGAGCTTGGGAAGCCATGCTGGAAAGAATTCGCCTCGGCTATACGGCAGAAACATGGAATGGAAATCTGGAGGTAGAAGGCAAAACCATAGCAGGAAAATTCTTTCGCTATGGAGCCATAGCCAGCATTTTTATAAGCCAAAACGGAGAAACTGTTCTTTGGCTGAATTCGGGCAAATGGGAAAGCGCAGGTGATAACCTGACGCTCCGTACAATTCTCAAAGAAACAGTGCGTGTAGCAGACGGCAAAACTGCGCCAAAACTCACGCAAATACCAATCCCCCGCTAATATGCTAAAACCTCAGACCATCGCTGCTTTTGAAAATCTCTGCGCTTGCGCAAAAGAACACGGCTTTGAACCGAAAATAGATAGCGGATACCGCAGCTTTGAACGGCAACTGACAATTTGGAATGAAAAGGCAACCGGAAAAAGAAAAGTCTTAAACAAAAACGGCGAACCTGTAACCATAGCGGAACTCTCCGAGCAAGAATTGATGAAAACAATTCTGCTATGGAGCGCATTGCCGGGCACAAGTCGCCACGAATGGGGAACAGACCTGGATGTTATAGATGCTGCAGCCGTTCCAAAAGATTACGAAGCAGAGCTGACAATAGAAGAGTCTTATGGAGTGTTCGGGAATTTTCATAAATGGCTGGACAAAAATTTATCTGATTTCAGGCGAGTTTTTTTACCCGGAGTTGGAAGAGTACAGCCGGAACCTTGGCATTTAAGCTATGTACCAGAAGCGAGGAAAATTGAGCGGGCTTTTACTGCAGAAAATCTGGCAGAGCGCTTGAGCAGCAGCGGCATTTTGCTTTTGCCGCAAATTCTGGATAATTTGGATTGGATTTTAAAGGAGCACGTTTTGTGTTATTTTGAAAAATGAAAAAAAACATTTACATTTCACTCGGCATTCTTTGCGTAATTCTGGGTAGCATAGGCGTTGTGACCCCAGTTTTGCCAACAACTCCGTTTTTGCTGCTGGCAGCATTCCTATTTTCACGCAGCTCAAGCAAATTGCACGATATGCTGCTCCAAAACAAAGTGTTCGGCAAATATCTTTACAATTATTTCAACAACATCCCTATACCGTTAAAGGACAAGCTGTTTTCCATAGCGTTTCTGTGGGCCGGGCTGGGAGCTACATTTTATTTCGCAACCTTGAGCAGAGCGATTTTTATTATTTTGATAGTAATAGGAGTTGGGGTTACCGTTCATATCGCAACTTTAGGGCGGTGGCGGCGATGATTTTTCTACATTACCCTTAATGTCACCGTTTATTATTTTAGATTTTGCGTTTATATCTTTGCCCTTTTTGGTTTTAGCCATTGGGTTGTTTTCGCAAAGAGCTTGCATTACCTTGGCAAACGCCGGAGCTGCTGCTTTGGCAGTGCTTTATATTGGGTTTTCGCTCTGCGGGCAAGAAGCAGCCAATATAAATGCGAGCTTGTTAACGTGGCATGTCAATAGTTTTGGAATTTTAATCAGAGAGCTTTTGCTGATCTCCTTCTTTTTTGCCTCTGTTTTGAGCGGAGGCTATAATTTACGAAGCAGGCCGGAGTTTTTGGCTGCAATGCTGTTCGTAGCGGTTGGCGGAATGCTTGTGGTTTCGGCTAGCGAACTTGTATCGCTGTTTATAGGGCTAGAGCTTGCAACCATGCCCATGTATTTTTTGGTCACCTGGAACAAACTTTCATCAAAAGGTTCGGAGGCAGCGCTTAAATATGTTTTAATGGGTTCAATAGCCACTGCGGTATTGCTGTTCGGAATGAGTTATTTATACGGTTTTGCCGGCTCGCTTTCTTATCAGGCTCTTTTTTACGCAGTACACAATACTTCCGGCGTTGATTTGAATCTGTTGTTAATCGGAGTGCTTTTCATAGTGGTAGGTGTAGGCTTTAAACTTACATTATTCCCGTTCCACACCTGGGCACCTGATGTTTACGAAGGAGCACCGACTTCTGTAACCGCTTATCTTTCCGTCACATCAAAGGCTGTTTCGCTTGCGTTTTTGGGAGTTTTGGTATATGGTCCTCTGATGGATATGGACTTTATATTTCAAATCATATTTTCTGCTCTCGCCATGGCAACCATATTCATAGGCAATTTGGGAGCATTAAAGCAGAGCAGGTTGCGCAGATTTATGGCATATAGCTCCATTGCGCAAGCCGGCTACATTTTGATAGGTTTGTGCGGCGAGGCTCGTTTAGGAGTATCTTCTTTTGTTTATTACCTGTTCCTTTACGCATTCTCAAATTATCTGATGTTCTTTTTAATCGGCGTAATAGGCAAAAATCGCAAGGAAAGTTTTGATTCTCTTAGAGGGCTTTCAAAAGAGAGCCCGACTCTTGCGGTGTTGTTTGCAATTGCAGCGTTTAGTTTGGCTGGCATTCCGCCACTGGCAGGTTTTATAGGCAAGTGGATGGTGTTTGCCAGTGCTGCCTCTGTAGGCAATTATGTGCTCGTAGGTTTTGCGGCTATAAACAGCGTTATCGCTTTGTACTATTATTTGCAGGTGATAAAAGCCTCGTGGGTTAGCGAGGGAGGAGAAGATTTGGCCCCTATTAAGGTCAGTGCTGTGCAAAAGGCAGCACTTGCAGTTTTGGGTTTTGCTGTTTTATTCTGCGGTATAGCACCGTGGTTGCATTCGTATATTTATGCTTTAGCATGGTAAAAATAATATGTTGAAAGAATTGTTGTTCAGACGTTTTAGTTTGTTGGCGGGGCTTCTGGCTCTTGCTTCTATTTTTGTTCTTTCTTATTTTTACTATCGTCTGTATGTAAATGCGCCTTTTATCTATGAGCAGATAATTTCCAACATAACCGAATACAGAGTTCTGGATTCACGTTTTGGCGCAGCAAAAGATAATTTAAACATTCAGTACGCTCTTATGATTTCCATAAAGGAGCAGTTTTACACTTTGAGCAATCAGGAGATTAAGGTTCCAAGCATAAATGCTCTTGAAGAAATGGAGCTGAGCATTGCGTTAAGGCTTCGTTGCTCAAATGAAGAGAACTGCAACATAGATGAGTGGAACAATGCGCAAGCCAAGGCCTGGGAAGCCAGCGAAACATTGCTTGTCGCCTTTTATAACCTGCGTTTGGAGCAGGCAGACACTTGGTCCAAAAATCTGAGAGTATTCTACATGCTATCTGTGCTGCTTTTGCTCTCGACTTTATTCTTTGCCGCCAAGAGAAAGTGATAAAATCTTCGCAAACATATTATTTGTAAGGGCGTAAATCTCCAAGCCCTCAAAATTCAAAGTGCTGAAAACAATCTTTCCCTTGCCAAGCGGCATAATCTGCACATCTACGCCGGTTTGCAATTCGCCGTTTTTTATGGAAGCCGAATATACCAAGCTTTTTGCATCCTTTATTTCAAGCATGGAAAGACTGGGCACAATGGCAGAACAGGTTTTATCAAAAACGTTTTTTTCAAAAAGCTCTTCCTTTAGCGGAGAATTTTTTGTGACATAATGCGTAGCCACGCCGCCAACTCCAGAAGAATAAAAATATTCCAAAGAACAGTTAAACGGAGAACTGCTGTTGATAAGCTTGATGTCTTCCGGAACTATATCAGAAATAAATAGTATCTTGCCGGCTTTAACTGCGTTTGCAACAGATTCCAGAATAGCGCTGTCTGCCCAGGAACTGAGAGCCGCTGTGAACAGCACCGGTTTTTTGCCGTTTATCATCTTAACTATTTCCGCAGAATTCTCCGCCGCATCCAAAAATTCGGATTTTGCAAGAGCGTTCTTTATATTCGGAGTATCTACAACCTCTACAGGCTCTTCCATTGAATAGATCTCCTTGCCGGAATCCGAAAGCATTAGCTTCAAATTATAAGAACCGTTTTTTTGCGGAGCCTTTATGCTAAGGTCGCCCAAAAGCGCAAGCGCAAGCTTTGGCGTTGTGAAACTCTTGCTCTGTGAAACTACAACATGGCCTGTCTTATCCAAAAGCTGCGCAGTCACATTCGCTTCGTTTAATCTTTTTTCATTTAACAAACTCAACTGGAACGAAACGCTTTCTCCCTTGCCAACTACCCTCTCCAAACCGCTCATCAACAGCTTGGTGGACTTGGTTGTAAAATCTTTATTGAAGTCAGCCCACTCCTCCAAGAAATAACCGCTCACAAGAGGGCTGCTCTGCAAACATTGAATATTCTGCTCAAGGCCGGACAATGCAAGTTCATTTGAATTCTTCGCAAAAGCCTCTGCATTTGGCCAAATTTCTTTAGTCTCCTTGGTTATGAACTTCTTTACTTCTGGCATGGTGCCTTGTATCTTAGGATTAACTTTTATTGAGAGCAAAGCCTTTCCGTTTTTCCTTATATCATCTGTAAACTGCTTGTAGTTATCCTGCAGCCATGCATCGCCAAAAAACGGATCCGGAATTATAAAATCTTCGTCTTCCGACATGCCATAACGAGATAAAAATAGTGAGAACGGAACCCCGCCGAACATTCTCAAAGAGAGACGATGCGAGGAATGGGCCACGACATTTCCTTCGGTAACTCCCATCACTTTGCCGGTTGCGCCGAATGTCTTTTCGTGCCCATGCTTGAAATTCTGGTCGTTGTCTATAGACACATTGTTTATATTGCTTATCGCCGGGTGGCAACTCTCCAAGGTATCTATGCGGCTCAAAAGCTTTGCGCCGTTTTCCAAAATCAATCTGCCGTTATCTGAGCCTAATACCCAAGCTGCCAAAGACGGGTTGTTTGCGCTGCTGCACACAATCTCTGGAGCAATAGCCTTTACAGCCTCCAAGCCCATTTTGCCGGACTGCTCATCGCAAATGGGAAACTCCTGAAATACCAGAAGCCCAATTTTATCGCAGAGTTCAAGAGCCTGCTTGTTAAAGGACGCTCCTCCCGTGCGAACAGCGTTAAAGCCCATTTTTTTGATCTGCTCCAGGTCTTTTAATATGGGAGCCTCTCTGCGCTGGCTATATACTATGCCCTGTATTTTTATTATTGAATCGTTCAAATAGAAATCGCCCTGTTTGCAATCGAATTTTTTAAATCCGAAATTTGACGCTATGCTATTCGAACCTTCCAGGCGAACCTCCAGAGCATATACATTGGGGTCTTCTATGGACCACAGTTTTATATCCTTGAATCCGAATCGCAATGTAACATTGGCATTTTCCTTTTCAAGCTTAATTTCCTTTTGCAACAGCGAAACTTCCTGCTTTGGATTGCGAGCGAAGATATTCAGCTTTGCCGCATAGTTGCGAGGATTGTTGAATGACATTTTCAAATTTACCTGACCGTAGTCTGCATCTGCGGCTATTTCCAAAGCGGTAAGCAAAGCCCTCTCTGCGCTCAGCAAAGTCACATTGCCTGTAAACCCGGCAAACGGAGCACGCTTCCAGGGCAAGCCCAGCGGCATGGTCTCTGCAGGTATAAGGTCCCCCCCGGCCATAAGCTCAAAAGCGCCTTGGGCCGAAGCTGTTGAAATTTTAACGCACAGCAAATTTTCGCTGCTTATTCTTATATATTGCGAAATGTCAAATTCAAAAGAAGTGCTGGCTCCAAAATGGTCACCTACCAATTTTCCATTCACCCAAACCACAGCATAAACCGCAGCTTGCGCAAAGCGCAGAATCAATCTTTTATCTTTGCCCGGCAACGAAAATTTTTTATAGTAAAAGGCCGTATTAGCCAAATCTTCGCTCCAAAAGTGCGGAATCTTTACGCTTTTGGCACTACTGGGGATCTCTGAAAACCAACGCCCTGCCACCCCTTTCCCCTCGGGGTCCCAAACCAGTTTCCAGTTGTCATTGAAATCTACTTCGCTCATGGAAATGGAATATAGAAAAAGAAGATTTCTATATTAATATCATGGTAAATTTAAAAGGTAAAAATGCTATTGTTACGGGGGCTACCCGTGGCATTGGGCTTGAGATTTCAAAGGTTTTGGCTGAGAACGGAGCAAATGTGGCCATTCTGGATGTTCAATTGGGCGATGAGTCTTCCATAAAAGAGGTGGGAGCTCTCGGGGTCACCTGCAAAGGCTATGCCTGCGATGTGTCTAATCCCGAAGCCGTAGGTGAGGTATTTAAACAGGTTTTGGCAGACTTTGGCAAAATTGACATTCTGGTCAATAATGCCGGCATAACCCGAGACAGCCTGATCTTCCGCATGAAGCAGGATGATTTTGATTCGGTTTTAAATATCAATCTTCGGGGAGCATTTATTTGCACAAAGGCTATAAGCCCACACTACCTGCGCAACCGCTCAGGACGCATAATAAACATAGCCTCCATAAACGGCATTCGCTGCCAAGCCGGGCAAGCTAACTATGCAGCCTCCAAAGCAGGCTTGATAGGCTTAACAAAATCCAATGCTATGGACTTTGCAAAATGCGGAGTAACAGTCAATGCTGTGGCCCCAGGCTTCATCAAAACCGCCATGACGGAAAAGCTAGCTGTGGAAAATCCCGATGCTATAAAGAAATACAAAGAGGCGATCCCGCTTCAAGAACTGGGCAACCCTCGAGACGTGGCTTATGCAGTGGCGTTTTTGGCTTCAGATGCGGCTTCTTACATCACAGGGCAAGTTCTTGGTGTGGACGGCGGGCTAGGAGCTTAGGCTTTGGTCACAATTTTTCTATATTTTAATAAACATCAATTCCACCCTATTATAAGGAGATCAGAAAATGGCTAATGAAGATATTGCCAACCGCGTAAAAAAAGTTATCCTTGACAAGCTAGAGGTCAAGGAAGAGCAGATTGTAGAAGGGGCATCCTTTACAGAAGATCTGGGAGCTGACTCTCTAGACCGTACCGAGCTTATAATGGGCCTGGAAGACGAGTTCAAAGTTGAGATTCCCGATACCGAATCGGAAAAATTCAAAACAGTAGGGGATGTTATTAATTACCTTGCAAATGCGTAAGCTGGAGCAGGTTTTAAATTACTCCTTTAAAAATGAAGGCTTGCTCAGGCAAGCCTTTACTCATAGCTCTTGCAAGCAGGGAACCTCGGTTTTAGATTGCGAAACTTATGAGCGTTTGGAATTCTTTGGTGATTCCGTTGTCAGTTTCCTGACAGCGGAATTTTTGTTTTTAAAGTATGGCAACGAGAGCGAAGGGAAACTTTCCAAAAAGAAATCCGCTATTGTAAGCGGTACAGCCCTTGCAGGTGTGGCTCGGCAACTAAAATTGCATTCGTATTTGATAGCAGCAAAAGATGTTGATAAAAAGAACCCTGCACTGCTGGCTGATGTGTTTGAGGCGTTGATAGGCGCAGTGTATCTGGATGCAGGCATAGAGAAATGCAGGGAAATCCTTGCACGATTCCTGTTTTCAAAAGAAAGCGAAATTCTGCAAAGCGATGTCTTTCAAAACCCCAAAACATTGCTGAACGAAAAGACCCAAGAGCTTGGACTGGGGGCTCCTCTATATGAAGCTCTGGACGAGTGGGGTGAAATTCACAAAAGGAAGTTCAGAATGGCGGTGAATGCCGGAGGCAAGCAGCTTGGAAGCGGCATTGGCCTATCAAAGAAAGAAGCCGAGCAGAATGCCGCAAAAGAGGCTTTGAAAAATTTTATATTTATAAAATGAAGAAAATTTCTTTAGGTATTTTTGTTTTTATCTTATTCTATTCTTGCTCATCGGAAGATGTTAAGATCAGCGAAAATTACATTGAGAAATTTGAAATAGCAGAGATAAACCCAATAGAGATCAATATTAAAAACAACCAGTCTTTGATTTATATATGGACAAATTCGGTTCTTTACGAAGATTTGAAAAAGCAGGTACCGCACATTAAGGTTTCGGAAGGTGCTTTGCTTACCAAAAGTGAAGCCTATTCCAGTTATACAGTAACTGCTGAAAATGGAAAGATTCGTGAATACACTGTTGAAATAGATACCACCGTTCCGAGAATGTTCAGCTTTGAATACTGGAATTTATCGGAGGGAAACCTTATTTATTATATTCCTTCAAGTTTAAAATGGGCAAGCGGCAATGCCGGAATAGGCTTGGCTCTGACGATACTCAAGATAGACGCTAAAAATCCCGAAAATTATCCGACAAAAAAAACCGAAGACGGATACAAGGGCAATGCCGTGGTTATGGAAACGATTAAAGGCGGCGATGTGTTCGGGCGAGATGTGCGTTTAATCTCCGGAAATTTCTTTTTGGGGAAATTCAACGCAACCAAAGCGATATACGATGAACTGGAAGCTACGGAGCTGGGATACATCTACCCTGCCAAACCGAAAAGCATAAAAGGCCATTACAAATACAATGAAGGTCACGGAGCTTTTATTGGCTTTGATAATCCGCTCAAGCAGGATTCTTGCAACATGAACGCATGGGTTTATAAAAGCGAAAATGATACTACTCTAACGGTTAGAAACATTGATTCAACGGATTTGGTCATAGCAAAGGCGGTATTCAATTGCTCTGACACCGGCGGAAAATTCAAAGATTTTGAAGCGATATTCAACTACACAAGCGAACCGGATTTTGAAAACTTCAATTATAAATTAGGCGTGACTTTTAGCGCAAGCAAAGATGGTGCTTATTATGCCGGGAAAATAGGATCCAAATTGATAGTTGATGAAATTGAGATTACGGACTATGAAGAATAGCTTTATCTTTTTACTGTTATTTTGCGTTTTCTGCTTTGCGCATGAAAAACCTCTTTGGGATTTTTCTGCAAAGATCGGGCTTAATCTCGGTGGCACAATGCCGCTACCGATGCCGGCGAACATACAAAAAATTGAAAATTACAGTTCAAATTTTACCCCCACAATAGAAGCAGAAGCAATTAGATGGCTAAATAAAAAAGTCGGAGTTTCTGCGGGAATTCGCTCCGATAACAAAGGATTGAAAACCACAGCAAGGGTAAAAGAATATTCTCTAAGTTTTGAGGATTTTCATGGCAAGTTCAGGGGAACCGTAGATACCGAAATAAATTTTAACTATTTGAGTTTGCCCATTTTAGCCCACTACTCCTTGCAAAAAAATCTTTCAGTTTACGCCGGTGCATACTACGCTTATCTGTTAAGCGGCGAGTTCAAAGGCGCAACTTCTGCCGGATACTTGAACACAGGCACTGATGTAATAGTCTTCCGTGAAGATGCTCGCGAGGAATACGATTTTTCAAAAGAGCTTAGAGGCTACGATGCCGGCCTGAGCCTGGGTTTGAATTACTTGCCCTACAATGAGCATATTTTACTAAGCTTTGACTTCAACTATGGGCTTCTATCCGTTTTCCCAAGCCGCTTCAATGGCGTGGCAGATGAAATGCAAAACATCTATGGAAGATTATCTTTGGGGTATTTGTTTTGAAAATTCAAACTCCGCAACTCCCTAAAGGAACAAGAGATTTTTACCCGGTTGACATGAGGGTTCAAAATCATATTTTCTCCGTTTGGCGCCAAGCCGCTTTGAAATTCGGATATGAGGAATACGAGGGTCCGATTTTTGAACATTTGGAACTTTATACCGGAAAGAGCGGAGAAGAGATTGTTTCCCAGCTTTACAATTTTATGGACAAAGGCGACCGAGCTTTGGCTTTGCGCCCGGAGATGACCCCTACGCTTGCAAGGATGGTTATTCAAAAAGGCAACGAGCTTAGAAAGCCTTTTAAGTGGTTTTCAATTCCCCGTTTGTTTCGCTATGAACGTGCGCAGAAAGGAAGGCTGCGTGAATTTTTCCAGTTGAATTTGGATATAATAGGAACGGAGAGCGTTAGCGCAGAAGCGGATTTGATTTCTGCGATTGCGAGCATGTTGTTTGATTTTGGCTTGACGGAAAAAGATTTTTACATTGGAGTTTCCAGCCGCCGTTTGTTAGCATCTATGTTGGAGAAATTGGAAGTCAAGGAGCCGAATTTGGTTTATCCGCTTTTGGATAAGCGTTTGAAGATGTCTGCGGAAGATTTTGAAAAGGAATTGCACAGTGTGGGCTTGAGTGAGGATAAAGCGAAGAAGTTAAACGCTTTTATGAGTTGCTCCACGATTGAGGAAATTGACAGCCCGGAATTGAAGGAATTATTTGAATTATTGAAGGCGGGTGGTTTTGAAAATTGCGTTAAACTGGATTTATCCGTTGTGCGTGGTTTGGCGTATTATACGGGCATTGTTTTTGAAGTTTTTGACAAGAATAAAAACATGCGGGCCATTGCCGGCGGCGGTCGTTATGATAATTTAACCGAGACTTTAGGCGGGCAAAAGATAACCGGCGTTGGTTTTGGAATGGGCGATGTTGTGCTTGCGGATTTGCTTGCGGAAAAGAATTTGCTTTCGCAAAAGAAGTCTGATTTGCCGGTGTTCATCGCAAGTTTTAGCGGAGATATGAAAGTTTTGTTTGGAACAGCAGCGGAGTTTCGCAAAAATGGAGTTGCGTGTTCGCACTCTTTGAACGCTGTAAAGTTTGGAAAGCAATTGGAAATGGCAAATGCTGCCGGAGCAAAATGCGTTGTTTTTGCAGATGGCGAAAAGTCTAAGGATGGCGTTTGGGAGTATAAAATTTTATCAAGCGGTGAGCAAGGTGTTGACTGCTTAGAAAAAATACTGGAGAAGTTATGAAAAGCAAATCCTCTTATGAAGATCGTCAAAATCACATTCCGGCGTTAAAAACACCGAAGATTGATAAGTGGGAGTTTATGTACCCGAATTCCGCAACCGATTTGCGAATTGAGGTTCCGGAATTCACCTGCGTGTGCCCAAAGACCGGCCTGCCGGATTTTGCAACTCTTATTATAGAGTATCGCCCGACAAAGTTCTGCTTGGAGTTGAAAAGCTTTAAGGAGTATTTGCTCTTTTATCGCAATCTGGGAATTTTCCACGAGCATGTTGTGAACAAGGTTTTAAACGACTGCGTAAAAGCCGTTAGCCCTCAGAGCATGGAAGTGACGGGAATTTTCAATTCAAGAGGTGGAATTCAAACAACGGTGGCTGCGATTTATGAGACTAATACTTAGCATTCTTTTAGTTGCAGTTCCGCTTTTTGCGCAGCAAGCTGATGGAGAGCCGTTCTCAGAAGCGCAGGCTATGTTGCAGGAATCTGCGCAAGCGACTTCTCCTGATGAAACAGTTATTGAAGATTACAGCAATGATAATTTGAGCCCTCAGCAACGATTTGAGGAAAATCCAAAGCATAATATTCATGAATACAATTATAAGCAGCAGGTTATAGTTGGCGGAGTAGT
>Ga0209755_10002136_pt1 | contig 27858 bp, 29 predicted proteins | sample TergutCo191P1_FD_187301 | JGI IMG/M metagenome (GOLD analysis project Ga0209755, IMG submission 187301) | Cornitermes sp. P1 segment gut microbial communities from Petit-Saut dam, French Guiana - Co191P1 (SPAdes) (version 2) | ecosystem: Host-associated > Arthropoda: Insects > Digestive system...
CGTCATCCGTGTGGTGAACGTGCTGTGGAATCCAATCATCAGCCGCTTCTTCTAAGCAATACCAATACCCAAGTATACCCAAGTATACCAAACCCGGGGGAAACCCCGGGTTTTTGGTGTGGGTGGGCTGGGCGCGAAAAAAACACTTGCTTTTTTTGCGCAAATGCGGTAAAATAGAGATATAACAAATAAGGAGAATAGTGTTTTATGGTATCAGCAGGCGATTTTCGCAATGGCGTGACGTTCGAGATGGACGGCAAGGTGTATCAAATTATCGACTTTCAACATGTGAAACCCGGCAAAGGTGCGGCGTTTGTGCGCACGAAGATCCGCAACGTGATTGACGGCGGCGTGACGGAGCGCACGTTTAATCCCACGGAAAAATTCCCGGCGGCGCAAGTTGAGCGTTACGAAATGGCGTATTCGTATAACGATGGCGGGCTGTATTATTTCATGGATGGCCGCACGTTTGAGATGATTCCCGTGGACGAAGATAAACTGCCCGACGGCTTTAAGTTTGTGAAAGAAGACTTTGTGTGCAAGGTGCTGAGCTACAAGGGCAGCGTGTTTGGCGTGGAGCCGCCGACGACTGTGACGCTGAAGGTGACGCAGACCGACCCCGGCTTCAAAGGCGACACCGCCACGAATGTGACCAAGCCCGCGACGCTTGAGACCGGCGCAGAGGTGAAAGTGCCGCTGTTTATCGACGAGGGCGAGCTGATTATCGTAGACACCCGCACGGGCGAATATTCGTCGCGCGCATAAGGAGGATTTGGCGTGGAAATGCAAGAATTGATTGCGTTGGTAAAACAACTAAACGACCGTGTGACCGAGCTGGAAGAAGAGCTTGGCGTGATGGCAGAGCAGATGGACGCGTTGCAAGACGGCATGGAAGAACTGGCCGAAGACATCTTTGGCGACGACGAAGATGATATTTACGATGTGGAATGCCCCGAGTGCCAAGAGGCGATTGCGGTGGATGCGGGGATTCTTGAAGAGGGCTTTGTGAATTGCCCCGGCTGTGATGCGACCATTGAGTTCCAGTTTGGCTGCGACTGCGAAGACTGCGCCTGATTTTCTGTTCTTTTTTTGCAAAAAAAGAACCAAAAAAACCTAGCCGCTTCGCGGGGGATTTTTATGGGGCGAGGATAGACTGCAGCGAAGCGACTGAGCTCCACCGCAGGTGGTTTTTGCAAAAAAACCCAAAAAAACCTAGCCGCTTTGCGGGGGATTTTTATGGGGCGAGGATAGACTGCAGCGAAGCGACTGAGCCCCACCGCAGGTGGTTTTTGCAAAAAAGAACAGGGAGAAGCTATGGCGAGATATCAAAAAAAGCAAAAAACGATACTCGGCGGTTCGGGCAGCGGGGCAAGGGGTTTGCTGCGCTGGACGGACTGGCCGACGCTTTTGCTTTGCTTGGCGTGCTCGGTGTTTGGCGTGATCATGGTGCACAGCGCAACGCATCGCAGCGCTGAACTGGTTGGCCGCACGTTTAGCACCGAAGCGGTGACGATGACGCTGGCGGTGGTTGCGGGGCTGCTGATTGCTGTGGTGATGAGCTTCATCGATTACGAAATTTTGCTGCGCTACTGGTGGATTATCGCCATCGCTTGTGTGCTGCTGATGCTGATGCTGCTCACGCCGCTGGGCTGGGCGCCGCCGGATCGCCCCGATGCCACGCGCTGGATACGCGTTGCGGAAGGGCTGACGTTTCAGCCGTCGGAGCTGTTGCGGCTTGGGTTTATCATCTCGTTCACGTGGCACATCCACCGCGTGCGCGACAACATCAACAAAATCAGCAACATCGCGCTGCTGGGCGCACATGCGCTGGTGCCGTTTGGGCTGGTGGTGATCACCGGCGACCTCGGCAGTGCGCTGGTGCTGCTGTTTGTGATTGTTGGCATGCTGTTTTTGGCGGGCGTGAAGCTGCGCTGGTTCGCGGCGATACTCGCGTTGGCGGCAGCGGCTGCACCACTGATTTGGTTCCAGTTTATCAGCACATTCCAGCGCAACCGCATTTTGGCGCTTTACTTTCCTGATTCGCTGCCGGATGGAACGGTTGAGTGGGTGATGTATCAGCAAAATCAGTCGATGATTGCCATCGGCAGCGGGCAACTGACGGGGCGGGGGCTGTTCAACCGCGTTACATTTGTGCCGCTGCAAGAGCACGACATGATTTTTTCGCTCATCGGCGAAGAACTGGGCTTCATCGGCGCGTTGCTGGCGGTTGCGCTGCTGGCGGCGGTGATTATCCGCCTGGTGCTGGTGAGCTCGCGCACACGCAACCTGCGCGCACGGCTGCTGTGCTCCGGCGTGGCGTTCATGATTGGCGCGCAGGCCATTATCAATATCGGCGTGGCGCTGCGGCTGCTGCCGGTGACGGGCATCACGCTGCCGTTTTTCAGTGCCGGCGGCTCAGCAAATCTCACGATTTACCTGCTTATCGGACTGGTGCTTGCCGTTTTCCGCTACCAAAATGAACACGAGGACACCTCGGCGTACTTCGACTATTTGTATAACTAGTTGGAACATGCAAAACCCACCCTCTGCGTGGCAGGGGGCGGGTTTCCTATACCTATCAATTACAGCACTTTGGCAAGATATTGCCCGGTGAAACTCTCGGGGCAGGCGGCGATTTGCTCGGGCGTGCCGGTTGCGAGGATTTCGCCGCCAGCGTCGCCGCCGTCGGGACCGAGGTCGATGACGTGGTCGGCGCAGCGGATGACGTCGAGGTTGTGCTCGATGACGAGCACGGTGTTGCCGGTGTCCACGAGCTGCTGCAGGACGTCGAGCAGGCGGTGAACGTCGGCGGCGTGCAGACCGGTGGTGGGTTCGTCGAGGATATAAATGGTGCGACCGGTGGAGCGTTTTTGCAGCTCTGCCGCCAGTTTAACGCGCTGCGCTTCGCCGCCCGAAAGCGTGGTGGCGGACTGACCGATCTTCACGTAGCCGAGCCCGACGGTGAAGAGCATGTGCATTTTTCGGTGGATTTTGGGGATATTCTCGAAAAAATGCATGCCTTCTTCGATGGTCATGTGCAGGATGTCGGCGATGGACTTGCCTTTGTAGAGCACCTGGAGGGTTTCGTGGTTGTAGCGCGCGCCCTTGCAGACCTCGCAAGGGACGTAGATGTCGGCCAAAAAGTGCATCTCGATTTTCACGATGCCGTCGCCCTGGCAGGCCTCGCAGCGCCCACCCTTGACGTTGAAGGAAAAGCGGTTGGCTTTGTAGCCGCGCTGGCGGGCGTCGGCGGTGGCGGCGAAGAGCTCGCGGATGTCGGTGTACACGCCGGTGTAGGTGGCGGGGTTCGAGCGCGGGGTGCGGCCGATGGGGCTTTGGTCGATGGAGATGACCTTGTCCAGGTGCTCGATGCCGCGGATTTCGTTGCATTGCCCGGGGAAAGTTTGCGCGCGGTTGAGCTTGCGGGCGAGGGTTTTGTGCACGATTTCGTTAATCAGCGAGCTTTTGCCGCTGCCCGACACGCCCGTGACCGCCACCAGCAGCCCCAGTGGGATGTCCACGTTGATGTTCTTGAGGTTGTTCTCCCGCGCGCCGAGCACTTGCAGCAGTTTGCCGTTTGGTTGGCGGCGCAGGGCAGGGGTCTCGATGCGCCGTTTGCCGCTGAGATATTGCCCGGTGATGGAGGTTTCGCAGGCGATGATGTCGTCCACCGAGCCTTGGCAAACCAGCTGCCCGCCGTGGATGCCCGCGCCGGGCCCGATGTCCACCACGTGGTCGGCGGCGCGCATGGTGTCTTCGTCGTGCTCGACCACGATGAGCGTGTTGCCGAGGTCGCGCAGGCTTTTGAGCGTGGCGATGAGCTTGTCGTTGTCGCGCTGGTGCAGGCCGATGGAGGGCTCGTCGAGGATGTACAGCACGCCCATGAGCGAGCTGCCGATTTGCGTGGCGAGGCGGATGCGCTGCGATTCACCGCCCGAAAGCGTGCCCGACGCGCGCGACAGGTTGAGGTAGCCCAGCCCCACGGAGCGCAGGAAGTTGAGCCGCGCCTTGATCTCCTTGAGGATTTGCTCGGCGATGAGCATGTTGCGCGCGCTCAACTGCAAGGTTTCAAAGAAATCCACGCACTTGTGCACCGAAAATTCGGTGACATGCATGATGTTTTGCCCGCCCACGGTGACGCACAGCACCTCGGGTTTCAGCCGCTGACCCTTGCAGGCAGGGCAGGGCTGCAGCCGCATGAACTGCTCCAAGGTGGCGCGTGCGGCATCGCTGGTGGGCGCGTGGTAGCGGCGCAGGATGTTGTTTGCCACGCCCTCAAATGCGGCCATGTAGGTGCCGCCGCCGTAGCTGCCGGAACGCTGCAGCGGGATTTTTTTGCCGCGTGTGCCCCACAGCAGCATGTCAAGCGCTTGCTCGCTGAGGTCACACAGCGGGGTATCGAGCGAAAAATTCGCGTAGGCCGCCAAGCCCTCGAAATACATGCGGGCGATGGTGTCGTTGTCGCTTTGCCGCCAGCCGTAGGCATGGCATGCGCCGCCGTTGAGCGACAGCGAATGGTCGGGGAAAATCAGCGCGGGGTCGGGCACAAGCTTCGCGCCGAGACCGTCGCAGGTTTTGCACGCGCCGAAGGGATTATTGAACGAAAACATGCGCGGCGTGAGCTTCTCTAGGTTAAAGTCATGCTCGGGGCAGGCGTAGTTTTGCGAAAACAGCAGCTCCTCGCCGTCGATGACATCCACGAGCAGCAAGCCGTCGCTTAGCCGTGTGGCGGTCTCCACGGAATCCGCAAGCCGCCGCCTTAAATCCGGCTTCATGACGAGCCTGTCCACGATGATTTCGATGTTGTGCTTCTTGTTTTTGTCAATGGCGATGGGCTCGGCGAGTTCGTAGACGATGCCGTCCACGCGCGCGCGCACGTAGCCGCTTTTTTTCGCTTGCTCAAGCTCCTTGGTGTACTCGCCTTTGCGACCGCGCACAATGGGCGCGAGCAGCTGGAACTTGGTGCCCTCGGGCAGCTGCATGAGGCGCTCGACGATGTCATCCACGGTTTGGCGAGCGATTTCGCGCCCACAATGCGGGCAATGCGGCAGCCCCACGCGCGCGAAGAGCAGGCGCAGGTAGTCATAAATTTCGGTGACCGTGCCGACGGTAGAGCGCGGGTTTTTCGACGTGGTTTTTTGGTCGATGGAGATGGCAGGGGACAGCCCTTCGATGCTTTCGACGTTGGGTTTTTCCATCTGCCCAAGGAACATGCGGGCGTAGGACGACAGCGATTCGACGTAGCGGCGCTGGCCTTCGGCGTAGATGGTGTCGAACGCAAGCGAGGTTTTGCCGCTGCCCGACACGCCCGTGAATACCACGAATTTATCACGCGGGATGGTGAGGCTTAGATTTTTTAAATTGTGCTCGCGGGCGCCGGTGACGGTCAAGTTTTTTAGCATAAATTCTCCCGCGCAAAGCGCGACTAAAGTTTTTTGCGCAACTTTTTTTCAAAAAAGTTGCAAAAAATCAGGCTTTCAGCTTCTCGATTTCGTCGCGCAGGAACGCCGCGTGCTCGAACTCCAGCAGGCGTGCGGCGGCCTTCATCTCCACGGTGAGCTGGCGGATGCGGGCATCTTTTTCGGCGCGCGAAAGCTTCTCGGCACGGGCTTTGGTCACGCTGCCCTTGCTTGAGATTTCCAGCACGTCGCGCACGTCTTTGCGCACGCTGGTGGGCACGATGCCCTGTTTTTCATTATAAGCCATCTGGATTTCGCGCCGCCGCTCGGTCTCGGCGATGGCGCGTTCCATCGAGCCCGTGACGTGGTCGGCGTACATGATCACCTGCCCTTGCGCGTTGCGTGCGGCGCGACCGATGGTCTGCACGAGCGAGGTTTGGCTGCGCAAAAAGCCCTCTTTGTCGGCATCGAGGATGGCCACGAGCGACACCTCGGGCAGGTCAAGCCCCTCACGCAGCAGGTTGATGCCGATGAGCACGTCGAACTCGCCCAGCCGCAGCCCGCGGATGATTTCCATGCGCTCGATGGTTTCGATGTCGCAGTGCATGTAGCGCACTTTGATGCCCACGTTCTCGAAGTAAGTGGTGAGGTCTTCGGCCATTTTTTTGGTGAGTGTGGTGACGAGCACGCGTTCGCCGCGGGCGGTGCGGGTGTTGATTTCGCTGATGAGGTCGTCGATTTGCCCTTGGATGGGGCGTACCGAAATCTCGGGGTCAAGCAAGCCGGTGGGGCGGATGATTTGCTCGACGATTTGCGTGGTTTCGTCGCGCTCGAATGGTCCGGGCGTGGCAGAAACATACACACGCTGCCCCAGGTGCGCGTAAAATTCGTCGAAGTTCAGCGGGCGATTGTCCATCGCAGACGGCAGGCGAAAGCCGAAGTTCACGAGGTTTTCTTTGCGCGCGCGGTCGCCGGCATACATCCCGCGCACCTGCGGAATGGTCACGTGTGATTCATCGACGAACAAGATGAAGTCCTCGGGGAAGTAGTCGAGCAGGGTGAAGGGCTTCGCGCCGTCAGGTCGCCCGGCGAGGACGCGGGAGTAGTTCTCGATGCCCTTGCAAAAGCCGGTTTCGCGCAGCATTTCCATGTCATACAGCGTGCGCTGGCGAATGCGCTGCGCTTCGATGAGCTTGCCTTCGCGGGTGAACGCCGCCTCTTGGTCGAGCATTTCGGCTTGGATGTCGATGATGGCGTCGTCAAGCCGCTCGGGCGCGACGACGTAGTGCGAGGCAGGGTAGATGGCGACATGTTGCAGCACGCTGCGCACCTCGCCGGTGAGGGCGGTGATTTCGCAGATGCGCTCGATTTCGTCGCCGAAAAATTCCACGCGAATGGCCGTTTCAAAGCTATATACGGGAAAAATTTCCACCGTGTCACCGCGCACCCTAAAGTGGTTGCGCGTAAAGCTCACGTCGTTGCGCTCATAGCGGATTTCCACGAGCTTGGCGATGAGTTCGTCGCGTGATTTAGTTTGCCCAGGGCGCAGCGAAACCACCATGTTGCGGTAGTCAATTGGATTGCCCAGCGAAAAAATGCAGCTCACGCTTGCCACGATAATCACATCGCGGCGCTCGCTGAGCGACGACGTGGCAGAGTGGCGCAGCTTGTCGATTTCGTCGTTGACCTGCGAGTCTTTTTCAATATAAGTGTCCGTGACGGCGATGTAGGCCTCGGGCTGGTAGTAGTCGTAATAGCTGACGAAATACTCCACGCGGTTCTCCGGGAAAAACTCGCGAAACTCGCTGCACAGCTGTGCCGCAAGCGTTTTATTGTGCGCCAAAACGAGCGTCGGGCGGTTCATCTGCGCGATGACGTTGGCCATCGTGAAGGTCTTGCCTGAGCCCGTGACACCCAGCAATACCTGGGTTTCGTGGCCTTGGTTTAGTCCGTCAACCAGCTGACGGATCGCCTGCGGCTGGTCGCCCGTGGGCGCGAATTGCGAATGAAGTTTGAAGTGCATGGTATACTCTTTCTGTTCTTTTTTTGAAAGAAACCACCTGCGGTGGGGCTCCGTCGCTTCGCTGTGTCCTAATCCAGCCCCATAAAAATCAATCGCGAAGCGGCAAAAGTTCTTTTTGCTTCTTTTTCTTTCAAGAAAAAGAAGGCCTGCGCGGCGAGCGCGAAAAACTACTCGTCAGCCGCGATTTGCAGCATGATGGAGGGTGCATCGTCGTGGAAAATGCGCATGTGTTTGGGGTGTGCGGCCATGGAAAAGCAGTCGCCTTGGGCGACGATGAGGTGATCGAGCAGTTGAATCTGCACGCTGTTGAAGACGCGAACAGCGCCTTCGGTGCGCACGACATCACTGCGCGAGGGCGCGGCAACGCCGTTTGGGTGATTGTGCGCGAGCACGACCTTGGTGGCGTTGTGCCGAAAGGCGGACTCGAGCAGCGTGCGGTTGTCGAGCGTGACGACGTGCTTGGTGCCCAGCGAGATTTGCCCGGCATGCAGCAGCTGCGCCGTGTTATCAAAACACAGCAAAAATGCGGCCTCGGATTTCATCCCAGTGAACAGCGACACGACAAAGCGGTGCAGTGCCTGCTTGTTGGCAAACGAAACTTTCTCCTGCACTTGTTCGGCGAGGTAGCGCTTGGCGATCTGCGCGACGAACATGATGAGTGTGGCCGAGTTTTCGCCGATGCCCTGCACCTTGCACAGCTCCTCAAAGGGCGCATCAAGCACGCCCGCAAGCGAGCCGAAGTGCCGGATTAACCGGTGGGCGATTTCGTTGGTGTCTTGGCGCGGAATGGCGTAGAACAACAGCATCTCCAGCACATTGTGTGCGGGAAATGACTGCAACCCGGCTTGGCGAAACCGCTGCCGAACGCGTTTGCGGTGGTCTTCGTGCATAATTCACCTTTAACAGTTTAACACAAATGTTCCGACTTGTCAAGTGGAAATTTTATGGTATAATAAAAAAAACACAATGATGCGGGGTGCTTGACTTGAAAGATGCTGTGGTAGCTGGCATTATTGCCGAATATAACCCATTTCACAGGGGGCATGCTTGGCATATTGCACAAACGCGCGCCGCTGGTGCCACGCATGTGGTGGTGGTGATGAGCGGCTGCACGGTGCAACGCGGCGAGTTTGCCATCGCGCAGACGCACGTGCGGGCGCGCATGGCGCTTGAAAACGGTGCGGATCTGGTGATTTTGCTGCCCACGCCGTGGTCTTGCTCGCGTGCGCAGGATTTTGCGCGGGCGGGCGTGCACCTGTTGAACTCGCTGGGGTGTGTGGATAGGCTTAGTTTTGGCAGCGAAAGTGCAGACTTATCATTGCTTCAGCACGCTGCCGCGTTAACAGGGGACGAGAGGGTAGTGCTTAGCCTGCGAAAGCGGGTAGGGGAGGGGGAGGCCTTCGCGCGGGCGAGGCAGGGGGCAGTGGCAGAGGTGGATGCGCAGGCGGCCGCCGTGTTGCGCACGCCAAATGACACGCTTGGGGTGGAATATATCAACGCGATAAAGCGTTTGGGCGCGAAAATCGAGCCGTTTGCCGTGAAAAGAGAGGGTGCAGCGCACGACGAAATCGGCGGAGAGGGCTTCGCTAGCGCAAGCGAACTTCGCATAATTCTAAAAGAGAGTGCCGCCAACGAGAAAATATTATGCGAAGTACCGAGTGCAAGCTGGCTACAGGAAGAAATATCCAATGGTCGCGCACCAGTTGATATGAAACGGCTGGAAACCGCATGGTTACTGCGTTTGCGTGCCATGCAGCTCGCAGATTTCGCCGCATTGCCGGACATTTCGGAAGGCATGGAGAACCTGTTGCATCGCGCGGTGCGAGAAGAAAATAGCGTGGAGGGAATCCTGCGAGCGGCGACGGGAAAACGCTACCCTGCCGCGCGGGTGAGGAGGGCACTCTTTTGCGCCTTAATCGGACAAAGCGTCGAAGAGCTGGAGGCAGTTCCGCGCTTTACTCGGATAATAGGACACACGCAAAAAGGCCGAGAGTTGCTTCACCGCGCAAAAGCAAATCAGCTCTTGCCCATCGTTTCGCGCACAGCAGACATAAAAAAAATGTCGCCTGAAGCGCAGGGACAATTTGCGCATGAGTGTCGCGCGGCAGACTTGATGGCTCTTGCGATGCCACGGGTGCAATCGTGCGGAATGGAGCAACGTCGGAGTGTGATTGTGCTTTAATGCGCGACCAGTCCGACGCACTGTTCCCCATCAACGTGAGAAACTGCAATCTGCACAAGCAGGTTTCGCTGCGCGGGCGTGGCATTGAGCGCGACCACCGGGGTGTAATTGCGCGTGTAGCCTTGCATACCGCCATTTTTGGCGGGTTGCTCAAGCAAAACTTCGTGGGTTTGTCCAATTTGTGTGGCGAGAAAAGCGCGGTTTAGTGATTTAGTCAAAGAAACTGCTTGCTGGGCACGGCGTTGCTTTTCTGCTTTAACGATTTGCCCTGCGAACGAGGCGGCCGGCGTACCCGGACGTGGCGAAAACGGGAAGACATGCACGTTGGAAAAGGATATTTCTTCCACAAAGGCGAGTGATTGTGCGTGTTCTTGCTCAGTTTCGCCGGGGAAACCGACCATGATGTCCGTGGTAATGGACGAATTGGGGAAGCTCTCGCGCAGTCGAGACACTAAGTTAGCGTAGTAAATCGCGTCGTAACGCCGCCCCATGCGCTTTAGCGCGCTGTCGCATCCACTTTGCAAAGATAGATGAAAATGCGGGCAAAACGCTTTCGCGCAAGAAAGCGCACCTAAAACGCTTTCGCTGAGTAAATCGGGTTCAAGCGAGCCAAGGCGGATGCGTGAAACGCCGGATTCTGCGGCAGCCAAAACCGCGTTGCCGAGATCATAATCTTGCCCTTTGCCGTAAGCGGCCAAGTTGATGCCGACGAGCACAATCTCTTGAAAGCCTTGGCCAACAAGGGTTTGCGCGTCGCGGCGCACGTCGTCAAGCGGCTTGGAACGCACAGAACCACGCGCGTGCGGGACGATGCAATAGCTACAAAAATGATCGCAGCCATCTTGGATTTTCAGGGTAGCGCGGGTGGAGGTTAGGGCTTGTGCGGGTGCATCAAACGATTCATCGCGCTGATGCGCAGAAACGTGCATAAGTGGCTGACGGCGCAAGAAAAACTCATTGATGTAGCGTGCTAAATCGCGAACATCGCGTTGCCCGAGGATCAAGTCAGCTTCAGGGTACTGCTGCGCTAAATCGTCGCAAACTTGCACGGCACAGCCGGTGAGTACAAGAATGCATTCTTGATTCACCTTGCGAAAGCGTCGCAGGGTTTGGCGGGTTTTTCGGTCACTTTCGGCGGTGACGGTGCAGGAGTTGAGCACCACGATGTCGGCGGTTTCGGGCGGCGCGGTGGTGTAGCCCGAAGCGGACATGTGCGCAGCAATCGCATTGCTGTCGGCCTGGTTAACTTTGCAACCAAGCGTATAAAATCCAACCGTCACGGCAGCCTCCTTGTTCGCGATATGGCGTGTATTTATAGTACCACAAATCGCGCGCAAATGCAAGGGCTGGCATAAAAAAACACGCGTGTGCATAAAAATTTCACAAAGCAGGTGGAGGAGTGGAGTGTTATGCGCACATGGAAGAGAGCGGCGGCGATTGTCTTAGCACTAGGAATGGTTTTGTCGGCTAAAGCGACGAACGCTTTAGCGAGAGAAAGTAGCGCGCAACCCGTGGAAATCGCGGCGCGCGCGGCAGTGCTGATGGACGCTGCCACGGGCGAGGTGCTCATGGCATACAACGAGCACCAAAGGCTGTATCCGGCATCGGTCACGAAGGTGATGACGCTGCTTTTGGTGGCTGAAGCGCTAGCCGGCGGCAAGCTGTGCCTGACCGACGAAATCACGGTGAGTACCACGGCTTCGGGCAAGGGCGGCTCGCAGATTTGGCTGCGTGAGGGCGAAAGCATGCTGGTGGAGGATCTGCTCAAGGCGATCGCGATTTACAGCGCCAATGACGCTAGTGTGGCGTTGGCGGAGGCGATTGCGGGCAGCGAAGAGGGCTTTGTTGCTTTAATGAACGAAAGAGCCGCTGAGCTGGGCATGGTGAACACCAACTTTGAAAATAGCACCGGTTTGGATGATACCACGGAAAATCACCTGACGACGGCATATGATATTGCGCTGATGAGTCGCGAATTGCTTCAACACAGTGAAGTGGTGGCGTATTCGACGATCTGGATGGATTCGCTGCGCGACGGCGAAACGGAGCTGGTGAACACCAACCGTTTGGTGCGATTTTTTGAGGGCGCAACCGGCCTAAAGACCGGCACGACCAGCCGTGCGGGCTGCTGCATCTCGGCGACGGCGATGCGGGAGGATACCCATCTGATTGCCGTGGTGCTGGGGAGCGACAACAGCAACGACCGCTTTGACACAGCGAAGCGCATGCTCAACTGGGGCTTTGCGAACTACAGCACAGTAACGCCCGAAATCGAGGCGAACCTCATCACGCCGGTGCGCGTGCTGCATGGCGAGGATAGATACATCACGCCGGTGCTGCCCGGAGGCATGCCCATCTTGGTGCCGCGTGGCAGCGAAGACGAGCTGCAGCAGAACATTGAGTTGGCGCTTGATGTGCAGGCGCCGGTGGTGGAAGGTCAGGTGCTGGGGCGCATCACGGTGGTGCTGGATGACGAAGTGGTTGGGGAGTATACACTCACCGCGCCGCGTGCGGTGCAGGAGCTGCGCTTTGTGCTGATGCTGCAGCGGCTACTTGGCGCTTTAGTGCGATAAAGAGGGGAGCGAGGCGAACAAACGCTTCAATGCGCTAAAGTAAACAGAACACTTCATCGCGCGAAAGCGGCAATTCATCGCAATAAAGCAAACTGTGCACTTTACTGCACGAAAGCAAAACTTCATTGCGGTGAAGTGAACGAGAATTGCATCACATGAACGCGCGCGCTTCAGCTGAATGAAGTGCGCGTGTCGTTGCATTTGCGTGCACATAATTCGCGGACGTGCTGCATACCTATGGACAAGATAACATGCGAAAAAGTTTTTGCAGCTTGCGCGGCTGTGCAATCACTCGGCGGCAAAACAATTGCGTGCAACGGAAAGGAATGCAAGATGAATTTACGCGCACTCACATCACTGCGCTGGTTGCGTCTGGATGCCTTGAACACCCTGCCCAGCTTGCAGGATATAAAAAATTTGCTGAACAAGCACTGGCACAAGCTGGCGCTGGTGGCGCTGTTTGGTCTGGGGCTGTTTTTGGGCGTACGCACGGCTGCGGTTGGATACACCGGTTGGCAGGCCCAAGTGATGGCCTTGCTGCAGGCCCAGCGCAGCAGCCGAGCCGGTGGCGGCATGCTGGCCAACGCGTTGAGCTACTTCGGCGGCGACATGATTTTCCTCGCCATTGCGTATATCTTCGGGCTGAGCGCCGGTGGATTACCGCTGTTGTTGGTGCTGCCGGTGCTGCGTGGGCTGGGCATTGGCGTGCTCAGCGGCGGGTTGTATCTGGCGCACGGTGCCACCGGCGTGGGCTATGCGCTGCTGGTGCATTATCCCGCAACGGTTATCAGCATGCTCATCATGTTCAGCGCCTGCAAAGAAAGCATGCTGATGAGTGGCGACATGCTGCTGTTGCTCAACGGCAAAATCCAGCGCGCTGAAAGCAGCCTCAAGCGCTACAGCATGTGCTATGTGGTGCTGGTGGTGACCAGCGTGATTGCCGCCATTGTGGATGCGATCACGTTCACGGTGTTCTCGGGTATCTTCGACTTATATTGACATTAAGCCCAGCCGAAAATCGCGGCGATGTCTGAAGCGTAGTTCGCCAGCCACGTGGGAAAATGCATGATCATCCACCAGATGATGTAGAAAATGCCCGCCACAAAATGCAGCAACGCCCAGCCAATGCTGCTGTTGACCAGCCAGCTTAATATCGCTGCAACCACGCCCGAGGCTAAGCCGCCCCAAAGCACGCAGCCGCAGCCCTTGCGGTTTCGTAGGTTCATCGTGAGTTCCTTTCTATTTGTCGCTTTTTTGCCACCTGCGGTGGGGCTCGGTCGCTTCGCTGTGGTCTATTATAGTCTAATCAAATGTGAAAGTTCTTTTTGATTACTTTTTCTTTCAAGAAAAAGTAATGCCCGCGCGGCGAGCGCGCCTAGTCATCATCGCCGGCGCGTACGTTAGCCAGTGGGTTTTGCGCCACAGCGGCGCGCAGTTGTTTGTCCAGCACGTGGGTGTAGATTTGCGTGGTGGATAGGTTCTCGTGACCGAGTATCTCTTTGAGCTGCAGCACGTCCACATCGTTTTGATACATGAGCGTGGCGGCGGTGTGGCGCAGCTTGTGGATGCTGTAGCCGCGGTTCTCCAGCCCGCACAGCTGCAGATACTTGGTGAGCATCAGCTCCACCGAGCGCGGGTTGATGCGGCGCTTGTTGCGGCTGATGAACAGCGCGTCGCGGTCCTCGTGGCGCAGACCGTCTTGCGGGCGTGTGCGCAGGTAGCGCTCAAGTGCCGCCAGGCATGCGGCGTTGAGATAGACGGTGCGATCCTTGCTGCCTTTGCCGCGCACGCGCACGGTGTCGTTGCTGGCGATGTCTGCAAGGTTGAGCTTGCACAGCTCGTTGAGGCGCAGCCCGCAGTTGAGGAACAGCACGAGGATGCAGTAGTCGCGCTCGCGGAACGGGTTTTGTGCGTCTTGTTCCACGGTGTTTAGCAGCAGCATGCAGTCCTCAAGCGGCAGATACACCGGCAAGGTTTTGGCGAGCTTGAGCCCGTCCAGTGCGTCCAGCGGGTTGTGCTCAAGCAGCCGCTTTTGCACGGTTAGGTAGCGGAAGAACCGCCGCACCGCGACATACCGGCGGTTGAGCGTGTTGGGGCTGTTGCCGCGCACGTTGCGGCAATGGCTGATGAAGTCCGCGGCATCGTCGGTGGTGACGGAGCGGATGAAGTCGAGGTCGATGGCGGGCTGCAGGTCGATATCAGCCCAGTCGAGGTCTGGCGGCAGCACGCGGCGGCGCTGCGCCATGTAATAGAAAAACAGGCGCAGGTCGCTGGCGTATTCCAACATGGTGAGCTCGGCGATTTGCTTGCGCTCCAGCGCGCGGATGTAATCCTGAACAAGCGTGGGCAGGAATGCGACATCGTCTCGTTTCATCTAATCCCCCTATGTTCGCAAAACATATGTTATGCGAAGTTTTATTGCTCGGTTAAATGCAGGCGGTGATTCTCCGCCCCTGCGTGCACATAATCAGTTTGTCCCAAATGACCGCAAGGTCGTGCGAAAGGTTTCTATTGGCTGCAAACCAGCCCTATACTTCCAACTGCATGCGGCACACCACGAACGGCACGCCAGCATATTCCCTCTTGGCGGTTTGTGCGAATCCGCGCCGCGCATACCACGCTTTGAGCGGCTCGTTTGCGTCAATCACCCCTATTTCCAGCTTGCGGGCTTTGCATTGCTGCAGTTTGCACAACAGCTCGTCCAGCAGCGCGTTGCCCACACCCAAGCCGCGATACGCAGGCGCAACACACCAGCGCAGGCCTTCAAGCACGCGGCGTTTGGTTGGCACGGCGGCAGCAAAACCGATGATTTCGCCGCCGGAATTGCGTGCGATTAGGTGAATCGCATGGGGTAAATCCAGCTTACCAAGCAGCAAATCGTCAGCTTGATAAGCCGGATGCGAGGCACAATTTTCACACGTGATGCCGAACTGCGCGGCCACGTCAGCGTAGCTTGCGCGGACGAGGTGACCGATGGCGGGCAGGTTTTCACGCAAATTCACGGGCGAAATGGAGTATGTAAATGCTTGCATGCGGGTCTCCAACTTCGTAAAATTTGCCGCGTGAGTCCCCTGCCCCTTGACGAAAACGCTTAAGCGAGTTAAATCAACGTTGCGAACGTGTGTGCTAACGGCAGCATCGCGGGCAGACGCGGCACAGCAACGATGGGCGCTCCGGCGGGAGCTCCCCGATGGGTGGCACGGGCGTGGCGATCGGCGGCTTGCAGTTGGTGCAATTGCACGGCGGTTTGGCCGGTGGTCGGCAATTACAGTGGTTGCAGCATTGGTTGATGCAGCCAATAGGCGGCACAGGCGTGGGTCGATTAGGCGGAACCGGCGGTTGTACGAGCGGCGGGCCAGGCGGCAGGTTTGTCCCCGGCCAAGTGCAGGCTTGTGTGGGGTCGCAAAAATCCATGACTTCCGGCACCCACAGAGCCCAGCATGGGCAAGGCGGACGCAGGTCGCCGATGGGCGGCACGGGCGTGGCGATGGGCGGACGGATGCTCCCAATTGGAGGCACTGGTTGAACCGGCGGGAAGACAGGAAGTAGTGAAATTACTGGCATGGTACCTCATCCTTTATGTATGTAGTGATTCTCCATGCCATTGTATGCGCGCGGTTATTAAGGGGTTCCGTTGTTCTTTTTTTTGCCACCTGCGGTGGGGCTCTGTCGCTTCGCTGTGGTCTATGATAGCCTAATCAAATCTAGGTTTTTTTGGGTACCTTTTTTTGCAAAAAAAGGTACGCCGCGCGGCGAGCGCAAAACTTCGCGTTACATCAAAGCTTCAAAGGCGCTGCGCACGTTGCCTGCGCCGATGACTTGGATGCCTTGCCGCAGGTCTTTGGGGAGCTTGGCGAAGTTTTGGCGCGGCACGATGCAGCGTGCGAAGCCAAGGCGTGCGGCCTCGCGGACACGTTGCTCGCAGTGGCTGACGGCGCGCAGTTCGCCGCCCAGCCCGATTTCACCGAAGGCGAGGGCATCGTCGGGCAGCGGGACGTCTTTGAGTCCCGAAATGAGCGCGAGCGCGATGGATAAATCCGTGCTGGGCTCGTCGAGCTTGAGCCCGCCGATGACGTTGATGTAGGTGTCCATGTTGCCGAAAAACCAGCCGCAGCGTTTCTCCAGCACCGCCATGAGCATGGCCGCACGGCTGCCGTCCACGCCGGTTTGCATGCGGCGCGGGTTGCCGAAGCTCGTGGGCGACACAAGCCCCTGCACTTCCGCTAAGATGGGGCGGCTGCCCTCCATCACGCAGGCGACGCAGCTGCCGGATACCCCGCGTGGTCGCCCGGCAATGAGCATGGCCGATGGGTTTTCGACTTGCGCGAGACCGCGCTCAAGCATCTCAAACACGCCGATTTCGTTCGTTGAGCCATAGCGGTTTTTCACCGCGCGCAGGATGCGATAGCTCAAGTGGCGCTCGCCCTCGAAGTACAGCACGGCGTCCACGATGTGCTCAAGCACTTTGGGGCCGGCGATGTTGCCGTCTTTGTTCACATGACCGACCAGCAGCATGGGCACGCCGAGCGATTTTGCGGTGCGCATGAGCAGGTTGGTGCTCTCGCGCACTTGGGTGACGCTGCCGGGCGAGGACGAGATATCCGCCATTTGCATGGTTTGGATGGAGTCGATGATGACCATGCCGGGGGTGGCGTGGCGCACATAGTCGCAGATGCCGACGGTGTCGGTGTCGCAAAAAATGGTGAGTTTATCGGTGGTTACGCCGAGGCGTTCGGCGCGCAGTTTGAGCTGGTGCGGTGACTCCTCGCCGGACACATAGAGGATGTTCGTGGCTTGTCCGAGGTGCTCACAAATTTGCAGCAACAGCGTGGATTTGCCGATGCCCGGGTCGCCGCCGAGCAGCACGACAGAGCCTTTCACCAGCCCGCCACCGAGCACGCGGTCAAGCTCGCCCATGCCGGTGTGGTAGCGAATGGCGCTGTCGAACTTGATGTCGCGCAGTAGTTGACCGCTCAGCACAGGTGCACGCGATGCGCCGCCCGCGCGTTTTGCGGGCTCTGGGCGGCGGACTTCCTCGTGCAGGCAGTTCCACTCGCCGCAGCCGGGGCACTGCCCCACCCACTTGGGCGACTCGTGCGCGCAGTGCTCACACAGGTAGATCGTTTTGGCTTTTGGGGGCATGGCGTTTTCTCTTTCTATGGGAGATGATGAGCGCGATAGTTAAGCCGATGACAGCTGCACCGAGCACAAAGACAAGCGAAAAATAGATTAGCGGTCCGATGACATACCAAGGGAAGCCAACTGTGAAATCATCAAACTCCCGTTCTTCGGGCGCTTCAGGCGGCTCTGGCACAAACTCGGGGTCTGTGAGCAAACGATAAATGACATCTTCAGTGGGTTCGCCTGCGGCAATTCCAGGGCGGATGAAGTTAGGACGATACTCTGAGATGGTGTAGGAAAAATCGTTGAAATCAAAGGCAATGTCGTGCGTAAAACGCGAGAAGGATGGAGTGTCCCAACTTAGCCAAATTGGTTCACCTGCGGTTTGAATGCGACCGTTCCCCCAGCGCCCTTGTCCTGCTCGCAGCAAAGGGCGAACTTGTCCTTCGTCGAGGGTGTATGCTCTTTCTAACATAGATTGCCCCTCTCTGAACGCGTGAAGCGATTGTGGGGGTGAAATTCCCAAAAATAGCACGGGTCGTTCATCAATGTGAATAAGGATGTAAGCAAAACTTGGTGGCGGCACGGGCGGCGCTGCGCTCACCGGCAACACAAACACGGCTGCACACAACAAGGCAACCAACGTGATAATGACTTTCTTTTTCATGAACCTCTTAGCTTTTGGGGGCATGGTGTTTTCTCCTTTTGCGGATAATGAGTGCGAAAATAAGGCTAGTGATGACAGCGCCCAGAACAAAGCCGCCAAGGGCGATGGTAATCAACAAGCGCTCCCAAAGCAAAAAGTCTATCATTCGCCAAAAAGCAGAACGCTGTGGAAAGCTGGAAAATTCAATTATTTCAGGCTCTTCGGGCACAAAATCGGGGTCAGTGAGCAGGCGATAAATCACGTCTTCGTCGGGCATACCATAGGCAAACGCAGCGCGAATACGCTGGGGGCGATATTCGGTGATGGTGTAAGCAAAATTCTCGGTGTCAATGCTAATGTAAAACCACGGATCCCATTGCGAGTTGCCAAAAGAATGACGCTCGGTTCCCCAACGGGCAATTGAGTCTATACGCATGTCCCACTGCCATGCATATGCTTCATCGTCATACGTATGCGTGGGTTGCAATTGACGCACTTCACCGTTGTATAACGTGAAAACCGTTTGGGCGAATATCCCATTTGTCTCGCTGTCGAAATTGATAAACAGCACAGGTGTTTCATCCACATGCACAAGGGCATAAACAAAATTTGGTGTTGCAAAACTTGGCGGCGGCAAGCTTAATGCCCCAGTAGGCAACGCAAACATGACCGCAAAAAGCAGCACAACCAACACAATAATTCTTTTTCGCATGGCATGTCCTTTCTTTGTCGCTGCGCGAAGAACACCCCCCGCGCCGTCTGGTGACGTCGCCTCCCCCCTCTAAAGAAGGGGGCTTTGGCAACACCTGCACGACCCATAAATAGTCCACCGCGAAGCGGCTAAAGTTTTTTGCGCCACTTTTTTTCAAAAAAGTGGCATGACGCTTACCCCAGCACCCCCACCGCAATCGCAAACGCAAGCTGCCGCTGGTATGCAGCATCCTGCAGGCGTTCGGCCTCGCCGGGGTTGGAGATGAAGCCGCACTCGACCATCACCGCCGGGCGCGTGCCGCGGTGCAGCAGATAAATCGAGCTGCCCGCAGGCTTGATTTGTCGGTGATTCTCGGGCTGCAACAACTGCACCACGCTGCGCTGGATTTGCTCGGCGACCACGGCGCTTTGCGGATGATTGGGTGAATAAAACACCTGTGTGCCGCGCGCGCTGGCCTGCGTGAACTGGTTCATGTGGATGGACAAAAACAGGTCGCCGTCGCGCAGCGCTTCAAGCATCGCGTGGCGGGCGTGGATGTCACTGGCCTTGCGCTCGCGCAGGGTGGCGGCGGGCTCGCTGAGGGCGCGGTCTTCGCAGCGGGTGAGCTGCACGTCATAGCCCAACGCCCGCAAAAACGGCGCAAGCTGCAGCGCCACGGCGAGGTTGAGGTCTTTCTCCACCACGCCTGCAACGCCCACGGCACCGCCGTCTTCGCCACCATGGCCTGGGTCAAGCACAATCACCGGCACGGCGGGCGGCGGCGCGACGCTGCTCACCTGCCGCACTTGGCTGGCGGCGTGCAGCATCATCAGCATAAACAAACAAACGGCAGCGCAGCCCGCCCCAAACAAGATACGCTGCAGCCGAATTCTCACAAAAAACATGGCAGTTCCCCCTCATACTCATACCTATGCGGGGCAAACTAGTTGCATGAAAAATAAGATTTTGGCCGCGTTGGGCGGCGTGTTCATCGGCGTGATGAACGGTCTGCTGGGTGCGGGCGGCGGCATGTTGGCTGTGCCGATGCTGAAAAAACTCGGTGCCGACCAAACCCGCGCACATGCGACTGCCGTGGCGGTGATCTTCCCGCTGAGCATCGTCAGCGCCATGGTGTATCTGTGGCTGGGGCGCTATCGCCTGCCCAACGCCGTGGAGTATCTGCTGCCGGGCGCGGTGGGTGCATTGGTCGGTGCGCTGGTGCTGGCGAAGATCCCGCAAACATGGCTGCGAAAAATCTTCGCGGTGCTACTGATTTGGGCGGGGATTCGGATGGTGATGCGATGATGAGTTGGATTTGGAGCGCACTGGCGGCGTTTGGCTCGGGCGCGCTGGGTGCGATGGGTCTCGGCGGCGGCGGCATTTTGGTGATTTATCTCACCTTGGTGGTGGGCATGCCGCAGCTGCAAGCGCAAGGCGTGAACCTGCTGTTCTTTCTGCCCTGCGCGGTGATTTCGCTCATCATCAACGCCAAGCGAAAGCTCATCGACTGGCGCAACGCCCTGTGGATTGCCCTGGGCGGGCTGCCCGCTACCCTGCTGGGCATTTGGCTCAGCGACCTCATCGATGCCCGCTGGATTGGCTATATCTTCGCCGGGCTGCTGATTTTCATCGGCGTGCGGGAGTTGTTTAGCGGGGTTGCGAAGTGTTCTTTTTTTGCAAAAAAAGAATCAAAAAAACCTTAGCCGCCCCTGCGGGGCGCAAGCCGCTTCGCTGTGGCCTATTATAGTTCAATCAAGTCTAAAGTTCTTTTGGTTACTTTTCTTTCAAGAAAAGTAACAGGCCCGCCGCAGGCGAACGCCGTTAGGCGCGCGAGTCTAGGTAACTCTGCAAAATTACCATTGCGGCTGCTGCGTCAATTATATTTTTTCGGTTTTTTGCGCGCACGCCGGCGGCACCCAGTTGTTGGTGCGCGATGGCGGTGCTGAAGCGTTCGTCCCACAGCACAACGTCGAGCCCGCTTTGTTGGCGCAGCAGTTCGGCGAGTTTTTTGCATTCTTGTGCTTTGTCGCCTGTTGTGCCGTCGGTGCGCAGCGGCAGACCCAGCACGAGCTTGCCAGCTTGCTTTTCGGCGGCGAGGTTACATATATGTTGCACGAGCTTTCGCTTGCCCATGCCTTCAAGCACACAAACAGGCGAAGCCAGCAACCCGGTTGGGTCGCTGGCGGCGATGCCTGTGCGTTGTTGACCGTAATCAATGCCCAGTGTGATCATTCGGCGTACTCCGGTGGCAGTGGTTGTGCGGGTGGTGCGGTGGTGGGCGGAGCAGTTTGTGCGGGTTGCGTGGTTTGGTTATCGGGTGCTGCGGGTTGGGTGGTGGTTTGGTTGCCACTGCCGCCGCCGAAGATGCCGCCAATCCAGTCGCCAATGTTGCTGCCGATGTTGCCCCAGTCGATGCCGCCGCCACCGCCTGCGGGAGGTTCGGCTGGTGCCGGGGCGCAGTTGCCGTCGCACACACGTGGGATGTTGGAGGTGCGATACCAGCCACTGGCGGTGGGACAGTTTGGTCCTGCCAGCAGACCGGAGTGGGTGCAAAAGCTGCGCTGCACGGCGCGGTTGGTGGTGGGGAAATCGGTGGAGGTGCTGAAGCTGTCGCGGTCTGCTTTGATGCGGTTGAAGACTTCCACCCAAATGCGACCGGCGGGGTTGGTGACCGGACCCATGCCGCGGGGGCGGTCGTGCCCAAACCACACCGCGGCGGTGAAGTATGGCGTGCCGCCCGCGAACCAGCGGTCTGCCCAATCTTGCGACGAGCCGGTTTTGCCGAAGGTGCGGAAACGTTGGATATTGCCGAGGTTGTTGTTGTGGGCGAAGCCGCTGATGGGGTTGAGCTGCGACATGCGGTTCATCACCTGCGCGGTGCACGCTGCAAATGCACGGTGGGGCTCTGGAATGTCGCCGCGTCCCAGCAGCAAGCGACCTTGGCTGTCATACACGGAATGGTAGGCAAACGGAGCGCGGAAGTAGCCCCCGTTGCCAAAGGTGGCGTAGGCTGCAGCCATTTCCAGTGCGCTCACGCCGTGGGTCATCGCGCCCAGTGCCATCGGCGGCAAGAAGGGGTCGCGGGCAGAGTCCAAGCGCGAAAAGCCGAAATTTTCATCCAAGAAGTTAAAGGCAGTGCGTGGGCCGATGTCCCGCGTGATGCGTGCAGCCACAGTATTGAGCGACTGCTGGAACGCCCGTTGCGTGTTCACCATGGTGCCGGGCCCCAGGGTGCCGTCGGCATTGTGCGGCCACATGTTGCCTTGGTGGGCAAAGGCGCTGTTTTGCGTCATGGTTGACCATGTGACAGTGTTGGTTTCAATGCCCAACCCATGCGAGATGAGTCCCTTCATCGTGGAGCCGGGCTGCCGGAAGCTTTGGTGGGCACGGTTGAGCACGCGGTTGTCGGTTTTCTCGCCCGCGCCACCCACGATGCCCAACACGCGACCGGTGTTGTTGCACACGATGGCCATGCTGGCGTGGATGGGGTTGGATTCCGGACCGGTTTGCCCTGCCCAAGTGGTGCGGTTGCGGAAGACATCCTCCATGATGTTCTGGATTTCGATGTCTACCGCGGCGCGAATCTGCAGCCCGCCGTAATACACACGGCGCGTGGCTTCGGCGCGGCTGAGCCCATGCACGCGCATGAGGTCATCAATGACGGTGTCGATGATAAAGTCGGTGTACCAGCTGTTGATGGGTTGCGGCTCGGGCACATGGGTTTGCCCGGGGGTTTCCACACGCACAAAGTCTGGGTGGTTGGTGAAGATGATTTCATGCGCCATGGCTTCTTCAAACTGTGCGGTGTCGATCATGCCGAGGTAATACATGTTGTTAATCGCCACCTGTTGGCGGCGCTGGTTGTTTTGCGGGTTGCGCAGGGGGCTGAAATACCCCGGCGCTTGGGTGATGGCGGCAAGTGCTGCCACTTCGGCGATGTTGAGCTCGTTGATGTGGCGACCGAAAAAGGCCTCGGCGCCGGTGAGCACGCCGTAGTTGCCGTGCCCGAGGTACACGGTGTTGAGGTAGGCTTCGAGGATGGATTCTTTGTCGTGGTGGCGTTCCATGTTCAGTGCAGCCATCATTTCGCGATACTTGCGCACCGCAGACACCTGATTTTCGCCGGTGAGGTTTTTGATCAGCTGTTGGGTGATGGTGGACGCGCCCTGCGTGAAGCCGTGGATGGTGACCGCGCTGATGAAGCGCCGCCAGTCCACGCCGTTGTGCTCCCAAAAGCGGTGGTCTTCCAACGCGATGAAGGCGTCGGCAATCATGGGCATGCCGGTGACGGGGTTGCGCGGACCCATGTCGTCCAAATCAACCCAGATGCGGTTTTCCACGCCGTGCAGACGCGCGAACTCTACGGTGTTGCCCTGGCGATCGTATGCCCAGATGATGGTGGTGCGTCCCTGCCCACCGAGGTGTTCGCGCAGGTCGATGATTTCGTCGCCGCGCACATAGCCCACGGCGTTGAGCATGAAAAATCCACCCAGCACGGTGCTGGTGATGGCGATGCACAGCCCGATGGCCAGTGCGCTCATCAGCACCCAGCGTATCACGCTGCGCCCGCGGGTTTGTTTGTGGTTGCGATTGGTGTTGTTCTTTTTCATAGATTCTCCTTGTTGTGCAATTGTTGTTGCAAAAATTGCACGAGTTCAGGGATGGAATGTGTGATGACATCCCAAACAATGACGTTTTCCATCGCGTGGTAGCCATGTGCTGCAATGTCGCGCATGCCGGAAATTTTCTTCCATGGAATGACATCATGTTCAAGCTTAAATTCGTGCGACAAGCGTTTTACTAGTTCGCCAATGTTCAAAATTGACATCACAATGGCTTTGCGGTATAGACGATTGGTCTTTAAATCGTCTGCGCCATTTAAATCTGCCGCAAACCGTAATATATCAAGCGCGTCGTCAAGCATATGCTCTAAAATGGTCTGTACGTTAGGGTTCATAGATTATCCTCGTGTCGCGTTCAACATTGTTACGAAAATTTTGCTTGGCTTGCTCAAGGGCGTTCCATGTTATCAAGTCCACGGGTCTGCCAAGTGCTTCTTCTAAGTCAACACGCAAGCCAAAAAAATCAAGCCCGCGTGTGTTAGGCAGAAATTCTACCAATACGTCAACATCGCTTTGTGTGCTCATATCACCGCGTGCGGCAGAGCCGAACAATGCAGCGCGTTTGACGGGATATTGCGCAAACACACCGCGTGCAACGGATTCGATTTGTTGTGTGCTCATCGTGCTCCTCCTTGCCTTAGTATGCCATAGCTGGGGCATAAAGTCCAGTTATAATGTTGTAACCTCGGATGACATTTTGTCATATTTTCGTTAGCTTGCCCCAAGTTCGTGGTCTCTAGCCGCTGCGGCCTGCACCGCCTGTTGCACGGCGTTGGAAAACCCGTGTTGCGCCAGCGCCTGCATGCCTGCGATGGTCGTGCCGCCGGGCGAACACACGCGGCGCACCAGTTCATCCGGCGGGGCATCGCTGTGCTGCACCAGGGCGGCGCTGCCCAGCACGCACTGCGCGGCGATGCGCAGCGCAATGTCGCCTGCCAAACCGAGCTGCTGCCCGGCGGCGGCCATGTCTGCGATGAACTGATACACAAACGCCGGGCCGCTGGCCGCTAGCGCAAGAAACGCCGAAAAATGCTCCTCGGGCAGTTCGACTACGCTGCCAAAGCATGCGCAATAATCGCGCACCAAGGCGAGCTCGTGCTCCCCTACTTGTTCAGTCGCGCAAATGGCGGTGATTCCTTGCCCGGCTGCAGAGTTAAGGTTGGGCATCAGCCGCACGGCGCGCGGCAGCCCCAGTTTAGTGAGCGTGACACCCGCTGCGATCGAGATCACCAGCTTGTCGGTTAGGTCGAGCGCGGCGAGCAAGGCGGGTTGGTCTTGCGGCTTCACGCCGAGATGGATGACATCACACTGCGCGGCGAGCTCGGCGGCGCTTGCGGCCACGGGCACGCCAAAGCGTGCGGCGGATTCGGGCAGCTTGTCGGTCACGAGCACTTGCGCGGGCTGCAAAAAGCCGTGATTGAGCGCCGCCTGCAGCATAATGCCCGCCATCGTGCCGGTGCCGATGAAGCCGATTCTTGGTTGTTTTTGGATACTCATGCTCCTATTATACACTAAAATGGAGAAAAAAGCAAGCCCTCGTGCGAAAACACTTGCTTTTTTCCGAAATTCGCGCTATAATAAAGAGAGAAAGTGGAGGATTGCCATGACAACTGACCCACAAGCGTTGAAGGACATTGCAGAAATCACTGAGCTGATTAAACAAGCTGTGCCAGCTGAACGGATTTACCTGTTCGGCTCGTATGCCTATGGCACACCGACCGAAGACAGCGACTACGATTTTTTTGTGGTGATACCCGATGGCAGCATGCGTGCGCTGGACGCGGCGTTTGCAGCACGTCAAACATTCTCCAAGTTGGGCAGCAGGCGAAAGCCGATTGATGTGCTGACGGACTATGCGAGCAAATTTGATGCGCGCAGCAAATTGCCAACGATAGAACGAAAAATTCATAACGAAGGGGTGATGCTATATGATAGATCGCGACTTGGTACGTGAGTGGCTGAGTATTTCGCTGGAGGATTTAGAAACGGCAGAGTTTTTGTTGACTAAGCCGCACAAAAAGCCTTTAGAATTTATTTGTTATCACTGCCAACAGTGCGCTGAAAAATCCGTGAAGGGTTTTCTTGAAATGTGCGGGGAAGATGTGCCCTTTTCGCATGACGTGGGAATGTTGTGTGAACGTTGCGCTGAAATAGAGCCAGCATTTAAGGCGCTCATTGATGTGTGTGCAAATTTGACGCACTATGCTTCACGTTTACGCTACCCAAATCGTGTTGAGGTAGAGGAACAAGACGCTGTTCGTGCCATTGCATGGGCAAAGGAAATTTACGCGCTGGCGGCACGCTTGTGCGAAGAAAAAATGTGTGAAAGCGAGTGACCTATGCTCCTAGCCATTGACGCAGGCAACACCAACCTCACCCTTGGTCTGTTTGCCGAGCAAACCCTGCGGGCGCAGGCTCGTCTCGCCACCGACCGCCACCTCACCGCCGACCAACTGGCGATGCAAATTGCACAGGCCATGCAGCTGCATGGCATCGACCCCGCAACCTGCGAAGATGCCGTCATCGCAAGCGTGGTGGCGGAGCTCACTGACGCACTCGCCCAAGCCGCGCAGACGCTCACCGGTCGGCAGCCACTGGTGATTGCCCCCGGCGTGAAAACCGGCTTGGACATCCGCATCGACAACCCGGCACAGCTGGGCGCGGACTTCATCGCAACTGCCGTGGCCGCCAAAGCGCGCTTCCCCCTGCCTTGCTTGGTGATTGACCTGGGCACTGCCAGCAAGATCAGCGTGCTGGGCGCATGCGGTGGCTTGCTGGGCGGCAGCATTGCAGCGGGTGTTGGTATCTCCATGGAGGCACTCGCGGTGCGCACGTCGGCGTTGCCGCGCATTGCCTTGCATGCTCCGCCGCGCTGCATCGGCACGAACACCATCGACTGCATGCAAAGCGGCACCGTGCTGGGCACTGCCGCGATGCTCGACGGCATGGTGGCACGCATGGAAGCCGAGCTCGGGCAGCCCGCCACGGTGGTGGCAACGGGCGGTTTATCCAAAGAAATCATTCGCCATTGCACGCGTAACATCGAACATTGCCCTGACTTGGCGCTGCAGGGACTGTGCGAGATTTACGCACGCAATCGCGCCTAGCGGCGAGCAATCGCTTCGCGGCGCGCCCAAATGGCTTGTGATAAATATTACATTGCGAAACACCCTGTCAAGGGGTTTCAGCAGGAGGATTCATGAAGAAAAACCGTATTCTTTGGCTCACGCAGCTGGCGATGCTCACCGCAATTGTGTTGCTGCTGCAAATGCTCCCCCTCGCCGTTGGACCGCTGCAACTGGCGGCGTTTGCGCTTATTCCCATTGTGGTGGGCGGCGCGCTGCTGGGTGTGGGCGCAGGCGTTTGGCTGGGCGTGGTGTTCAGCCTAGTGGTGCTGTTTGGCGGCGATGCCGCGGCGTTCTATGCCTTCAGCGTGCCGGGGACGATCATCACCATTTTGGCGCGCGGCGTGTTTGCCGGTGCTGCCGGTGGGCTGGTGTATCGCGCGTTGCACAAGAAGAACAGCTGGGCGGCGATGGTCAGTGCCGCGGTGGCAGTGCCGGTGGTGAACACTGGCGTGTTTATTCTGGGCTTGGCAATCTTCTTCTTGCCAATGATTGGCTCGTTGACTTACTTTCTGGCTGCGTTTGTCGTCACCAATTTTTTGATTGAACTGGCGGCGACGGTGGTAATTTCGACAGCTTTGCTGCCCGTGGTGAGGCGTCTGGCGGCGAGCAGATTGCGCGCATCGCGCTGATATGCTTTGATTTTGCGCCCCCGCGACGATGTTTGGTGAGGAATTCCACCATGTTCATCGACCAAGTACCGAGCGCATCTCTGCGCCTGCGCCACGCAGGGGTGCTGCTGGGGCTTGACAAGTGGTGTATAATAGAAATAGACAAAAATTCAAAGGAGGGTGTACACATGGCAAATTGGTCTTGGTGGGTCTGGGCTCTTGCAGGAGTCGGTGTTTATTTGCTGGCACTGGTGGGCGGTCTTCTGCTCTGCAACTTTACCAGCTAAAACAGTCAACACAACAGCCACCCCCTGCTCAATGGAGCGGGGGGATTTTTATTTTGGCTCTCATTTGTATTGACGTTTTTGAAGCTTCGGGCGGCGTAATCACCGCCCCTACAGGTGGCAGCACCTGCATAGCACATAAAAATCCACCGCGAAGCGCGCCTGCGGCGAGCACGTCGCTGCGCTGTGTCCTATTCCAGTTTCATAAATCAGTTATCGCGAAGCGCCTGCGCCCCGCAGGGGTGCTTCTTTTCTTTCAAGAAAAGAAGAGGATTTCTCGCTCACCACCATGAAGATGACCACCAGTAGCAGGTAGGGCACGGGCACAAACACGCCCGGGTTCACCAGAGACATGAGCTCAACGGCGACCCAGCTTAGCAGCAGCGTGACGTGGAACGGGCTGCGGCGTTGCAGGAATATTCTGGCGCGGTTGAGGTAGACCCAGCCGTAGGCGAGGATGCCCGCTGCGCCGAACGAGCCGATGATTTGGATGATGCTGTTGTGATACCAACACAGCGCGCCGGGTGCGGAGGCGTGGATGTCGCGGTTGCCCATGTAGCCCAAGCCCGTGCCGAAGAAGA
>Ga0209755_10002137_pt1 | contig 27844 bp, 26 predicted proteins | sample TergutCo191P1_FD_187301 | JGI IMG/M metagenome (GOLD analysis project Ga0209755, IMG submission 187301) | Cornitermes sp. P1 segment gut microbial communities from Petit-Saut dam, French Guiana - Co191P1 (SPAdes) (version 2) | ecosystem: Host-associated > Arthropoda: Insects > Digestive system...
CAGAGCGGAAATCCGCCCACTTGAACGCAAGATTAAATTTTCCGCCGAATCCGATAAAATTAAATGCGGGAATCACTCCGCCTGCGATGTCCGCTCTGGTTTGAGTAAGAAGCTGAAGACCGCCGACGCCGATAGGTATATCAAATCTTATAAGATATGACGGTCCTGACGGAGCGTCTTCCGTACCGGAAGCGCCGGGAATACGCGATAAAAGATTTGTAAAACCGAAGTTAGGTGAAATTCCCCATGTCTGCTCTACTTTTCCGGCGCGAAGATACACAGCTTCAAGAAAATTATAATCAAAAAAGAAATCGCCAAGAGTGATGTTCGGCGTAACGGAAAAATTATGACTGTGGGTATCGGCGGTATCGGTAGAGTTTTTAATTTTTGTGCCGGGGATTTCAATATTGATAACAGTATTAACGCGGAAAGAGCTTGTTATCTGCGCGTTTATCCCGATTGACGAAGTCATATTTAGAGCGGGCGACCATGAAAAATTATTTTTTGCGTTTTCTTCCCACGGGTAATAATTTTCCCACCCCGGATTAACCGCTCCTCTGAACTGATAAGAAAAATTAAATTCAAGCCCGCGCTTTCGTAAACTGTCAATGAGCGATGCTTCGTTTTGCTGATTTTCCTGCTGTGATGAAATTTCATTTGTCCCTGATGATTCAGACTGCGATGGTTCATCAAAAATTGAATCAAGAAAGTCAAAATCCATGTCAAGCAAATCTGTCTCCTGAGAAGCCGCGGGAATAATCAGAATGATAAAGAACAGAAGGAAATAAAAAAGTTTTTTCATCTGCTTACAGATTCCAAAAAGGTTTGAGAAAAAACAGAATCGGCGATTCTGCTGAACGACGGCCTGTTAATGGTTATTTGAGTGCGTTCATTTACAAACGCGCCGTTTATTTCTGCGCCTCTTAGCATATCAACATACATTAGCTGACGCGGAACATAACGGCCGCCTATGTTGTAATAATCCGCGACTACAGATGTCCGAAGAAGCTGCCCCGAAAGACTGTAATCCTCGGATTTTCGCAGTAAATTATCATCAATGCTGACCCAGATTTTCATGCGGGGATACGCGACTTCGGTTGTAACAGCTTCAAGCGTCAGCACTCTGCAATTAAAACGCCCGAGCATTTCGTTCGCACCCGAAACAACTCTGTAATCCTGAGCAAGCGTTGAGCGCGTAAAATCGGAATTTCTTGCGTTGGTATTTTGAAAACGGCTTGTACTGCTTGTTGTATTAAAACGCCGGCTTTCAGGATCGTAAAACCAAAGAGTGTTTCCTTCCTTTAAATACCCCTGCCCTCTGCTGATTGAAGGCTCCATTATGATAATTACATACTGTTCTCTTGAATCCCTGCGAAAGACGCCGGCTACGGTTGTAGAGCGCGCCTGCCCCGGTCTGTCCTGAACTATGACATACTCAGCCTGAAAATCCGTATTCAAATAACTGACGGTAGCGTCCACTCCCGCAAGTAATTCCTGATCCGAAATTGATCTTGTCTGCGCGGATGCTCCTGTCAGAATATATAACCCGATAAAAAGAATTAATAATTTTTTTTTCATAATGTTTCTCCGGATAAAAGCGACGGCAGATTTTTCTTTGAGGCTCGCAATGAAGGCACGATCACAGCCGCGGCAAGGATTAATAATGTTAATAAAATATTAACAAGAACCGTATCAGCAAGATACAACGGAACAAGCCTTCCGCCTCTTAAGAAAATTTCAAAACTTGGAAACCATGAAAATGAAATAAAAGAAGCAAAGAAATTCAATAAAAAAGAAAATAATAAACCCGCGATTATTGAGATAATTCCCAAAATAATAACTTCTGTCCAGAGGACTATTCTTAAATCACTGCCGAAAAATCCGATTGATCTCATAACGCCCATCTCCTTCGCTCGCTCATGAAGTATAAGCCTGTATGTTACTGACGCGCTTGCGAAAATAATTATCAGCATCATTCCGTAAAGAAAATATGAAACTATATTCATCGCGTCAAGTAAATCAGAAATTTCGGAAAAATAAACAGGCGGCGTAAGAAGAAATACTTTCATGTGATCCCATGTAAACCTTCCGTCTATACTTCTGTTTAACCCGTCTCTGTCATAAACTAAAGGACCCATTATTAATTTATCATCAAGCGCTTTATGCAAGATTCTGCGGTTATTCTCAGCTGCTTGGGGATTCTTAAAAAAGAATCCAATAGTAGAACAATCATCATCATTTAAAAGTAACAGACGGTTAAGGCTTAGTCTGGAAATGTAAACTTTGTAATAACCAAAAATAGAAACATCGTTTATAATCCCGCTGACAACAAATCTGCCTGTGTTTTTCTGCCGGAAGATATTGTCAATTTCCAGTATAATGCTGTCTCCGATTTTCGCGCCTAATTGTTCAGCGACAGGAAGAGAAAGAATAATACTGTCATCATTTAATTTAGAATTTACAGAAGATGAAAATTCCATTTTTGAAAATAAATATGCTTCGCTTTCCCAGTCACAACCAATCGCGTATTTTAAACTAATGGCGTTTCCGTTAAAAAAAACAACGCCTGTTTCGAAAGACATTGTTCTTAACACAGTATAATCCGGATTAACTCCGGACAATTTTGCGGTCTCTAAAATTGAGGTTATTTCGTCATTATGTAAAAAGTTTCTTCCGTATCCTCTTGCGATAATATCTCCCGCGTAATGCGACTGCGCGGTAATGTAAACATTATCGTACATCCCGTCTTTTGAAGATGTAATAAACGAAACAATCCCAAAACAAAACACAAGCGCGGCTAATAAAAACCCGTAACGGCGTCTGTAACGAAAAAGATATTTTACTCCAAGCTTAAAAAGCATCAGGATTTTTTCCATTATCCCTGCCTCACGGCTTCCATAGGTTCTATTCTGAGCGTTATATGAATAGGGTATATTGATACGACAATTCCCAGAATTACGGCTAAAAGAAAAGAGAGAACCGCGATATGCGGCATAAAATTCAAAGTCAGTATCCGCCCGCCAAGAAGAGAAGCGATTAACTCATTCGGGATGTTAAAAGCCATCGCGTTTATCCAGCCGATAAAAAGAAAACCTATTAAGACTCCGGCAATGCCTGAAATTAATGACAATATAATATTTTCGGACAGTACAAGAGAGCTTATGTAAAGATCGGAAGAGCCGATTGCGCGTAACGTACCGATTTCCCTTGTTCTTCTAAAAACAGAAATTAAAAGAATATTAATTACGGTTATTACCCCTGTAACGCATACAAGGAACATTCCCGCGTTGAATAAAACCTGAATCAATAAAAGTAATATCGCCGAAGTTCCGACAGCAGTGCGCCAGTCCACAGCCGTTACTCCGTAAGGCTCAATTTTTTTATTAATCGATTTTATAAACGAAGAAGGAGAAACATTATTTTCAAGTCCGATGATGATAAAATTCCAGTCGCCGCCTGTCAGGCTGTCGCCGGTTTCCGCGGGAGTTTCAGCTAACCAGTCCATTAAAAAATCAACCGAGAAATCTTCATCACCTGTTTGTTCAATGACAGAAGGTTCAAGAGTAAAAATATCGTCAATGTCAAAAGAAAAAAGCTCTGTTATCTGAAACATGTCATCGTAGCTTGTTTCCTGCGATGCAGCCACCTGTATTGAATTAAGCACTCTTACAGTCTGAGGATCGATAATAACGATCTCATTCATAAATAAACCCGGATTTTTATAACTGAAAATTCCTGTAAGAGGCACTTCCCTGATTTTAAATCCCAGTCTGCCGCCGGATGTAAAAAGAAGAGGATCGCCGATACGGGGATATGCTCCGGTTCGTTCCTGTATTCTTATAGCGCGATCCAAAGTGATCATTGCTCCGTATTCGCCGTCATTTAAAAAACGCCCTTCTTCAAGAATGACGCCGGGAAACATTGAAAAATAAGTGCGCGCGTCAACTCCGCAAAGCAAAGCCGCCGATCGGAATCCTTCAATGTCAAGGTAAGCCTTCCCTGATACCTGACTTGTAATTCCCGCTATACCGTTTTCGGCGCGGATTATATCCATAATAATTTCATAAACCGGAAATACCGGGATTACAAAAAATTCATCTATTACCGGAGTGTTAGCTCCGAATAAATTCATGCTGACATCCGCTTTTTTCTGAATTACAACATCGCCTGTAAGGCTGCTAATAAAAGCGTCGTGAAGACTTAGGCTGGATCGTTCTATCAGGCTGTTTCCGATAAAAAAAATAAATATTATCGCGGCGATAAGAAGAACGACAATAGCGTTATTTTTAATGTTTCTGGTAATATTGCGAAGAGCGAGAAAAAATACCATTACTGCACCTGCGCGCCAGAAGCGGCGTCCGGCGGACAGCTGGTTTCGTTTAACGTCTCCCGGCCGGCGACAATTTCGGATTTTATAAGACCGTCCTGTAGAAAAACAATATGATCCGCCATCTTCCAGATTCCGGGATCATGAGTGGAAAAAATAAATGTTGTTTTTTCCTGATGATTAATTTCTTTCATCAGATTTAAAACAATTTCTCCTGTCTCGGAATCAAGATTCGCGGTAGGTTCATCGGCGATTACAATTCTTGGGTTTGTCACCAGTGCGCGCGCGATTGCGACACGCTGCTGCTGACCGCCAGAAAGTTCCGCCGGAATATGTTTGTGCCTTTGGGATAATCCGACTTTTTCCAAGAGGTAATTCACTCTTTCTTTTCTTTTGGATTTGTTTCCGCCTTTGCCGGAAATAATTAAAGGCAGTTCGACATTTTCAAAAACATTTAAAACAGGCAGAAGGTTAAACGACTGAAACACATACCCAAGAAGCTCGCGGCGAAGCCGGGCAAGCTCGCGGCGGTTTTGCCTGTTTATTTCAAGACCGTCAATAAAAAGACTGCCGTCATTAAAACTGTCGATCAGGCCGATGATATTCATCAATGTCGTTTTACCGGAACCTGAAGGCCCTGCGACCGATAAAAATTCGCCCTCGGCGATATTTAGGTCAATACCTTTGAGCGCTTGAACCTCAAAATTGCCCATGGGATAGATTTTTCGCAGGTTTTTTATAGAAACTATCATATAAATCTCTTATATAGGTACAATATATCGATGTTTTTAAGCATTTTCAACATAGATTGCAGGTTTCGGCTCAATTTAACTGTATAAAAGCAGAATTTTGGTTAATGAGTCGCAAACAATATCAACTTCATCAATTGTCATATCGGGATAAAGAGGAAGCGTCAGTTCATGAGCGCAGACATACTCAGCTTTTGGCGCGCGGTTAATAATATCTTTATAAGCTGAAAATCTGCTGATCGCCGGATAATGAATACTTGTCTGTATTTTCTCCTGTGTCATGGATTCGATTACTTTCGCCCTGTCAACCGTTTCTGAAAGTAAAACCGGCATTATATGGTAGTTCGGCTTTCCGCGCGAAAAACGCCTGAAAGGAATTGAAATATTCTGAACATTATCAAGACGCTTGTAATAATGCTCCGCGAGTTTTTTTCGTTTTTCGTTCGCTTCATTTAATTTCTGAAGCTGGACTAGCCCAAGCGCGGAGTTGGTTTCTGTAAGACGGTAATTTAAACCGGCGGAAACTACATCGTAAGAGACAGCCCTTCCCTTAAAGCGATCGAACGACTGCGCGGACATTCCGTGAGAGCGCATTAGTTTCATTTTTTCGTACAGTTCATTATTGCGCGTAACAACCATTCCGCCTTCGCCGACCGCGATATTTTTATTAGCGAAAAAACTGAAGGCTGATACATCGCCGAAAGTGCCAAGATGCCGCTCATTTAACAAAGAATTTTTGTAACAAGCGCCGGGTGAATGAGCGCAGTCTTCAATCAGGAAAAGGTTATGCTTTTTGCAAATCGCGCTGATACGATCCATATCGCAAGCAAAACCGGCGTAATGTACGATCATCACAGCTTTTGTTTTTTCGGTTATTTTCGCTTCGATGTCATCAGGATCGACGCACCAATCTTCCATCGAAGTAATATCCGCAAGAACATTTTTAGCTCCTGCCATTTGCGTAACATTCTGATCTGCGATAAAAGTAAGAGAGGGAGTTATCACCTCTCCGCCGTTTATGCCGCAGGCGAGGAGCGCCATGTGCAGCGCGGCGGTTCCGTTAGAAACCGCAAGGCTCTTTGTGCCGCTGCCAAGAAAATCAGAAAACGCAGCTTCGAACGCGTAGGTTTTTTCGCTGATAGTCAGCCAGCCGGATTCAAGAACTTCCCTGACTGCCTGATATTCTCTTTCATCATAATTAATTTTAAAAAGCTGTACACGCCACATAGTATATTGTATTATAACATAAAAATTGAAATGGCATCAGGCACCAAAATGGTTTCAGGCACCGCACACGGAGAAAATATGAAATTATCAATGTCAAAAGATATTCAAAATGAAATAGAGAAACAGGGAATTATCGCTGTTCTTGAAATAGAATCGGAAAAAAACGCTGTCCCGCTCGCGAAAGCCCTTCTTGACGGAGGCATCACTGTAATAGAACTCGCGCTTCGCACAGAGGCGGCTTTTCCTTCAATCTCATTAATCGCAAATGAATTCCCGCAGATGTATATCGGGATTGGAACTATCATTGAACCGGGACAAGCAGCGATGGTAAAAAAAGAAAAAGGCGTCCGCTTCGCGGTGTCACCCGGCATTAACAGCGAAATAGTAAAAGAAGCAATCGCGGCGGATCTTCCTTTCGCGCCGGGAATCGCGACTCCAAGCGAATTGGAACAGGCGATCTCACTTGGCTGCCGCACCGTAAAACTTTTCCCCGCCGAAGGCATGGGCGGATTAAAATATTTAAAAAGCATCAACGGTCCTTACAATCATTTAGGAATTAAATATATTCCACTTGGCGGCATTACCCTGGAAAATCTGCCTGATTACGCGGCGTTTAAACCTGTGCTTGCAATCGGCGGAAGCTGGATAGCGGGTAAGGAATTAATCAACGCGCAAAATTGGACAGAAATAACAAAGAGAGCAAGAGAAGCCAAAGATATCTGGGATAAAAACCGCAAGTAATTAAAGCTGCAGGTGTCAGTCACTTTTTGAAAAAAATTTTTCACTTCAGTCATGCAAACCAGCATATTCGCGCCATATATAGGTAACAATTTTTCTTTTCGGGAAAAAATTATCAGGAGGCGGGAAGCAGTATATGAGCGTGTTTGCTTACATGCCGTATGGGGCAGGCGGAATCATCATCCGGGTTGAGACGGATATAAGGCGTGGTATTCCCGGAGTTGATATTTCAGGGCTTGCGGAAGGCGCGGTCAGGGAAGCGCGGGACAGAGTGCGGGCCGCATTTAGAAACTCAGGTTTTAATTTTCCTTCGGATCGGATATTGATAAATCTCGCGCCTGCGGGTTTAAAAAAAGACGGCGCTGCTTTGGATCTTCCAATCGCGCTTTCCGTGATGGCAGCCGCCGGTGTTGCGCCGGTCTCGGGAAATTTACTCGTAATGGGAGAGCTGGAACTTTCTGGGAGAATTCGTCCGGTGCGGGGAGTGCTTGCGGCGATTGCTTCGGGGCTGGCAGAAGGTATAACAGAGTTCATCGTCCCGGCGGAAAACTCGGGAGAAGCAGCGATATTAAAAGAAAAAGGCGCGCGTTTTACAGCGGCGCGGACTTTACAGGGAGCGGTTCAAGCGCTTTTTATCAGGGAAGAAAAAGGAGGGCTTCCCGTATCGTTAGATGAAACATATACTTTTCAAACTGAGAACGGCGCAGATGAAGAAACAGGTATAAATCACATAACAGAAAATAAAACAAGCGATAACATTGCACATAACGAGACTATCGGCGATTTTTCGGATGTAAAAGGGCAGGAAATCTATAAACGCGCTTTGGAAATCGCCGCGGCGGGCGGTCATAATATAATGGTTTTTGGTCCTCCGGGCGCGGGAAAAACAATGCTCGCAAGGCGGCTTCCGTCGATTATGCCTTCGCTTTCTTCCGACGAAGCCGTAGAAGTGACGCGCCTTCACAGCCTTGCGGGCCCTCACCGCGGAAGCGGGAGCTTTATCGAAAAATTAATCACAGAGCCGCCTTTCCGCTCTCCTCACCACAGCGCAAGCGCGGAAGGAATTCTCGGCGGAGGCAGAATCCCGCGCCCGGGTGAGATAAGCCTTTCCCATTACGGCGTTCTCTTTCTTGACGAAGCTCCCGAGTTCAGAATAAACGTGCTTCAGGCGCTTCGGGAGCCGCTTGAAGAAAAAGTAATAAGCATTGTCAGAGCTGACGGGCCGCTGCGTCTTCCGGCGGATTTCCAGCTGCTTATGACAGCTAACTCGTGCCGATGCGGAAAACTTGGCATTCGCGGCGCCGCCTGTTTATGCTCTGCCGAAGAAATAAACCGGTACTGGCGCAAAATCGGCGGAGCGCTTCTTGACCGCGTGGAGATAAGAACCGCCGTTCTTCCGCCAAAAATTGATGAAATAGGCGCTGATAAGGCAGATACCGCCAAAAGCGCAAGTATTGCCCGCCGCGTAAAAGCTGCGGTTGAAATCCAGCGTCATCGTTATAAAGGAACAGGTATAAGACGTAACGCGATGATTCCGGCAGGCAAAGCCGAAGCATTGTGTCCGATGAATGAAAAAGCCGAAAACGCCTTTCATGCCGCTGCCGCTAAATTAAACTATTCAGGCAGGGCCTATCACGGAATATTGCGGGTAGCGAGAACAATCGCAGATCTTGACGGCAGGGACGTTATCGAAACTGAGCATATACTTGAAGCAGTCCATCACAGGCGATACGGGGACGATCCTTGGGATATAATGTATATTTAATTAAAATTTTTTAACTCTCGCCGGTTTTATCAAAATAAAAAAATAAATCATTTTGATTTTAAAAAATTAACACACCGCGAGTTCAGGTATCGCGTCAAGAACAGCATCGCTGATCTTGCGGCCTTTGTTTGAATAACCAAGATTTACATTGGGACGGAACGCGCCATGATAATCGCTTCCTTCTGTGACATAAAGATAAAAAGATTTAGCAAGCGCTTCCAAACGGCGGCAGGAACCGTATTTAGCGGTTGGATGCCATGCTTCAAGTCCCATTAGTCCTTGATCTTTCAAAACTTTTATTAAATCCGGAAGACGGCCCCATGCTACATAGAGCGAAAGAGGGTGAGCCAGAACCGGAATACCGCCGGATTCGCGTATCAGAGCAGCGGCTTCTTCAAAAATCAGACCATCTTTAGGCACATATAAAGGTTTGCCCGCGGCAAGATAGCGTTTGAATGCCAGAATAATATTTTTTGAAATTTTTCGTTTTACCATGAAAGCCGCAAAGTGAGGCCGCCCCAGAGAATGGCCGTTTGATATAACAGAAAGCTCGTTCCATACGGAATCCCTTTCTGACGAATCGATCATGCTGAATTCTATCATTCTTTCAAGAATTTCCCGGTTTCTGGTTTCCCTTGAATTAGCCAGTCTGTCAACAGCGGAAACAAACGCGGAAGACGGAGATTTTATTCCCAATCCAAGAAGGTGAAACTCGCCTCCCGGACCAATACCGGGCGCTTTATTCACGCCGGAATCAGCATGCGTAAATTTAGAATTTGCCCATTTAATGCTGATTTCGATTGAAGGAATCAGGCAAAACTTTCCTTCTTTGTCAAATTTATTATCCGTGATCTGAGCCGCTGCTTTTTTCGCGCTTTCGAGCCCCTTAATTGTATCATGATCCGTTAAAGCGGCCGCGCGAAGTCCTTGCTTTACCGCCTCATTTATAAGCTGTTCAGGGCTTAAATCCCCGTCCGAAAAATTAGAATGAATATGTAAATCTATCATTTATTATAATCATAGCAAAAAACCGCTTTCTTGTCCCTGATGAGCTTAACAACATAGTTTTGAAACAGAATAAAGCGGCCGATAATTAAATAAAGAACGCCGAAAGCATCGATTTTTACCGGCTGGACGCAGAAATGGGCCTTAGTAAGTTGATTTTTTAGGTTATAAAACATAAAATAATAATATGGGTGAAAAAATACGCATATTGTCAGGAAATATAAATTTATATAAAAGGCGGTTTATAAGTGTTTGAGTACACTTTAACAAAAGGAGTAATTGTATCCTCGGGTAAAAACCCATGCGCCGGAAATTTAAAAGTTAAAGGAGATAAGATTGTCTCCTCAGACGGCAGCGCTCAGGGGAAATCCATCAGCATCGATCTAAAGGAAAAGTCCTTTGTTTACCCGTCGTTAATAAACACTCACGATCATTTACAGGGTAATTACCGTCCGCCGATAGGGCCAAAGAAAGGAACATTTTATCTGACATGGCTTCCGTGGGACAAGGATTTAAAATCATCAAAAATGTTTGAGGAACGCTCGAACCTGTCAAGGGAAGATCTTTACGCTCTTTCAGGATACAAATGCCTGTTCTCGGGCGTTACAACCGTAAACGATCATTTTCCTCATCATTTTAATTCTCATATTCTGCCTACTCTGCCGGTAAGGGCAATCGAGGAATATTGCCTTGCGCACGAAACCACTTCTTACGATTTAAAATGGGGCGACGGAGTTGAGATTGAACATAAAAAAGCTGTAAAAAATAATTGGCCTTTTATAACTCATTTATGCGAAGGTTTTGATACAGAGGCAATGAACAGCATTGATGTGCTGGAAAAAATGGGAATCCTGAATAACCACTGTCTTTTTATTCATTGTATTTCTTTCTCTGATGAAGATATAAAAAAGGCGGCTAAAGCCGGAGCAAGCGTTTCATGGTGCGGCTTTTCCAATATGTTTATGTTTAATGTAACCGCGAAGGTAAGAAAGATGCTGAAAGCGGGAATAAATCTTACAATCGGCACGGACTCGTCGGCGACAGGGTCCGCGAATCTTCTTGCGGAAATAAAATACGACAGAAAATTGTATCAGGATTTATACGGCGAGGATCTCCCGCCAAAAAAAATATTCGATATGGTAACGTTAAACTCGGCGAAGGCGTTCAGGATGCAGGATAAGATCGGCCGTCTTGAAGAAGGTATGTTAGGCGACATCCTTGTTTTAAAAGCGAAGAAAGACGACCCATACGAAAATCTTTTAAACGCGGACATGAAGGATATTGAGCTTCTTGTGTTAAAAGGAAAACCGATTTACGGCGAGCTGCGCTTTCTTGATATTTTCGGAAAATCAGGCAGCGGAATTCCAGGAAGCTTCGCCCGTTCAGGCTCGCCGGAGATGCCCGAAGGATACACAAAAATAAAAACGGGAAGCAGGGAAATGTTTGTAAAAGGCGATCCTGCGGGGCTTTATAATTTAGTCAGAGAAAAAGTCGGCTTTAAGAAAAAGCTTGATTATCTTCCTTTTGAACCTGCAGACACAGAAACTGACTCTGATGACAGGAAGGGGAATAATGCCTAAACCAGCCCAATACAGATCAGGCTCTTTAATTTACTTTCATGGAGATCCCGCGGATAAAATCTACATTCTCCAATCCGGCAAGGCAAGTCTAGTCTATCAGGATATTGAATCGGGTGCGGATGTAAGGGATCCGGTGCAGCCGGGTGAATTCTTCGGCGTTAAATCCGCTCTAGGCCGTTATCCCCGCGAAGAAAACGCCGTAGCTCTTTCGGACGTTACTGTGATGATTTTTACGGTGCCTGAATTTGAAGCTGTCGCGATGGCAAACTCCAGAATTATAATGAAGATGCTTAAAGTTTTTTCCAATCAGATGAGGCGCGTGCATAAACAGGTTTCCAAGGTAATGGCAAAGGAGGAGGCTCCTCCGGCTGACGGACTTTTTAACATCGGCGAATTTTATTTAAAGAATAAACGGTTTTCTCACGCGAAGCATGTATTCAGCCGTTATCTGACATTTTATCCTTCGGGAAAAAACGCTGTTCAGGCGACAAAATATCTTGAGCTTGCGGAAGACTCGCTGAACCGCTACGGCGACGGAAAAGGACCGGGCGTTACGGTCAGCAAAACGGCTTCTCCTGTTTCTTCCGTATTGTCGTCAACTGACGCGGAAAAAATTTCAAAATCATATCATGAAGCGGTAGCGATGGTTTCGCAGGGAAAATATCAGGAAGCGTTTATGTCATTCAAACTGATAGTTGATTCAAACGCAAACCCTGAATGGACAGCGAAGGCTTCTTTCGAAATCGGACGCTGTATGTACCTTTTAAACAAATACGAAGACAGTCTTAAGTATTATACAAATATGCTGACTAATTATCCAAAACATCCTGATTTTAAGGAAACCATGTATATCATGGGACAATGCAATGAAAACATCGGCAGAAAAGATCAGGCGATTGCCTTTTATAAGAAAATTCTTTCAATGGGCGGCGATGACGCGGTTATTGAGAAAGTAAAACGGGCATTAAGCGCCCTGGGAGCGTAAGATGGCAATGGATCTTGCGGCATTCGGCCGTTTTTCCCGCACATTTCCGAAAGGCGATATAATTTTCTCCGAGTTTGAGTTAGGTGACACTTTTTATCTTATCCAGTCCGGCAGGGTGCAGCTTGTTAAAATCGTAGGAGACATTGAAAGAACGCTTGATATTCTTCAGCCGTCCGAAATGTTCGGTGAAATGGCAATCCTTGAAAACTCTCCGCGCTCCGCGACCGCTATTGCGCTTGACGAAGTTAAAGTGCTTGAATTTAATTCGCAGAATTTTGAAATCCTTCTTCTTGGAAATCCTCAGATAGCGCTGAAACTTTTAAAGATGTTCTGTAAGCGCATTTATGATTCAAAGCGGCGCTTTATGATCCTTACGCTGCCGGAACCGCAGGCGAAAGTCGCGGATGTATTCCTCATGTTAGATGAAACTCAGCCTGACATTGATAAAACAAGCGAAAAGCGCGAGTTCAAAACTACTGTAGAGGGCGTCGCTCACTGGGCGGGAATGAGCGTAAACGAAGCGAGGGACATACTCGGCCACTTTGTAAATCAGCGCCGCGTGGAGATTTATCCGGATAAAATATTTGTAAAAAACATAAATGATTTCTCCCGCTTTGTAAATTCAAGACGAAACAATTTAAGAAGTGTATAAATAATTTAAGGAGGAATTTATGTCCGATTCGGAAAATAGATATAACAGCCCAGAAACTCAGATAGTACCGGAACAAAAACAATTTACCGGAAATTTAACAGAGCCAATGTATAAATATCTCCGCGAAGCGTCTCCGTGGATGCGTTTTATAGGCATCATCGGATTTATCGGCAGCGGTATTATTGTGATATTCGGTTTAATCTCGCTGTTTTTTGTTAATTCATTAGCTTCGTTATTTACAAATGATTTACAGGATACGCCTTTTTGGCTTGCGTCTTTATCCTATACAATATCGGGAATAGTGTTATTTTTCCCTTCCTTTTTTACATTTAAAGCGGGAACCTTGATCCGGAAATTTACATACAGCAGCACAGACGCGGATTTGGAAGAAGCTCTGAAAAACAACAAGTCATTATGGAAGTTTTACGGAATTTTCACAATAATAATGCTTGCGTTTATTCCGGTAGTAATAATAATAACGTTAATCATCGGTGTCGCGTCGTTTGTCAGTTTCTAAAAAATGCCGCAGACATCCGGGATTTCGCTTAACGCTTCTGTAAAGGCATTAACTCCCGAAGGCATAGAATTTATTTTGTCTCCCGCCGGTTTTCCGGTACGGACTTTAGCTTACGCGATTGATAAAGTTATACAGTGGTTTTTACTTGCTTTTATTTCGTTTCTGTTCATGTATCTTTTAAGAAATTTTTTCGGCATGTGGGTGATATTAATTTTAAATTTTTTAATTGAGTGGTTTTATCATGTAATATGCGAACTTTATTTCCGCGGACAAAGTCCCGGCAAACGCCTTACCGGAATCCGTGTAGTAAAAAGCGACGGATCTCCGGTTGATCCGTCATCATCAATACTGCGAAACCTTCTTCGTTTCGCGGATACATTTTTCTTTCTTTTTCATGTTTCGTTTTTATCAATGGCTGCAAGCGCCGCGTTTAAGCGTATCGGCGACTGGGCAGGCGGTACAATCGTTGTCTATTCACCAATAGCGAAAAATACAACTCACAGTTCATTGAACCGGTCTCTGGAAAAATACGCGCTTGAAATCCCGTCAAGGGCTCTCTCTCAGGAAGAAAAACAGGCGATATTAAATTTCGCAAGACGTTATCCCCTGTTAGGTGAAGCAAGAGCGAATGAAATAGCGGGCGTTTACGCGCCATTAATAAAAAGCGAAGAAAGTAAAAAATCAGACGCCGTTTTTCTTCTTGGAGCCGCGCGCAAACTGTCAGGTGAAACATTATGACAGAAGAAAACTTTTTACGCCGCCGGAACGAAGCATGGAATGAATTTGCCGTTTTAATCAGAGCGGATAAAATAAATATCGGGAAAGAAGCTCATACATTTATTCAGCGTTTCAGGGAAATTACTCAGGATCTTAATATAGCAAAAGCTAATAATTACGATCCCGCGATTATTGAAAGATTGAATATTCTTGTAAATGAGAGCAGCCAGATTCTATACAGCCGCCGTCCGTGGCCTTTAAAAAAGGCTGCGCTTTTTATTCTGGAAATTTTTCCGCGGAAAATACGCATGCACTGGCGCGGAATACTTTCTACCGCCCTGCTCTTTTACGGCATTATGCTCTTTTTCGGCTTCCTGTGTTTTCATTTTCCGGATATACCAGGCGAACTGGTTCCGTTACGCGAACTTGCAAATGTTGAATCAATGTACAATCCCGAAAGCAGGCATTACCTGACACCGCGCGATATTACAAACGACGCCGATATGTTCGGCTATTATATTTACAATAATATATCGATCGCGTTCAGGATTTTTTCGGGCGGAATTTTCGCAGGTCTTGGCAGTCTTTTTTTTCTTTGCGTTAACGCAGGATTTCTGGGAATTGTCGCCGGACATTTAATAAACTCAGGTTTTGCCGTCACATTTTTTCCGTTTATAATCGCCCACGGAGCCTTTGAACTGAACGCAATTATATTCAGCGCATACGCCGGGCTTCTTCTTGGTTACCGTTTCTTTGTCACAAAAGGCCTAAGCCGCGGAGCCTCAGTTAAAAAAGCGGGACAAGACGCGTTTCCTATAATCGCAGGGAGCGCTCTTATGCTTGTGATCGCAGCCGTTATAGAAGCGTTTTGGTCATCAAAACATCTTTTCCCGATACAACTGCGCGTTGGAACAGGCATATCTCTTTGGGTTCTTGTATTATTATATTTTCTGTTAGCGGGTAGAATTCGCAGCTTAAACAGTGTACGCAGGCAAGATAGCATGCGCGGACAAAACAGCATGCAAAACGCAGGTAGCGGCGTTGAAAAAGACAGGAAGAAAAATGAAACTGCCTTTTAACGAAACTCAACTGCGTAAAGATTCAAGAGAAGCTTCTGACGCGGGACTATTAATCTGGCGGAAGAATTTTTCCGCTTTTATTCCGTTTTTCGCTGTTCCTTTCGCGTTATTCGCAATTATACTCCGCGTTATACTGCCTGATAATTACAGATATCTTTCGTGGATCATTATCTGGTTATTAAAGCCATTGTTCGACAGATTAATTTTACATGTTATATCAATACGATTTTTTGATCAGCACGCGAAATTAAAACAGCTTTTACGCGGCCTTGGCAAAACAATTAAAAGAGGGCTTATAGGAGACCTTTTATGGCGGCGTTTCACACCTTACCGAAGCGCAATGATGCCGGTTCGTGTTCTTGAAACAAATATAAATTCTCAGGCTAAGTATAAAGAACGAAAAAAAAACCTTGAAAAAGGCGGACTCTTGTTTTGTGTTTTTTTAACAATCTGGGGAATGGCTGTTGAAGCCGCTCTTCTTACAGGCGCGGCGGTATTTTTTATATCAATTTTTGACTTAGTAACAGGACAGATTGTTTTAATACTGGACAACATAAAATATCTTGAAATTTTATTATTTTCAGCATGGTGCGCCGATTTAATTCTTGTTGAATCAATTTATGTATGCATGGGTTTTAGCCTTTATATCAACAGCCGAACAGAAACAGAAGGCTGGGATATAGAAATAATTTTTAAAAATATCGCGGAAAAATTTAAAACCGTAAAAAACGCGGCTTTAGCTGTTTTTCTTTTAATGTTTCTCACAATGCCAGCGGTATCACACGCTGATGATCTTTATAATCAGGAACCGTTAAATAAAGCGCCTATAGAAACGTTAAATAAAATTCTTGAATCCCCGGAATTCGGCGGCGTAGAAGAAACATGGGGCATTCGTTTTAAAAATAATTCCGGCAATGAAGATGAAATCAGCATAGACAGTGATCAATTAACCCGCGTTCAGCGGATTTTCGCGTATATGCTCAGATTATTCTTAATTTCTATAATTACCGCTTTATTAATTTTTCTGCTTTTTAATCTGTACAAAAATACAGAAAGAAAAAAAACAAAAGAAAAAAATCATTTAGAAAGTTTTATTAATTTTAATCATTCATTAGATCCTGAATTACTTCTGAAAAAGGCCGCTAATTTTTATAAACAGGGAGAACTTCGCCTTGCGTGGGGTTACTGCACTGCGGCTTCAATTCAATTATGGTCGTTATACACTGGCGTAATTTTTCCCGCGAACGCAACAGAAAACGATTGCGCCGATCTTATAGAAAAGACTGTGGGAAATAATTCCGATATTGCGTTGAATTTACAAAATGCTTCATCGCCTGTTACGCCGCTTCAAGCGCAAGCGGTGATTATAATAAAATTAATAAAAACATGGATACTATTTGTTTACGCGGGGCATGTTCCGTCTGACGGAAAATTTGATGAAGCCTTAAATTTCTGCATGTCTTTAGCAGCCTCCGGCAAACCGGGAACACGCAATGAATAAACGATTAATTATTATCGCCGCGGTTATTTTCTTTTTTATAATTCTTGGGTTTTTTGCTTATAATTATCTTGAAATCTATAAAAGAAACAGATACATCGACCCGTCCCGTGAAGCATTGGTTAATCTTTATCATGCTATGGAACTATGGCTTAAAGAAACAGGCCATAACATAAGGTACGAAGTTTCGTTTAACTCATCAAGGCTGGCGGAAATAACAGAAAAAGTAATAATTGTACAGTCCACGGCGTTTAACTGGCGTACTACTGACGGAATAAAACAATGGATCGAACGCGGCGGTAATTTTGTATTATGTCTTGATCTTTCAAATAATTCAATAAATGAAAATCTTTCCGGTTTTCTTGGCAGTTTCGGAATAACCGCAGAATATAATCAGCCTGTTATAACTCCTTTAAACAGAGCTGTTGAATATGAAGACGATACGGATATTAAAGAAATAATAGAAAATGAAAAAGACGATTCGGTTAATGATGAACCTGACAAAACAGAATATCCTGTATTTCAAACTAGGACTTCTTTAAAAATAGAAAATGAAGAAGATTTTTATCTGATAAAAGATATTAACGGCATTACAAGGCTTGCGGAGATCATAATCGGAGACGGATCTCTTACTGTCTTAGGCATGCCGGTATTTATGTATAATTACAGTTTAATAAGAGAATCAAACGCGGATCTTGCGTGGCAGCTAACAGGAGGCAGACCGGAGGCATATAATACAGGGATTCTGTTTGTACGCCAAATGGACGGAACTTCATATACTCCGTTATTCGCGGCAATTTTTGAAAAAGGAAATTTAATTCCCGTTATTATTTCCGCCGCCGCTTTATTGATAATCGGATTTTGGATGGTAATTCCCGTATTTGGACTACTAACAAAAGAAAAAATAAACGTATCCAGATCTATAAACGATCGTTTTAACGCAGAAATCCAGTTTTTAAAAAAACATCATTCTTTAGATTATTATTTAAATATATATCAACGCGAACAAATAAGAAATGAAGAAAATACTAAAGAAAAATTATACGATTATAAAGATATAGTAAACGAAATTAAAACAGCACAGGAGAAGATTTATGGAAAGCGAATATCTTAACACGCCGCGGGAAACGCTGCCGGAAGAACACAAAGAGTCTCAAAAGGTTCAATCATCTTATGAAAAACTTGAAAAAATTAAAAATGAGATTGCAAAATCATTTATCGGACAAAAACAGCTTGTAGAAAACGCGTTAATCACTTTAATCGCAGGCGGGCATCTTCTTGTCGAAGGAGTGCCGGGTCTTGGAAAAACGCTGCTTGTCCGGTGTCTTGCAAAAACAATTACAGGAAATTCAAAAAGAGTGCAGTTCACTCCCGATTTAATGCCCGCTGATATAACCGGAAACATTATGCTGGATACCGTTACGGGAAACTTTGTTACGCGCAAAGGCCCTGTCTTTACCAATTTTTTAATCGCAGACGAAATTAACCGCGCTCCCGCTAAAACACAGGCCGCTCTCTTTGAGGCAATGCAGGAGTTTCAGGTAACGCTTGACGGAGAAAATCACAGGCTTCCCTCTCCGTTTATGGTATTGGCGACTCAAAATCCGTTTGAGCATGAAGGAACTTATCCTCTCCCCGACGCGCAGAAAGACCGTTTTTTAATGAAAGTAATTGCGGATTATCCGGACATAAACGAAGAAAAAATAATGGTGACCAAAGTTTTAAACGGAAACTCAGGCGCGGAATTATCCATAGATGAAGTAAATAATGTGCTGAACGCGCAGGAATTCAGCGAGATCAGGAATATTGCGTCAAAACTGCGGATTGATCCGCTGATAACTGATTATGCTGTGCGCATAACACAGGCGACTAGAAATTCTCAGGCGGTTGAAACAGGAGCAGGGCCAAGAGGCAGCCTCGCGCTGATACGATGCGCGCGGGGACGCGCGCTGCTTCAGGGGAGGAGCTTTGTTCTTCCCGATGATGTAAAAGCGGTAGCGCAGGACGTTCTCTCCCACCGGCTGACTCTCTCCGCGGAAAGCGAACTGGAAGGACACAGCGCAAGGCGCGTTATCGAAAATATTTTAAAGAAGACAGAAGCGCCAAAAGGAATAAAGAGTGAGGAAAATTGAAAATAAACGCCCGGGATTTTTAATACCGGGCAGAACATTTTTTATTTTCTCGCTTTTCTATCTTGTTCTGGGTTGTTTTGCTTTTTTCTTTAACGGCATTGTAATGATTTGGCTGTTAACAGGCGCGGCTTTGATTCCGTTTTTAATAATTGATTTATTATTCCTTCTGCTTTTATGCGACAGATTAAAAACAGAAAGGGAAATCTCAGCGTCCCTTGCGCAGAATCAAAGCGCGCAGGTAAAGCTGATAATAAAACGCGATAAAGGTTTATTGCTTTCAGGCTCGATTCAGCTTTTCGATTTATACCCCGATATAATGAAAACGGATATTTTTCCCGTAAAGCTGTGCCAAGATAAAATTGCAAGAAAAACTTTTATTAATTCAGGAAGTCTTATCTTTGAGTACAGCATAACTCCTCAGCAGCGCGGACAGTGGGCGTTCAAGGGCGCGGAATTTATGATGGGATCAACGCTTCGTTTCTGGCGTTTGCGCGTAACGCATGATACAACCAGCGAGGGGCGGACATATCCCAATTTCAAGCAGCTTGCAAGCGGCGTTAAGCTTAACGCAAACCCCGAGAAAGGCGAAACAAAGCAAATTCGCATGCGCGGACATGGAATGGAATTTGAAAGTCTAAGAGATTATCAGGAAGGTGATTCAATCAGATCGATTGACTGGCGCGCGACAAGCAGGTGTAAAAATCTGGAAGGAAATCCAAAGCTAATTGTCAGAAATTATCAGGAAGAACAGGATCAGCAGATTTTATTAATAATAGATTCGGGCTACAGGCTTCCTGATTACCAGTTTGACAGCGCTCTTGAAGCAATGCTTCTGCTTTCATTCACCGCGCTTAAACACGGAGATTCAGCGGGAGCCGCAAGTTTCGGAGCGCACGATATTTGGATACCTCCACGCAAAGGAATGAGCGCGTATAATAATTTAATGAATTCGCTTTACGATCTTCACAGCGCTCCGGTTCCGTCATCGCCTTTTAAAGCGATGGAAAATACGCTGAATCATCTTCATAAAAGAAGTTTTATAATTTTGATAAGCAATTTCCGCGAAGAAGACGGCGAATCACTTTCATGGATTCTTCCGCGCATTAATCAGCGTCATCTTCTTTTAATGGTTAGTTTTCATGAGGAATCTCTTTACCAACTTGCATCCGGAGAACCTTTCGCGGGAAAAGCGCAAGAAAAAAAAGCCGATGATGAGATACTTCAATCTGCGGCGGCATATTCGTATCTTGCAAACCGCCGCCGCTTGTACCGTAAGTGGGAACATTCAGGGCTTCTTATTCTGGAAACTTCCCCGTCGCAAATTTCATCTGCATTAATAAACAAGTATCTGGCTGTTAAAAAATCCGGCAAATTATAGTAAAATAAACTATGAATGAGATATCCGGCGAAGCTTCTCCCGGAAAAAAACTTCTTGTAATTTCCGACTCGCACGGCAATGTACCGGCACTGACAGCGGTTTTTAGCTGGGCAAAAGAATTAATACCTCCAAAAGGAACAATTTTAGCGTGCGCGTATCTCGGCGACGGTTTTCCCGATCTTCATAAAGCGGCGGAAACGGCAGGGTTTTACAGCGACTGGAAACTTGTCCGCGGAAATAATGATTATGGCATACAACTGCCGGATGCCGCGGTTTTTAATTTTGGAGAACACCGGTTTTATATGTGTCACGGACATAAACACAATTTATATTCAGGTCATCATGTTCTTCTGGAGGCGGTAAAAAATAATGACGCTGATACAGTTTTATTCGGCCACATTCATGTCCCATTTTTTAAAAATATTGAAGGTATATCATTTATTAACCCCGGAAGCGTCGGACAGCCAAGAAGTAATATAGGGTCAACATTCGCTGTTGTTGAATGTCCCGAAGGCGAGCCTTTATGCGCTGAATTTTTTGCGTTAAACGAAAAAGGATTAGTTGAAAATATTTTAATTAACAGTTGAAATCAAAGGCAGCTTTCCCAAAAGCTGAAGTTTTAGAAAAGCTTCAGTTAAAAGGAATTTATGGAAATTGATTTTTTCTGCCGGTTTCTTTGCGGTTTCCAGTTTTTCAGTCCGCGAAACGCGCGTCTTTAAACACCTTCCGAAATTTCATTCCAGTGGCCGATTTTTCTTATCTTCTGATTTCTGTAACGCACCAGAACTTCCGGATTTCTTGTGCAGATGTCGTTTAAATCTTTGATTAAAATTTCTTTTATAACATTTGCTGTCCAGTTCGGATCGGTATGAGCGCCTCCCCGAGGTTCGGGAATTATCCCGTTTATAACTTTAAAATCAAGAAGGTCTTTTGACGTTATGCGCAGCATCGCCGCCGCGTCTTTTGCTCTTGAAGCGTCCCTCAGAAGAATCGAAGCGCAGCCCTCCGGGCTGATCACCGAATAAATCGCGTTTTCCAGCATATATACTTTATCTCCCACTCCAAGTCCCAGCGCTCCTCCTGATCCTCCTTCCCCGATTATTATGCAGATAACGGGAGTTAACAGCTGTGAAAAATCACGCAAGTTATGCGCAATTGCCTCTCCTATGCCGCGCTCTTCCGCTTCAAGTCCCGGATATGCGCCGGCCGTATCGATTAAAGTTATAACAGGGCGGCGGAATTTTTCCGCTTCTTTGGCAAGGCGCAGCGCTTTACGGTAACCTTCAGGGTTCGCCATTCCGTGGTTGCGGAAAACATTTTCTTTAAGGGTGCGCCCCTTTTGATTGGCGATAATTGTTACCGGGCGCGAACCAAGAAAAGCAAGCCCTCCGATAATCGCGGGATCATCGCCATAATAACGATCGCCGTGAAGCTCAATAAAATTGTCAAATATTCTTGTAATATAATCCATCGCGTAAGGCCTTTCGGGGTGACGCGCAAGTTCTACCTGTTTCCAGACAGACTCAGGCTTTGATCTTGATTTAATTTTTTCTTCAAGTATTGTAATTTCATCACCGGCTTCGATGCCGGTATCTTTTAACAATTTTTTAAGTTCAAGGATTTTTGATTCAATATTATTCATTTCCTGTTTACTCATGTTTTACTCCCGCTGTGAAGATCGATTAAAGCCGATATTGTTTTTCGCTGATCCTTTCGCGCGACGATTATATCGACAAAACCTTTTTGCAGCTGAAACTCCGCCCGCTGAAATCCTTCTGGAAGATTCTGTCTTATTGTTCCTTCTATTACACGAGGACCTGCAAAACCGATTAACGCGCCCGGCTCGGCTATTATAATGTCAGCTAACATCGCGAATGATGCCGTAACGCCTCCTGTTGTCGGATCACAAAGCACAACAAAATACGGTATTCCCGCTCCGGCTAACTCCGCGGCCGCGCTTGATGTTTTGGCCATCTGCAGGAGCGAAAAAATCCCTTCCTGCATTCTTGCGCCTCCCGATGTAGTAAAAATTAAAACAGGCGTTTTTTCTTTTGCGCCTTTTAAAAGAGCGCGGCTTACTTTTTCGCCCACAACAGATCCCATTGAACCGCCCATAAAATTAAAAGACATAACCGCGAGAATTACGGGCTTTCCTTCGATTTTACAAGTGCCTGTAATAACCGCGTCTTTCATCCGCGCTTTTTCTTCCGCGACAGAAAGTTTTTCTTCATAACCTAATAAATCAATAGGATTAAGAGAACTTAAACCCGCGGAAAATTCCGAAAAACTTCCTTTGTCTGCAATATACGCTATCCGCTCCATCGGCTCCATTCTGTAGTGCATGTCGCATCCCGGACATGTATTTAAAGCGGAGTTCGCTTTTTTTTCATCGTAAGGAATGCCGCACTTCGGACAGTTTGAATCTTTGTTATCTGTCATTTTACTAATCCTTTAATATATCAAAATTTTTTTCTTCTTCGCTGAACCATGCTGTTCCGAATACGCCTTTTTTAAACACAGGATGATTAATGATCATCATTTGTTTTTCCGTATTTGTTTTAATTCCTTCAATGATTAATTCGCGTAACGCCCTGTTCATTCTGGCGAGAGCATGTTTTCTGTCAATATCAAAAACGATTAATTTCGCGATCATTGAATCATAATGCGGCGGAATTACACAGCTGTTATAAATAAATGAGTCAAAACGCACGCCCGGGCCTCCGGGAATTTCCAGCCGGGTGATTTTTCCTGGAGTCAGAGCGTTGATTCTGCACTCAATTGACCAGCCGTTTAATTTTATTTTATCAGGTTTAATTTCCATGCGCCCTTCTGTACATGCAAGAATCTGCTCTCTTATAATATCAACGCCTGTAATATACTCGCTGACAGGATGTTCCACCTGAACGCGCGCGTTTACTTCCATAAAGTAAAACGAATCGCCTTCCGCAAGAAATTCTATAGTACCCGCTCCTCGGTATTTCAATTCCCTGAACATCGGCACAGCGCCCGCGGCCATCGCCTGCCGCATTTTATCTGTCACTCCCGGCGATGGACTTTCTTCGATCAATTTTTGGTGATTTTTCTGCACAGTGCAGTCGCGCTCCCCAAGAACAGCAACGTTTCCGCGGCCGTCCGCGAGTATCTGAAGCTCTACATGCCGCGGATTTTCAAGATATTTTTCTATAAAAACAGTACCATCAGCGAAATTTGATTCTGCTTCGCGGCTAGCGAGCGCGATGTTTTCGGCAAGATCTTCAGGTTTCCGGACAATTCTCATTCCTTTGCCGCCGCCGCCCGAAGCGGCTTTTATTATTACCGGAAAGCCGATTTTTTTTATTTCTTCAGCCGATTTTTTATCGTTAGCTGCAACAGCGCCTGTTCCAGGCGTAACCGGAAGTCCGAATCTCTGCGCCGTTTCCCTCGCCTTTACCTTGTCACCTAACAATTCGATTACTTCGGGATCAGGCCCTATAAACACAATTCCGTTATTTCGCACAAGCCGCGCGAAGGCTGCGTTTTCGGATAAAAACCCCACACCCGGATGTATAGCTTCGCAGTTTGTGTGTATCGCCGCCATAATAATATTATCCATCTTAAGATAACTCTGCAAGGAAGGAGCCGGTCCTATGCAAACCGCATTGTCAGCGAGCCGCACATGAAGACTGTCCTTGTCAGCGGAAGAATAAACAGCCACAGTTTGAATATCCATTTCGCGGCACGCGCGGATAATACGCACCGCGATTTCTCCGCGATTGGCGATAAGAATTCGTTTTACTTTTCCGTTTGATTTGTTTAAAGAAGGCAAAAAACTCTCCTTAATTTCTTTTAACTGTAAAAATTTCCTGTCCGTATTCAACAAGCTCTCCGCTTGACGCATGAACTTCGATAACTTCACAGTCAAACTCAGCTTCAAGGTGATTCATCATTTTCATCGCTTCAAGAATACACAAAGTCTGCCCTGCCTTAACCTTTGTTCCGGCTTTTACAAACGGCGGAGCGTCAGGGTTTGGAGACGAATAAAAAGTCGCCACTATCGGGCTCGTAATTTTTTCGCCTTGCGCCGCCTTATATGTTTTTTCTTCATCAACGTTAGCTGAAATCCCGAGGCGGACAGTCTGAGCCTGCGGCGCGGAAGACAGCGCTGTCGCTGTTTCAATGCCGGTTATAATAGCGGTATTTTTCGCATAATCCGCCGAATTCGCATCTGCGTGTTTAAACGCGCTTTCTTTTCGCAAAATCAAATGCGAGCTCCCACTGCAAAAATCAAGCTCCGCTATTTGCGAGGAGTTAAATTTATCAACAATTGATAAAATAAATTTTTCATCCATAAAATTACCTCTTAATATTTTTTAACCGGAAAAATAATTTTCCTTTATATAAGTTCATATCAGCCGATTAATTTAAATCCTCGGCGCTAAAACCATGAGCCTCAAGAAAATCCTGTCTGAATCCCATGATATCGGTTTCGGCAAAAACATTTTCGGGCGTTATTTTCTTCATTTTTTCTTCGACCGCTTTTTGAACATCGCTTCGCATTTCCCAGTCGTCAATACGGATACGGTTTTCGCTGTCTGCGGGAACATTACAATCCGCTGTATAAAGCCTGTCGCGGTAAAGACGCACAATCTGTTCTACGCATCCTTCATGCAGTCTCATCTCTTTCATTACTTTAAAAAGGCAGGTTATATAAAGCGGAATTGTCGGAATCACCGCGCTTGATCGCGTAACAAGCGCTTTATTTACAGACACCCACGCGCCGCGGATATTTGAGCCGTATTTTTTATTTATATCGCGGCAGGCGCGTTCAAGATCTTCTTTTGCTTTTCCGATTGTTCCGTTTTTATAGATAGCCCACGAGGATTCAGGCCCTATGTAAGTATACGCAACAGCGCATGTCTTAGGCGAGAATAATCCTTTGTCATTAAGCGCGTCCATCCAAAGTTCCCAGTCTTCGCCTCCCATAACTTTTATAGTTGAAGCGATTTCTTCTTCAGACGCAGGCTCTACATTGGCCGCGCTGAAAGTTCCGTCCATTACGTTTAACGTCTTGCCGGAAAAAGCGGTGCCTATGGGCTTAATCGCGGATTTGTACATAACGCCTGTTTTTGGATCCGTTCTTACAGGAGACGCAAGCGAATAAACAAATAAATCAATTTTTTCAGGAATGCCGGCTTTTTTTGCTGCTTCTTTAACAGCTTCCGCCGTTTTTATTTTCATTTCATCAGAATACGCGTCGCCGTTTAAAGTAACAGAAACAATTCCTGCCTTTGCCGCTTTTTCATCATAAGCAATATTATTATAATAGCCGGGCGTTCCCGTTCTTTTATCTGTGGGCTCATTTTCATAGGATAAGCCGACAGTCGCGGCGCCGTACCCGAACCCTGCGCAGATACGGCTTGCAAGTCCGTAACCGTTCGAGCAGCCCACAACAAGAACCATCACCGGCGCGCCGTTTTCTTTTTTTAAATTCTTTTTAACGTACTCAATTTGTTTTTGAACGTTAGGCGCAAACCCGTCCGGATTCGCGTTTAAGCATATATTATTGCGTATCATTGGTTTTATTGACATTTTTATACCTCTTAAAATTTATATTCGTTGTTCAGAAATATCGAATCGAGGAGCCGCAATTTCCTGACACTCCATTATTTATTCCCGACAAGGCACATCCACTCGGCTTCCGCGGCAATTTCACCGCTGACATACGCGGTGCCGCGCTGTTTGATCATTTTCGGTGATACGCGCAGAATCTCAATTTCAAGACGGACTTCGTCTCCCGGGCGGACCTGACGGCGGAACTTTACCTTATCGACAGTTGCGAAAAAAAACAGCGCGTCATCGCTTAGTATGCCGAGCTTGCGCAGTCCCGCGCCGCCTGATTGAGCCATTGTTTCAACAAGGATAACTCCGGGTACTACAGGGTATTCCGGAAAGTGTCCCTTAAAAAAATATTCATTTTCATTGAATAAACGCTTTGCGGTGATTTTTTCTTTGCTTGCTTCAATAATCTCGTCTACAAATAAAAACGGATCTCGGTGCGGCAGCAGTTTTTCTATTTCATCTTTCATTTAACATTCCTTGCAGCTTTATTGTTTATATTTTTTAAATATCACTACTCCGTTATGTCCGCCGAAACCAAGCGAGCCGGAAGCGGCGGCGTTAATTTCACCGTACTGCGTTTTATTAGGCACATAATCCAGATCACATTCAGGATCGGGATTATCAAGATTGATGGTAGGCGGGAAAAAACCGTCACGCATTGCAAGGATACAGGCGATTGCTTCTATGCCGCCCGCGCCTGCGATACAATGACCGTGCATGCTTTTTGTGCTTGATATCTTTAATTTATACGCGTGATCACCGAACGCCTTTTTAATCATTTTTGTTTCTGTAGGATCGTTAATTTCTGTTGATGTTCCGTGCGCGTTATAATATTGAATTTCCTCTCCTTTAAACCCGGCGTCCGCGAGCGCGTTTCTAATCGCGGCTGCTCCTCCGTTACCCTGCGGATCCGGGGACGTTATGTGAAACGCATCAGCCGAGGCTCCGTATCCGGCCAACTCCGCGAGTATTTTAGCACCCCGCGTTTTAGCGTGCTCCTCGCTTTCCAGTATCAGTATGCCTGATCCCTCTCCTATTACAAATCCGTCCCGGTCAGCGTCGAACGGGCGGGAGGCTTTTTCCGGTTCATTGCAGCGTTTAACAGAAAGCGCTTTAAGCATCTGAAAGCCGCCGACAGAAAAGGGAATGATAACAGCTTCGGTGCCGCCTGAAATAACAACATCACATCTTCCGCTGCGGATTAAATCCAATGCCTGTCCTAACGCGTCGGTTCCGGCGGCGCACGCTGTAACCTGCGTATAAGCAGGCCCCTTTGTGCCGAACAGCATCGATACATTTCCCGCCGCTTCGTTCGGTATCATCATCGGAACAGTTAAAGGAAGCATTCTTTTTGGGCCGTCGTAAAAAAGTTTTTTATGCGATTCGGAAATTATTTCAAATCCGCCGATGCCGTTTCCGATAACAATGCCGGTTCTCTCTGCGTTGCACTTAACAGGTCGTTTTCCTTCATTGTTTATCTCGCCCATAAGACCCGCGTCAGTAAGAGCCTGAGCCGCAGCCGCGGCGGCAAACTGAGTAAAGCGCGCCATCTTCCGCGCTTCTTTTTTATCAATCCAAATACCGGGATCAAAATCTTTTACTTCCCCTGCTATCGTTACGTCAAAACCGGTTGTATCAAATGAAGTAATTTTTCCAATTCCGCTTTTTCCCGCTTTAAGAGAAGCGCAGAAATCTTCGACATTATTTCCGATAGGTGAAATTATTCCCATTCCGGTTACAACAACTTTCTTTTTCATTCATTACTCCTAGAAAAACATTCCGCCGTCAACGGGCAGAACCTGCCCTGTAATATAAGATGATTCATCAGAAGCGAGAAACAAAACCGCATGAGCGATATCACTGGATTTTCCAATCCGTTTCATCGGAATAACATCAA
>Ga0209755_10002138_pt1 | contig 27833 bp, 13 predicted proteins | sample TergutCo191P1_FD_187301 | JGI IMG/M metagenome (GOLD analysis project Ga0209755, IMG submission 187301) | Cornitermes sp. P1 segment gut microbial communities from Petit-Saut dam, French Guiana - Co191P1 (SPAdes) (version 2) | ecosystem: Host-associated > Arthropoda: Insects > Digestive system...
AAGGACGTTGCCTTCCGCGAGCCGCGCCGCATAGGCAAGGGCGTTCGCCACGACCGGCGTACCGGATGCGCGGGACAGTATAAGAACCAGCCTTTTGCACCCGTCGCCAATGCCCGGCCCGTAACCGTAACCGGTCGCCTCGTAATTCCCGCCGGTTGACCACGCGGAAAACATCTTCATCAAAATATTGCCAGTAAGACTGTCGGCGACCATCACGTCGAATGCGGGGTTAAGAAGATCGTTGCCGCGCATAATGGAACCGCCATCGGCCCGCAGCGATTGGGCCAAGTTTATCCTGTACCCTTTTTTGTCAAGTTCGTTGATGACGCGCTCCACCGCTCTCGCGCCGTCCAGGTTGAGAATGCCCACGGTAGGATCGGCGATACCCATCGCCTTCGCCGCGATAACACCATTGACGGCGTTCTTCACCATGGCCCCGACGCGGTCGGTGTCGGAGGCTCCCGTCGTCGTGGCAAGATAAAGCTCTCGCCCCAAGGCCGGCGTTACGACCCGCCCAACCGTCGATATGCCGATGGAAAAATTGTAATGCATGGTGACGCAACCTTTGACGTAACCGCCATCCAAAAGCTCTTCCATCTTGGCGTGCATCTCTTTTTCGTCGGCGACTTCGATTAACTCAAGACCGGTGGCGACTTTGGGGCCGACAAGCACGACGTCGAAATTCCCGTTCCGCGCGGCCATTTCCGCGCCTTTGACAAGAGTCTCAACGCCATGCTCGCTACCAAAGGTGGTCAACGCAACCTTCACCCAGCTTTTTTGCGCGGGTTGCGAAACCGAAACAGCCGCCGACTTTCCCTCGCCCTTGTTGCGTTCAAGCAAGATGGACACGCCGTCGAAAAGATTGGTCATGCGCCCAAGGAACAGGCTTCCCTTCCCCACTATCATAACCCGGTCAAGGTCGCCCGAAGTCAAATCGTCGATGGCAAACCCCAGATAAGGCGCGCCGGATGGGATATGCCCTTGGGTAGGCGCCCAGCCGGTCATGCCGTGGGTGTCCACGAATTTCTGTATGTCGCCCCTTTCTATTTCCTTTTTTATGACGGCCAGCGCGGCGATCATCTTGTAGTTCGCTTCCGGCACGTCCCCCGCCCCGGCGGGTTTCGTTATATCGGGGTTTTGCATCTCGACAGAAAACCTGTCAACATCCGAGATCTTAAGGCCGCCGTTTTCCAGCGGAATCGACACAAGCGACGACATGACCGCCTGCGGCGAGGAACCCGTGCCGACGGTATGCCGACCGGTAATATCCGTGTTGAACACCGGCGATTTGAAATCGTCCTCGCTCAACAGAACGGCGAACCCGGCCACGACGTCCTCTAGTATGGGAATCCCTTTTTTGACATGATCCTTGCCATTCATGCCGAGTTTCGCCGTGGTTCCGCCGGCCACGACCACGACGTTTTTGTACGTCCCCGCCTTGATCAAAGACGAGGCCAGAATCAACGCATGGGCCGGCGCGGCGCAAAAACCCCTCGTGTCCGATCCCGTGGCGTTCGCCAGCCCGGAAATCTCCGCGATGGCCTTTGCGAAATTGCCCCCGCCGCGTTGGTTCATATCCCCGCAGGCTTCCTCGGAACATTCAATCACATATTCCACCCGGCTCAAGTCCAAACCGTTTTTCAAAGCCAAATTGTTAAGGGCCAACACCCCGGATGCCTTGGACACAAGGTTCTCGAATATGACATGGGCATTAAGGTTCACATCTATGTCGTGGGCGCGTTTCACGCAACCCACGAGCTTTCCATCGTGAAACAAACTTTCGGCATGGTGTTCCGCTATCTGGGTCTGTATCTCCGCAAGTTCCGCGCCCGCGCCAAGCCTGCCCGCCGTTTCCTTAAGTGCGGGATGCGCCGCAATTTTGGCGGAAACGTCGTCGGCAAATGTTTTTTCCAACAAAACTAAATCGAACGAGTCCACGATTTTTATAAGTGCGATAAACTCGTCCTGTGGCATGATCTCGCCCAAGCGTCCAAATCTGTTGGCGTTTTTCGCGGTCTTGTCGTACCAAGGGAACTCGTAGCCTTCCTTTAGCTCCTTGGGCGTAATCTGCCCGATGTACGTTTGGTTCGGCGGGTACTCGACGACCTTCTCGAACGGGCGAAGATGCCCGCCCATTTTTTTCAGGTATTCCGAATCGGGATTGACCACCCGTTCCGTGGTCTGCGTGGTGCCGTTGTGCAGCACCATATCCGGTGCGTGAATAAGAACGTAGGCCGCGGCTTTTAGTACAGGTTTAGTCATTTTGCCTCCATAGTGAACATCGGCAAAACGAGGGAAGGAGGCAAGCGGACAGTATTCGCCGTATCATGCTATGATTATCGGTAGCAAATGGGCGCGGCCTGATAGTGTATTACGGAAGGAAGAACGGACGGCGGGAGCCAATCTTAATTTCTGTGTAAATGCCCAAGTGTCATCAGAGCAGACCCCGTTCCTTTCCAAACTCAATGGCGAACTGGTTTAACGCCTGCCCCCATTCCCTAATCGGCACCGTCCATTTCTTCGACGCATTGCGAATCGCAAGATACAGTATCTTGAGTATGGCATCATCGGTGCAAAATGTCGAGCGGTTTTTCGTCACTTTTCTTAACTGGTAATTAGGTGATGGGCTAAACTTGTTGATCGGGCCAAGATCCTGCCGAAAAACCAAAAGTTGATAACCAAGGCGACAACTATCCTGTGCATGTCATAGGGTCAATTTTTCGCTAAATCCTTATCCCGAAAGACCACCGGCATAGCCGGTGGCTTGAGGAAGCCCCCTTAAAGGGGGCATTTTATCGCCGTTCTATCAAATACTTGTACCGCTAGGCTCATTAAAATATGTATTTCATGGCATTTCCTGTCTTCAACAAATGCCGTATAGTGATTTTGTTATTCTTTCATTGGTGCTCCTATGGTTACCATGTTTAAAAGGCTCCTTTGGGAAGCACCTTGTTTTTCGCTACTCATTATCACGCAGAACACGGCATAGCCTTTTCAATTCTCACCAGTATAGCTGGTGGTTTACGAAATCCAATTAAGATAGGCTCCCCCTCCCCCCCCGGCCCCCTAAAACCAGGGGCTAAGGAACCGCTGATTAAAGCAGAATTTCAGCGGTTCCCGCAGACTTTCAGTCTGGTGCATCTGCATGGCGCAGATGCGGTTAAGTAGCACTGATTAAATCCTCATTGGATTTAATCAGTGCTTCCCTAAACGCCCAGCTTCGCCGCCGCCTCGACTATTCGCTGGGCATCCTCTTTTACCTGCCCTGTGATGTTGTTCACCTGGGCTATCGCCTGCATTATCTGCGTGCTGCCAGTGCTCTGCTCTTCCATGGCGTTCTGGATGCCGTGCTCCTGTTCCGCAACGGTTTTGACGCCACCATCTATAGCCTCGAATTTGGTCATAACATTGTCGGTGGACTTGGTAATCTTGTCGATTGCCCCTTTGATCTTCTTTAACACCCCGCCGATAGTCTTTGACTGCCTGCTGGACGATTCGGCCAGCTTGCGGATCTCGTCCGCCACCACCGCAAACCCCCGGCCCGATTCCCCAGCATGCGCCGCTTCGATCGCAGCATTCATCGAAAGTAGGTTCGTCTGGCTGGCGATGCTCTGCATCACCGAGTTAATCTCCAGAAGCGACTCGGACTCGCGGGCGATTTCCCGGATATCCGTTACGACCTCGCTAAGGCCAGAGTGCCCGACGGCGGCGGCTTCCTGCAGGTCTTTCACGTTTTCGGCATTTTTGGAAAGGGTGTTGCTGACAGACCGGGTGTTCGCGACCATTTCCTCGATTGCCGCGGACGACTCGGTGATCGCCGAGGACTGGGATTCCAGCTGACCATTGAGCTTGTCCATCATTGCGTTCAGTCTTTTCTGCGCGGCCGCTTCCGCCTCCCTCGCCGCGTATTCCGCGCGCAGGTCGCGGCTGTAGGAGATGACCAGTTTCTTGCCGTCAACCTCTATGCAGTTAAGCGTCTCCGTAGTTTGGATCGGCGACCCGCCTTTGTACTGGTATACCCACTCGTGCTCGCAACTGCCTTCCCTGAGGGCTTTCCTGAGCATCTCGTCGGTTTTCTTCATCGAATCGGTGCCGTCCGGCTGGCGCGGAGGCAAAAAGTCGGAGTAATTGGTAATCATAAGCTGCTTGTTCGGTATGCCAAACAGTCGCTCCGCTTCCCTGTTCATCTCCATGACGTTGCCGTCCGCATCATAGATGCCGCAGAGCATGGGAGCGGCGTCCAGAACCGCCTGCATCCTTTCCTTGAGCGCCTCTTCCTGCTTTTGAAGCGCATGGGTCTTGCGCTGGTCGGTAAGGAACACAAGTATGCGCGACATGCCGTAGACCGACGCGGCGGCCAGGTCAACAGCGCAGGGAATCTTCTCGCCCCCAGGCCCCATCTGGTGCCACCACTCGAAGCTGTCCGTCCCGTTCTTAAAAGCCGTCTGTATATGCTTTCCGGCCATCTCCATAGATTTCGTGCCATCTGGCTGAACTTCCGGAAGGAAGTCGCCGAAAAGTTTTTGGGCGTACTCGCGCTTGGTCGCCTTGAACAGGTTCGCGGCGCGGTCATTGCAGAAAAGAACGGCTCCCTTTTCATCGGTGATCGTGCAGCTCATGGGAGCACCTTCCATGACCAAGTGCATCCCCTCCTCGTAGCTGTCGCGCTCCATTTTTTTCGTCAGGCGCAGGCCAAGGAAGCCAGTGCATACGAACATGGCGATCATGATGGGTGTGATAATACCCAGCGCAACTGCTATGCTCCCGACACCAACGCCAATAAGAAGAAGCGTAATGTTCACAATCGTCATGACAACGATGCCTGAAACTAGCTTGCTCCTATCCTGCCTGGCTTGCTCCTGAAAATGAGTCGTATCCATCTTGTTCATTGGAAAATCCCCTTTAATGTTGTTGCGGGCCTTCCCTATAACCGCCACGCATTGGATGTTTTTATGAAAGACCCTCAAAGCCTACTGGCTTTGATTGATGTTGTCAACCAATAGATTCAAAAAACCTTTGGGCGATATTTTTCGGCTGGCTGTCATGATTATAGCTGCTGGCGTGTACACCTATCGTTTTTTGCGCATTCTAAGCAGGCTTGACCTTGCTGGTAGCAAAGTGTATACTACACTTGGGGCTTGCGGTTGCGATGACTGAGTTCCCCTGAAAATAAAATATTATCTATACTTCTTTAGTGAAGGGGGTGCTTATGTTCAAGAGTCTGAAAAGCAAAGTGACCGTTCCTATCTTGGGTCTGCTCTTTACCCTGGTTGCTTTTGTGGCCGTGCATATGTCCATAACCACGGCAAGCCGCGTCAACACGTTTGCGGAAGAAAGAATGGATGCGGCGATTCTGTCGGTTCGCGCCTATCTTGACGCATACGAGCAGAAAACGCGCATGGCCGCCATGGCTATGGGCGACAGCGCGGGGCTGATAAGGCGCATCGACGCCGGGGACAGGATGGAAATTTGGCGATACTTGGCCGAAAGAAAGGAATTGCTGGGGATGGATGCCATTATCGTCGCCGACCATAACGGCATAACCCTTGCGCGTTCCCACATGCAGCACTCGTACGGGGACGACGTTACCAGGGTTCCTTCGGTAGCGGCGGGACTGCGGCGCGAGGTTCTTACACTTTACACGCCAACTCCGACGGCCCCGATGGTTATGACCACCTCCTCGCCCATTATGGACGGTGACAGGTTCTTGGGCAGTATCGTGGCCAACTTTGACGTCGGCATGAACCACTTTCTGGACAGGATTTACGACCAGTTCGCCGTGGACACCATGACTTTCGTGGGCAACACCTCGGCATCGTCAACCATCGTCAACCCCGAAACTAGTCAGCGCGCCGTTGGCATAACCGCCGACCCCGAAATCGTGGCGGCGGTTATGCAGCGGGGAGAATCCATCCGCCTTCGCCAGGATTTGCTTGGCGCGCCCTTTCTATCCTATTACTTTCCTTTGCGCGGTGCGGACGGCAACCCCATCGGCATGTTTTTCATGGGCATCTCCCAGGAATTGGCCATCGCGACCACCGCCGCCTCGCGGTTCAACACGATTATGATCTGCCTCGTGATCGTTATAGTCATGACCACCGTCATGCTCCTGCTTGTTTCGCGGATACTCAAGCCGATTCGCCTTCTGACCGACGCCATTGACGGCACCGCGGACGGCGATCTTACCAAAAGGCTTCCGGAACTGGGCAAGGACGAAATTGCTAGGGCTTCCCGCTCCTTCAACGTTACCATGGAGGAACTGCGAAAGATGATCGGTGCGATCAAGTCACAGGCGGGCAAGCTGTCCGAGATCGGCAACGATCTTGCCAGCAACATGTCCCACACGGCCTCGGCAATGAACCAGATCACCGCCAACATCCAGAGCGTAAAGGGAAGGGTAATGAACCAGAGTGCCAGCGTTACCGAGACCAACGCCACCATGGAGCAGGTCACAGTCAACATCGGCAAGCTTAACAGCAACGTAGAACGCCAGACCGGGGCCGTGTCCGAGGCGGCGTCCGCGCTGGAACAGGTTATGGCCAACATCCAGTCCGTAACGCAGACTCTTGTCAAAAACGCCGCCAATGTGGAAAACCTAAAGGAGGCGTCGGAGGCGGGCAGAACCAGCCTGCAGGACGTAGTGTCCGACATACAGGAGATTGCCCAGGAGTCCGAGGGCCTTCTTAACATAAACGCCGTAATGGAAAACATCGCCAGTCAGACGAACCTGCTTTCGATGAACGCCGCGATCGAGGCCGCCCGCGCAGGTGAGTCGGGCAAGGGTTTCGCGGTTGTCGCCAGCGAAATACGCAAGCTTGCCGAATCCTCCAGCGAGCAGTCGAAGACAATCGGGGAGGTTCTGAAAAAGATTTCGGAATCCATCGCCAAGATCACCCGCTCCACGGACAACGTAATGAACAGGTTCGAGGCGATAGGCCAGGGGGTAAACACCGTGGCGGATCAGGAGGAAGTAATCCGTAGCGCAATGGAAGAGCAGGCCCATGGAAGCAGGCAGGTTCTTAGCGCCTCCGGCCAGGTAAACGACATAACGCAGCAGGTGAAGGGCGGGGCCCTGGAAATGCGCGAGGGCAGCAAGGAAGTGATTCAGGAAAGCAAAAACCTGGAAAGGACGACGCAGGAGATAACCAGCGGGATCAACGAGATGGCCGCCGGCACCGAACAGGTCAACAAGGCTGTGAACAGCGTCAACGATCTGAGCGGCAGGAACCGGGAGAACATTTCCACTTTGGTGAGCGCCGTTTCCAAGTTCAAGGTTTGACGGGGCGCAGAGCGACCTTGCATTGCTTGGGAACCGCTGAATAAATCAGAGGAATCAGCGGTTCCCTCTGCATTTGCTCCCTGCGGTGCGCAAATGCGGTTAAGTAGCACTGATTTAATCCCCATTGGATTAAATCAGTGCTTCCCTTGGTCGCTCTGGAAATGTTCACGATTCTTGATTCTTCCATTTCCTGGAATGCTTGTCCCGGATAAACTTCACAAGATATGTGTCCAACTTGTCGATGTCAATCGGCTTGGACACAAACCCCGAAAATCCGTTCTCCATGAACATCTTCTCGGTATCCTTGAGAGCGTTGGCCGTCAGCGCCACGATGGGCCGGTCGTACCCCATACCCCGTATGATCTTCGTGGCCTCCATACCGTCCATGCCAGGCATCATGTGATCCATGAAAATAATGTCGTAAACATCGCCGTTTTTTATCTTCGCAATGGCCTCGGGCCCGCTCTTGACAGTTTCCACGGCAATCTCGTACGAGTCCAGAATCCCTTCGACCACAAATATGTTTATGTCAACATCATCAACAACTAGGACCTGACCATAAGGCATAGGTTCTATTGCGCGCTTCGGCTTCTTCTTTAGCGCCGCTTTATAGGCTTCAATATCATGCAAATTAGCGACCGTGTCCTCGCCCAGAATATCATTGCCGCAGGATTTCTGGGGAAGGCGCACGATGAAAGAACTGCCCTTTCCAAGCTCGCTTTTCACGTTGATGTCGCCACTCATAAGCTTAATCAACGAATATGTAATGAGCATTCCCAGTCCGCTGCCCTCAACGTTGCGGTTAGTTTGCATGTTAAACCTGCTGAATTCCGTAAACAGACTGTCAATCTCATTCTGTGTCATGCCCTGACCCGTGTCGTTTATGGTAATGACCAGCGTCACCTCGCCAGGTTTCCGGGAGGCATCCATGTCCACGGACATGGTTATCGTGCCTTTTGGCGTGTACTTGATGGCATTGGACAAAAGGTTGTTAAGGATTTGCTTGATACGAAGCTCGTCGCCTATAAGGTTTGCCGGCAGTCGCCAGTCCACGTTAAACCTCATGTCAATATTCTTGTCGCCAATATGCATGTGGTTAAGCTGGGCGGTATCCGCAATTAGGCTTGCCAAGCCATATTCTTCGGGAATGATTTCCATCTTGCCCGTCGCCACCTTTGAAAGATCGAGAATGTCGTTGATAATATTCAGCAGCAATTTTGACGCATTGTGGATACGCAAAAAGGCATCCTCGACTTCGGGGGGATACCCGCCCTTTTGAAGATGTATTTCGGTGATACCCAAAACGGCGTTCATCGGCGTACGGATTTCGTGGCTCATGTATGCGAGGAAACGGGTCTTCGCTAGGTTTTCCTTCTCGGCTCGCTGTTCCTTTCTGATAGAAGCCTTAACAATACGCAAATCCTGACTGTAGACTATGATCATGGGCTCGCCTTGGTGCGTGATGCGTACCCAAGTCGCTTCGGTGGGAAGCTCCTCGCCGTTGGGTAGAAGAAACATCCACTCGAAACGGAGCGCACCTTTTTCCATTGCGTAATTTATCATCTCCGCGTTCTTTTTTCGTGACGGCGTACCGCAGGGTTGGTACTCGGGGCAAAAATCAAAAAAACGTTCCACAAATTGGGCCTTGCTGCTTACCTCGAAAACCTCCAGCATTTTCTGGTTGCAGTCAAGCATGTTGCCGTTCATATCCCAGAACTCCATGAACATCGGGGAATTGTCCAACAGTTTTTTCGTAAGCCCCTCAGCCGCCTTAATCGGGCGTAGGTCGTAGTTGTACCCGATGATTATGTTCTTGCCGTTGCGCTTAAGCCTGACAAAGTTGGTGTCAACGGGCAGCAACTCACCATCGGCTCTCTTGTATATCCACTCAAACCTAAGCTGCCCCTTTTCCATGGCCTTGATCGCCAAGGCCGCAGACTTTTCCACCGACCGCGTGCCGCAGGGCTGGTACTCCGGAGACAACTCACCGTATCGGCTAAGAAATTCTGTTTTGTCGGACAGCCCAAAAAACTCGTAGGTTTTCTCGTTGCAGTCAACCACTCTTTGCTCGTCGTTCCATATCTCGATGAACATGGGACAGGCGTCAAGGTACATCTGGTTCAGCACGTTGGCCTCGTGTTCCTTTTCCACCGCCTCCCCCTCCCTTTGCATGGCCGCCTTTACCTCGCGCAGGATGATAATCGTTCCAATAACGATTACTATTCCCAAAAGAACGGCGGTGACAAACGTCAGATTTCCAAAAAAAGAGGCTCTCCGTTCGGCCTTTTCCAGCATTCCCTGTGTGCGGACCAGCGTCACATCTTTAAGCACATTCAACGTGTCTACAAAGGCGACCCTTACGGTTGAATATGTATAACTGTAGGTTATATCCAAGGCAAGTGCGTGGTTCCCGGCTAAACGGGCTTCAATCGCCATGCCATCGATGGTCCTTAACTTTTCCTGATAAGTCAGCGCTTGATCCAGCAGACGTATCTCGTACGAGGAAGCCCCGATATCGACGAATCTCTGTCGAATGATCCCAAGGTACAGCAGTTCATACCAGTACTGGTCTAATTGTTGTTCCATTCCCTTTACGACAAAGGATCTTGCCAGTCGGGTCAGTTCCAGCGAGGCTATTTTTAAATCGCGGCAGACTAGGATAAATTCCTTTCTTATCACATAGGCCCTGGTCCTTTCGTCATTGGCCCTAGCGGTAAACAGGGAAAAAACAATGTTCACTCCCGCCAAAACTGCGAATATGGCTATCGATATTTGAATTAATTTGAAAAGTTTCACCCGCCGGTACCTTCTTTCAAAGATTTGGAATGCCCACTATACCTTGGGCGGTATTTTTTTCACTTTTTTCATCATACCACTCGTGATTGTGATTGTCAAGCGTGATTTTACGGACAATGTAATTCAAAGTTACAGTCAATCAGCTTATATTCCCGAAAGAATAAAGTGGGCGTAAACTGCAAATTCAACTGACACGAATTTGTCCAGGTTGCCCCTCAGGAAACGTTTCATGTTCGCCCATGATTTCTCTATCGAATTAGGGCTTTCAAGGTCACCGATTTTTCGGATGCCCTGGAATTGACCGATGAACAGCTGGCGCAGATGAAGCCCTCGCACCTGCGGAACATGGCGAACTACAAGCCCATCAAGAAGACCGTGAACGTCCGACTTGATGCCGATGTGATAGAGTGGCTACAGAGTGCCGGGAAGGGCTATCAGACCCGAATGAACACCATCCTTCGGGAAGCCATGTTGCATTCGGGGTCTCTTTCATGCGATACCTGATTGCATCAACTCCGCAATGCGACCGTCCAACTCGGTGATTAGCGGGCTTCTGTCAGCTGGCTTGTAGCTTCGCTCCCGCTGGCATTCCGTGGCTCGGCTCGTATCCGCTCGAAGCTTTTGTCCGTGATTGCCCCGGACTCCATAAAAACTGCAATACCAGCCGAATGATCGTTTCACGGGTTTCTTGCGCTTTGTGTTATTCGATTCAAAAAGCACTGCCCAGCGGTGAGGAAAAACTTGAAACCGCCAGAAAGATGAAGGGCTTTGGCGATTCCACTGAAAAGATATGTGCCACAACTTGTCTTTCGTCTGAAACCATAAAAAGGCTTTAACGGAAATAGGGGTGGCTGGATATGCCCCCGCTTGGCTATCGGCCACAAAATAACATTTTCTGGTTGAAACTTTCAGCGACATGTGGTAAAATAACTGCGGTTCATGAAGAAAAAGTTTCTTGCTGTTGCGCTGTTTGTGGGCTGCGGTGTTTTTGTTTTTGCGCAGACGGGCTACCAAGCAATACCCAGACTCGGCATACTGCCCTTTACAGGAGGTTTGGGTGCGGACGGCCATAACATGGCGGATCTCCTTGCGTCCAGCCTAGAAGTCCACAGGGCCTTTACCGTGGTACCGATCACCGACGAAGCCGCCGCCGCGGTATCCGAGCATCTGCTTCAGGCAGCCGCTTTTACCGATTCGGACACCGTGGCAGGCATAGGCCGCGCAATCGGCGCAGATTATGTCGCATCCGGACACATGCGCCGGCTGGGCAACAGGAACCTGGTGATTGCCACGGTGATCCGGGTCGAAACGCTGGAGCTGGTAGCGGGGTATTACCGCATCTACCGCAACTTTAGGGAAATCCGCGGTTTTCTGCCTTCGATGACGGAAAGTCTTGTCGCCGCAACCTTGGGCCGCCCCGCAACGGGACGACTTCCTCGCCTGGCAATCGCTCCCTTTGGCATAACTGGTACCGACGCACTCACCGACACCCCAGGGCAGGACGAATTCGGCCCGCACACCGAGGCGGACGTACACGACCTTGAAACCCTTGCGCAGATACTCGCCATAAGAATCGCACAGACCGGCGAATACGCCGTGCTACCCAGGGCCTCCGTCATGCGAACGGCGTTGACCGCATGGGAAATCCGCATCGCCGACGAAAGAGCGGCCGCGCTGGATCGGCTGCTCGAACTGCTCATGGGAATACTGGACGCTCCCGATGAGGCCGTGGTCGATGGCGAAGCAATAGGCGCGGTTACCACAATGGGGCAAGCAGCCGATGCCGATCTTGTGCTCTCCGCCGAAATGCGTTCTCTTGATGGCGTAACCATGTTCGCGGCCCAGATACACCGCACGGATGACGGCGAATTGCTTTACGGGATAAGCCGCGGGTACGGAAACATGGGCGAAGGTGTGAACCTTATGGCGGAAATCGCCATCCTCCTTACCGACCCCGATGACGCACCCTGGCGAATTGCCGCCCTTAACCGCCAGCGACGACGCGCCGAGCTGTTCGACGACCCGGCAAGATTCTGGAGCCTCGGCCTTTCCGCCGGCACCTCCTTTGCCGACCCTTGGGTAGTGAGTACCCTGCACGCAACCTTGGCCCCGTTGCCGTTTTCGTTCGTAAGGCTTGGCTTGGATGCGGGCTTCGTAACCGAAATCGAGGGGGCCAATCTTTTTTCGATATACCCGTTCGTCCAATACGCCTTTTTCCTGCCATTTATGCGAGGCGGCCTTTATGCAGCTGCGGGCGGCGGCTTTCTGGTAGCAAGGTATACTTTCGACGGCCTTGTCGATACCAGGAGCGGATTTTTCGCCAATTTTACCGCCGGCCTTAACATAGGGGACATGCTCGACATTTCCTATACCCTGCGGACCGATTTTTCCCGGCTCAGCAGCAAGGTTTCGGCGGGCTTTACCCATCGCTTTCGGTTAAGGGGGAGATAACATGCAAAACAAGGGATTGCCGCTGTTGCGGTTCTGCCTTTTTATCGTTGCCTGTGCGGCATGGTTCGCATCCTGCGACAACCTTGCCGGTGACGTGGACTGGCCATCGTACACCGTCGTTTACCACGCTAACGACGGCACCTACAGGACGAGAACCTACACCTACAGACATGGCACGGATGAATACCTGAACGGGAACATGTTCGACCGAGAGGGCCATACAATCAAGGGCTGGGCGACAACGCCAGAAGGCGAGGTAAGGGCAACGTACAGAGGGGCCGTCAATAGGATGGTTACCAGCGTGGGGCAGGTCATAAACCTGTATGCGGTATGGTTGCCGAACACTTACAGCGTGGTTTACCACCCTAACGGTGGTGAAGGAGAAATGGAACCTTCCGCTTTCGTCTTTGGCGTGCGGGGCAGACTACAGGCCAACGCCTTTACCAACGAGCCTAACGTTTTCCATGGCTGGGCCAGATCGCCCGTCGCCGACAAGTGGGAATTCGGAGATCAGGCCGAGATGATAAGCCTAACCGCAGAGAACGCAGGCGTAGTAACGCTGCATGCCCTGTGGGGGCCGCAATACCTTACGATTATCTTTGACGCAAACGGCGGCGACGGTGTCGCACCCCAGGCGCAGGAAATAGCGCCAGGTTCCAACTTGATACTACCCGGTGCCGGCGGACTTTCGCGGGAAGGGCATTACTTTCTCGGATGGAATACCGATCCTTTGGGCGAGAGTGCCGCTTTCGCCCAAGGCGATACGTTTACGACCAGAGGGACAAGAGATGTCACGCTATACGCCACATGGTCCCTTAGAAGCTTTACCGTTACCTTCGACGCCAACGGTGCGGATGGAACGCCGCCCTATTCGAGGCCCGTGGGTGCTGGAATGAGCATAATACTTCCCGGCGCTGGTTGGCTTTCTATGCAAGGGCATACCTTTGGGGGGTGGAGCACCGAGGCCGACGACGCAGGTCAGGCTTTTGCGCCAGGCGAGAACTTTACGCCGACCGGAAACGTTACCCTGTACGCCGTGTGGCACCCCATCGGTACGGTCTTTACCGTTACTTTTGATGCCAACAATGGAAGCGGTACCCCGCCAAACCCGCAGACGGTGAATGCGGGGAACCCCGTAACGATCCCCGGTGCCGGCGGGCTTTCCATGTACGGATATAATTTCGGAGGATGGAATACCGAGACCGACGGCACGGGGCGGAATTACGCCCCAGGTAGCACATTTATGCCAACCGGGGATGTAACGCTGTATGCCAACTGGATCCCCATCGAGATTGAACCCTTTTCCGTTACCGTGGAACCTTTCACCGCAAACGTGCCGCTAAACCGAACGCGACAATTTACCCACACGGTACGAGGGCCAGCGGGGGTGTCCCAAAATGTTACGTGGACCGTTAGGCCAGAAACCGCCGCCACTATCGCGGGCGGTCTGTTGACGCTTACGGGTGCGACCGTAAATCAGGAGCTTATCGTTACGGCCGCGATGGTTGGCGATCCCACAGTATACGGCTATGCAACGGTAACGGTAACAGCCCCGGAACCTGACAACGTCGTTATAACACAAGGGACAGCAATAAATGTTGAAAGGGGCATACCCATGACGCTTGCCGCAACGGTGGAACCCGCAGGGGCGCCTACCGCGGTTACGTGGAGCATCGCTACCACCCCCACACCGCCTGGCGTTACGCTAACCAGCGGCGGCATGCTGACGACAGTCCCCCCGATTACTCATGGTACAACATTTATCGTTAGGGCCGAAGCAACCGGTCACCCCAACGCCGCCGCTTTTTTGGCGGTAACCGTAAACGTTACACCTAATAACATTACGATGAACCCACATACCCCAACGATGATTCGCGGCGGCGAATCGCAGCAATTTACCGCAACTGTGGAACCGCAAGGGGTGCCTCACAATATCGTGTGGAGCGTTTCACCCCAACCTGCGGGCGTTTCAATAAGCCAAGCTGGCCTATTGACGGTTGGAGGCACAGCCGTAACCGATGGCGCAACATTGACCGTTACGGCCACAATATTCGGCACTTCATTAACCGCCACGGCGACGGTAACCGTTGTCGTTCCACCCGCAAGCATCACCGTAACACCGGGTGTCGTGGACATACCACGCGGCGAAACCCGGCAATTCGAATCGACCGTGGGGCCGACAGGCGCACCCCAAAATGTTGAGTGGACCGTTGCAACCGCACCCGGCGGCGTACTCGGCGGCAGCACCATAAACCAGCAGGGGCTATTGACGATTGGGGCGTATGCATCCGGCGCATTGATTGTCAGGGCCACGGTACCTGGTACCGACATATCCGACACGGCGACGGTGAATGTCGCCGCAGGGGGCGCATATCTCACCATCACACTTGCGGACTTGCGGGATCCCCTCGCGCAGGACATACAAGGCCCGAACATTAACCTGCGGGACGGAGGCACGGGTACCATTACCGTGGTCGCCGCACCTGGGCAACCGTTCCACAGCATCACCTGGCTTATTGGCGCAAGGCCTCTAACCATAGACGACGGGGTTTCCGCAGGTGGGGCGACACTCACGGTGGGTTACGCCATACACGGCAACCGACTGGGGACGCACCGCATAACGGTACGAGTGGAAGTGTTAAGGGATGGCGTACCAGTGCCGTACAGCAGGAGCATTACATTCGAGGTGGGAACATGGCTGCAATAACAAAAGTGGAACGAAAAATGCGAAACACGCAGACGTTGGCCGGAAAAATATGTGCGGGACTTTTGCTCGCCGTCTGTGCCGCGCTGGTTTTGCCAGGTTGCCAAAACCCGCTGCAGCCGTCCCGTACACCGGGGAACGATACGGAAACGGGAACCCTTCTGCTTACGGTAAGCAGGCAAGGCGAGGCGCGGACTATACTGCCGATTTGGCCAGAGGAAATCGGGGACTTTGTCCAGCTCACCCTTGTTTTTACCTCGGTTTATGACGACAACCAAAGCCGTATTATAGAAGATTGGGTGCCGGGTACCCCAATCGAACTTTATGCGGGCACTTGGAGCCTGCATGTAAGCGCATACCTGCCTGGCGATTGGGGAACGGGGGAAGGGAATCATCTTGTTTTGCGCCCGGCGTTCGAGGGCGGCCACCCCGGTATCGCCGTACTACCAGGGGGAACTGTAAGTGGCAACGTTACACTTTCCCCGATTGCCACGGGTGGCAGCGGGACTTTCCGCTGGAACCTGGGATTTGACGCAAATATCGTCGCCGTTAGCATGGAAATTCTGCGGGACAACCTAAGCCCGCATTCGGGGCCTTTTTTTCTTCTGCACGACGATAGCGCCAAAGTAACGCTGGACAATCCAGGTTACCTTGTGATGGGCGCCGGCCGGTACCTTGTCGTTTTTACGCTGTACGACGACCGGGGGGAAAGCATGACGGATAGCAGAACCCTGCGCATCTACCGGAACATGTGCAGCTCGCTTGACTACACCTTTAGCGGCCCCCCCGTTTCGCCCCTATACTTTGTCTTGGACGCATGGAACCCGACAACTGGCACCTGGAATTTTTTCGAACATGGCATTGACGCATGGTTTTTCAGAACTTTTTTGTCGGCTAGCGTCGGCGGTATTACCGACGACAATTTTGACGACATCGTGCGGTGGTTCGATTATCTTACCACCAATGACACGGTTCCCATTAACGAGGCGGAATTGAGATCGCTGGTCGATGCCGCGCTTGTCGGCATAGCCGGCGATGACGAGACGTTTACCCGCGCCACCAACCTTTGGACCCAGGCTTGCGCAACGGGTGCCATTATCGACACAGCCGTAAACGTTGCCCTAAGTACTGACGACTTTGACTGGACGGCGGGCTATTACACGGTAACCGTAAGCATAGGTGTTCATAATGTGCAAATAACCTTTGTCCCCGTGCCGGTTACAGGCGTTACGATATACGGCCCTTCAACCCGCATACTCGAAGAAACCCTTTACCTGCATCTTTCCGCGTCTATTGCGCCTTACGATGCCAGATACCAAGGCATAAGATGGGAGATTCCCAACGAGGACGAAAGAGCCTTCGTCGCGCTTTACCATGACGAAGCGGTCGGTATGGTAAGGGTAACGGGCCTAAGCGCGGGGGAAGCCGTCATTCACGCCGCCTCGATGGCGGATCCGACCAACTGGGCTACGGTAACGGTAGAGGTGTTTCCCTATGGCGCGGGCGTGCCGATTACCGGTATCGAGATACTCAACGACACCATCACGCTTGAGGTGGGCGAGTATGAAGACCTTGTGATACAACTTACGCCCCACAATACCACACAGCCTGACTTTACCTTTGTCAGTTCCGCCGCGGGTATAGCGACGGTTGCTTGGGAATACGGCAGGTCAAGGGTAAGGGCCGTTTCCGTCGGGAACGCCACCATTACAGTTAGGTCTACCGTTAACCCCGCCCTGTTTGACACCGTAGAGATAAGCGTAAACGCCACGCCCACCGGCGTTATAGTGGAACCGTCCACCGCAAACGTGCCGCTTGACGGAACATTGCAATTTACCCACACGGTGCAAGGGCCAGAAGGGGTGTCGCAAGACGTTACATGGACAGTCAGGCCGGAAGATGCCGCCACCATCGCAGGCGGCTTGCTGACGCTTACGGGTGCGACGGTGAATCAGGAATTGACCGTTATGGCAACGGCGATGGGCACCGTCCCCCCGGTATACGGCTACGCCACGGTAACGGTAATCGCCCCCGAACCCACGGACATTATGATAAACCCGCACACCCCGACGATAATCCGGGGTGGCTATCCGCAGCAATTTACCGCAACGGTATTGCCGGCAGGGGCGACTCAAAATGTCGAGTGGGGCGTTGACCCCCAACCGGCAGGCGTTTCGATAAGCACAACCGGGCTGCTGGTGGTCGGCGGGACAACCGTAACCGGCGGCACGGTATTGACCATCACGGCAGCGATACCCAGCACAGGATTAACCGCCACGGCAACGGTAACCGTAGTCGTTACACCCACCAGCGTTACAATGAACCCGTATACCCCGACGATGATCCGAGGCGGCGAACCACAGCAATTTACCGCAACGGTATTACCGGCAGGGACACCTCAAGACCTTGCGTGGAGCGTTTATCCCGAACCCGCAGGCGTTTCGATAAGCGCGACGGGACTGTTGGCGGTTGATGGAACGACCGTAACCGACGGCACGGCATTGACCGTTACGGCCGCGGTACCCGGCACATCCTTAACCGCCACGGCAACGGTAACCGTAATCGTTATACCCACCAGCGTTACGATGAACCCGTATACCCCGACGATGATCCGGGGCGGCTATCCGCAGCAATTTACCGTAACAGTAACACCCGCAGGAATACTAGGAAACCTTCTGTGGAGCGTTTACCCCGAACCCGCAGGCGTTTCGATAAGCCAAACCGGCCTTTTGACGGTTGGCGGTTCGACCATAACCGATGGCACGACATTGATCGTTACGGCTACAGTGCCCGGCACTTCGTTGATCGCCACGGCAACGGTAACCGTAGCCGTTACACCCACCGGCGTTACAATGAACCCGTATACCCCAACGATGATCCGGGGCAGCTATCCGCAGCAATTTACCGCAACTGTATTGCCAGCAGGGGCACCCCAAAACCTTGCGTGGAGCGTTTATCCCGAACCCGCAGGCGTTTCGATAAGCGCGAGCGGATTGTTGGCGGTTGATGGAACGACCGTAAACCACGGTGCGACATTGACCGTTACGGCAACGGTACCCGGCACATCCTTAACCGCCACGGCAACGATAACAGTAATCGTTACACCCACCGGCGTTAGCGTAATGCCAGGAACCGCAAACGTGCCACGGGGCGGAACGCAACAATTTGCCGCAACCGTACTGCCAACGGATGCGCCACAAAATGTCATCTGGACAGTTTACCCCGAAACTGGCGGCACGCTTGGCGACACCGTCATAAATCAACAGGGCTGGCTGACGGTTGGGGCTGGCGCATCCGGAGCATTGATTGTCAGGGCTACGGCGGATGGTCATCCCGCGGCAACCGGTACGGCAACGGTAACGATACCCGACGATATTACCTGGACCGCCACCGCTGTAGGCAGCCCGACCACGACCGCGATCGACTTGGTCTTTAGCTCCGCACCTGCGGGCCTGCTTGCGTCGGACATAACAATAACTCCCGATACCGGTTCCGCGACAGCAGGAACCTTGTCCGGTACAGGGACAACGCTTACCTTGGCGGTTTACAATGTCTACGCTGGAATCGTGTATGTCTCGATTAACAGACTCGGGATTACGGGCGGCACCCAGCCAGTAACGCTTGTCGCGCCTGCGCCCGGCGAGGGAGGCTTCTCCATTAGCTTCGCGGACTTTCGCGACATAGAGACCGAAAGCACCGGCCCGACAGTCAGCATACTTGGCGGCCCGCAAACCATTACCGTAACCTATCCCGAACAATACGACCTCGGCAGCATCAGATGGTTCCTGGAGGGGATCGAAATCGCCCCCACCCCAGGGGGGCCTGTCTCGGGGATCAACGGTGGAACCCTTACCCTGGATTATCGCGTCCATGGCAACCAGATACGAACACACCGCGTGACGGTGGTGGTGCGCAAAGATGACGTGCCGTATAGCAAACTCATTACCTTTACAGTGGTACCGTAAAAAGGAGGAACGAGAGATGGGAGATATGCAACCGCGAAAGGGCCAGGCCCACAAGTTTTTAGGCACCGGGCTATTACTCGCCGCCTGTGGCTTCTTGTTCTTGTCTGGATGCCGAAACATGCTGCAACCGCCAGAAGTGGAAGCGGAAGCCGAATCAAACGAATCGCCTGGAACCCTTTTGCTGACGATCAACAGGCAGGGTGCCGGGCGGACGATCAGGCCGGAATCCTCGCTGGATCATTTTGTCAGATTCGACCTTGAGCTGATCGCCATATCCGGCGGCAATACGGACTTTGTAGTGAAAGACTGGACGATGGGCGATTCGATCGAACTGGGCGCAGGGGCTTGGTATTTGCGCGTAACCGCATTTCTGCCAGGCGAGGATGGAAATGGGCAACCCCTTGTACTTGAGGCGGCAAGGGGCAGCCATGAGGAATATATAAACGTGGCCCCAGGGCAAATCGTCGTTGGCAATGTCGAGCTTTCGCCGATTGCCGAAGGCCAGGGAACGTTTAGCTGGGACATAGGTTTTTTCCCAGGTGCCGCAGAAAGCATCGCCACCGCCAGAATGGAAATCAGGCGGAACGAATGGGACAACGCCCCGCTTTTCGGGCCTTTTTACTTTATCGGCGGCTGGCCGATGACCCCAAACCCTGGCTACCTTTCGATGACCGCAGGCCGATACTTCGTGGTTCTTGCGCTGTACAACGACCGCGGGGAAAGGGCGGGAGTGAGTGCGGTGCTGCATGTTTACCATAACATGGAAAGTCATCTCGACAAGACCTTTACGCCAGGCGATTTCCCCGTCTCGTTGCTGGATTTTGTTTTAAGCACATGGGATGGTTCGTCTTGGAATTTCGCCGCTGCGGGAATCACGGCGGGGCATTTTTCCTTTTTGGGAATCGACGGCGTTACCGCCGGCAACTTTGGCGAGGTCGTCCCATGGCTGGATCGGCTAACTTACTATTTCGGGTCTCCGCTTGGTTTGCCTGGGTTGCAAACATTGGTTGATGCCGCGATTGTCGGTGTTGAGGAAAACGCGATTCTGGTGCTTGGGGATAGCCTGGCCGATCGGCTTGCCTGGCTGCGGAGTAATGCGGCGGACGATACCAGTTACATAATCGCGCTAAGTGGTAATGAGAGTATTAGCCCTGCCTATAGCGGGCTGCCTGCTGGAAGGAGCGGCGTTACCGTTACGCTTATGGGTGACCTTGAAGGTGACGGGAATATGCGCACGATAAGCCTTTCGGAGAGTGGAAGGCTTATCGTGGTGGGAGAGGGGGTTACCTTTGTATTGGGCGACAATGTTACGCTAGGGGGCAGGCTTGGCAATGATGGCTGGTACTGGCATAGCAACAATGGGCCTCTGGTGCTGGTAAATGACGGCGGGTATATGGTCATGAACCATGGGGCTATGATTGCTGGAAATCTTGTAGGGGACGGTATCGGTGGCGGCGTGTGGAACTATGGTACTTTCACCATGCATGGCGGGGAAATCTCTAATAATAATGGTTGGGGCGGTGGTGTAAGGAACGTTGGCACCTTTTTTATGTATGACGGAGCTATTTCTCGTAATGCCAGTTCATCGAGCAGCAGTAGCGTGCTGAACTATGGCACCTTCATCATGCACGATGGGGAAATCTCTGGGAATACTCAGTCTGCTGGTGGCGGTGGTGGCGTATTGAACAACGGCGTTTTCACCATGTACGGCGGGGCGATTTCTGGGAATAATATCGACATCGGTGGTGTAAGAAATTATGGCACTTTCGTCATGTACGATGGGGAGATCTCTGGGAATAATACTTATAGTGATGGCGGTGGCATGTTTGTTGGCGATGGTGGCATCTTCCGCATGTACAGCGGTAAAATTTCCGATAACCTTACTTACTTTATGGGTTGGAGCGGAAACAGCGGCGGTGTGCATGTTGCGAATGGTGGAACTTTCCACATGTACGGCGGTAAAATTTATGGTAATAACAGCTACGACAGGGGTTGGGACTGGGCCTCGGATGGCATCGGTAGCGGTGGCGGCGTGCATGTTGCCAGCGGTGGAACATTCCGCATAAGCAACGGGATTATATTCGGCATTGATGCGGAAGAAGGGCTTAGAAACATTGCTGACATAGGCGCGGCATTGTTCAACAGCGGTACGGCCCAATTCGGTACTTTCAGCAACGGCACTTTTTCCAGGAATGGCGATTTAACCACCACCGACTATACTATAGAGGTGGTAAACGGCCTATTGCGTGTCGTCGTTACCTTCAATGCCAACGGCGGCACTGGGACGGTTCCCGAGCCTAGCCGAGGGTTTGCAGGGGATGAGATTGCCATTCCAACCCCCAGCCTTGAAAGAGACGGTTATTTCTTTGTCGGATGGAATACCAGCGCGGATGCAACGGGAACGGCGTATTTTGAGAGCGGTTCACCCCTTTTAGTTGGAAACGTGAATATTACCCTGTATGCAATTTGGTCCGAGTTTGAATTTGACCTTGCCAGTGGTACCATTACCGACTTTAGTGGCACGGACACGGAATTGATTATACCGCCCACGATAAACACTGTGGCGGTAACGGCCATTGGGGATTCGGCGTTTTGGGAGAGGCAGCTAATCTCTGTCGTCATTCCGGATGGCGTTACGAGCATCGGGAATAATGCGTTTCGGGAAAACCAATTAATTTCCGTCGACATTCCAGACAGCGTTACTACCATCAGGGAGGGGGCATTTGGGGGTAACACATTGACCTCAATAACCATACCAGGCAACGTGGACATTTCACCTCCTCCTAGTTATGATTTGTCCTTACATACCATGGGCACCCACGGCGAATCCTTCCTTGCCTTCTACAACTCCACCGGCCGCAGGGCGGGCACCTACACCTGGGACGGCACGCGGTGGATTTTCGACGGCGAAGGCGGTTTCACCATCAGCTTTACCGGTTTTACGGATGCCGCAGGTGGCGTGGAAGCCGAGTATACTACCGTTAGCATCCTGGCCGCTCCCGCCAACATTACCGTTGTCGGCAGTAGTTTCGATGGTATAAGATGGATTCACAACGGGGAACTGGTGCCAGACGCAGACGGACCGACCCTGGACTTTTCGACCCTCCACGGGAACCGGATCGGAATACACCACGTAACCGTGGAAGTGAACATTGGCGGCAGGTGGTACAGCCGCCACATCCGCATCAACGTAACAAGGTAAGGGGGGAATATGAAAAATGCGCAAACGTTTTTTAACGTAGCGAACGGCCGGGGGGCCGCTAAAGGAAGCCTTAACATGACTAAAACCATTGTCCCGGTACTGGCCGCGCTGTTGCTTGCCGCAAGCCTGCCGTCCCTGACCGGCTGCCGCAACACGCTGCAGCCGCAGAACGTCCCCGAAACCGCGCCGGCAACTGGCTCGCTTTTCCTCACGATAGGGCAAAGCAGGGCGCGAACCATTCAGCCCGACATTGCCGATGTAAATGATTTTGACACTTTCAGTCTGGAACTGTTTCACGTAGACACCGGCAACATCGTTAACATACCGAACTGGGACAAAGACCCCGTCGACGGCATGGCCGCCGGAAACTGGGAACTTACCGTAACCGCGTTCCTGCTCAATCCCGCAGGCTCCCACGTTGCGGCGGCGCAAACCGGCGCTCCCGTGTCTTTCACGGTAAGCGTGGGGGAAACCACGAACCTAAACGTGCTGCTTCTGCCGATTCCGGCCGGCACCGGATGGTTCAGTTGGAACCTAACCTTCCCCGGCACCCCGGCCTCAATGCGAATCACGCCCCTTGACGGCGGCACTGAAATAGACGGCATCCCCGTTCACGCCGGAGTCCCCGGCAACCTGGAACTGGAAGCGGGCCAGTACCGCGCACACCTAACCCTGCACCACGACGGCGAAACCGCAACCATAAGCAGAATCCTACACGTCCACCCCGGCATGACCAGCCACTGGGAGGAGGCATTCACGGAGGAGGATTTTCATAGAACGTTCTTGGATTATTTCCTAGAGTTGTGGGATGGTTGGCGGTGGAATCTGGAGTGGGTCCAGCAGGGGCATTTGGACATTTTGAGTGAGGAAGAGAGTATTGAAGGCTTAATCCCGCCCCTTATCTACTGGTTTAACGCCATCTATCGGCTTCCCTGGCACCCAGGTTATAACACTGCGGATGATTTAAGAACGTTGGTCGATGCCGCGCTGATTGCCATGGGCGTACAACTACAATTTTATTGTTGTTGTCATTTTGATGAAGGCACCATTCGTGGTTGGGTGCAAAATGGTTCGCACGTAGATATTCTGTATTTTTGGGGGTGGCACGGAGGAAGAGTAGCCATAGGTGGTGTTTACGAAGTGTGGTGGGATATGTCTTGTGGTATCTGTGGAAGTTTTCCCAGCATATGTCTCATAATCACTTTTGACGGAAACGGTTACTGGGGGTCAACGCTTCCGGGATCGATTGAAACATGGCACGGAGACTGGATACAGCTTCCGGTGTGGTATGCCGATAGGGAGATAGACGGCTACTGGTTTGCGTTCCGAGGATGGAGCACCAATCCGGATAGCACTTTCCCTCAATTTTCGCAAGGTGAAATGTTTGTTGTGGGAAGCTCCAACGTAACATTGTACGCAATCTGGTCCGAATATGGCTTTGGGTTTGATGATGGCGTGATTACCGGCTTTAGCGGTGGCAGTTCAGTAATAAATATACCGTCTGCAATTAACGGGATGCCAGTAACTTCGATAGGGCCTTCCGCATTTGCGGACAACCTGCTGACCTCGGTCGTAATCCCGGGGGGCGTTACCTACATCGGGGGTTCAGCGTTCGAGGGCAACCTGCTGACTTCGATAACCATACCCGGTGGCGTGGATATCGCCACCGGAACCTCGATGGGCGAGCACGGCGTATCCTTCCTTGACTATTACGAGGCCAACGGCAGACAGGCGGGGGTCTACATCTGGGACGGCACCCAGTGGATTCTCTCCAATTTAGTCCGCATCCAAGGCGGGACTTTCCTGATGGGATGGTGCCCCACTGGGGGCGTAACGCCTATGCGCTATGTAACGTTAAGCGGCTTCTACATGAGCAGGTTTCAGGTAACGCAGGGGGAGTGGTATGAGGTGATGTATCACTTGCCAGGGACTGGAGTTGGAACTCGGCGGCCTGGTTGGTTCAACGGGACTAACAACAACGTTGGTACAACGGTCACACCGACGTTCGAGTGGCGGAACCTTCCAGTGGAAAGGGTAAGCTGGTATGACGTTCTCGTGTTCAGCAACAGGCTTAGCATTCTTAGGGGGCTGACACCCGCATACAGCATAGGCGGCAGCACCAACCCCGATGACTGGGGGCCTGTGCCGACAAGTTCTCATCCGACATGGAACGCCGTCGAGATAGTCCCCGGCTCCACCGGCTATCGATTGCCGACCGAGGCCCAGTGGGAGTTCGCGGCGCGGGGCGGAATCGTTTGCCAAGGGAATTTTGCCATTTCTGGAAGCGATACTGCCGCCGATGTTGCGTGGACAGGGGAAAACAGTGGAAGCAGAACGCATGAAGTGGGTTTGCTGATGCCTAACGCCTTGGGTCTGTACGACATGAGCGGGAACGTTTTTGAATGGGTATGGGACTGGTTTGACACGTACCCGAATTTTCCGGAGACCGATCCCACGGGGCCGGCTGCCGGCGACCTCCGCGTGTCACGCGGCGGGAGTTGGCTCGCTACGCCTGCGAACGCTCGTTCGGCGAATCGTAGCAACAATAATCCCGTCAATCGGGGCATCGCTTTCGGCTTCCGGGTTGTGCGTCCCTGAGTTCCTGCGGCTCAGTCTCGAAGGGCTGGCAACGAAGCGCCGCCGCTCGCCTCCGGCGGGCGGGGAGCGCGGAGTGCCTGCCCTTCGCTGTGCGTCTTTGTTGATGCGGTTTTCTCGGGACGGGAAATTTCCCCATACCATCCTTGCACTCATTGCGGGTACGAGTGGGACAATAGCTTTGTTGATTCAAGACCTTGCCCGAAGGTATTCATCGATATCCCAAACAATATGGTCGTCGCCGAACGTGTGCAGGGCGGCGTAATTTTTGTCGATATATTCAATCGCGCCAGAACTTTTCAGCCTTTGATACGCCGTTTTGCCGTCAAGGTCTTTTCTGCCCTTGTAGGTCTCTATGCAGTAAACCACGAACTCGATATGTTGCAGGTCGTTTTCCTTCACGATACGTCAACCTTCCACGGGGAATTCTATATGCCCGGTAGTCAATTCCTGCTCCAGCAGATCCGTAAGCGCGACGGTGCTGAAGTGCCATAGCTTTGTGTTTTCGCGCTCGTAAATCCTGTAAAAATGTGAGTTGTAATATAAATCCAACGCTTCCCGCTTGGACACGTCCATCGTTTGGGCAAGGCTTTCAACGATGGGATGGGTTTGCAGTGCCATAAAGCCTGTGTAAGTGTCTTTATCCATCTTTTGCCGCCTTGCTTTTGACAAACTTCAATTCCGCATCAACTTCGTAATAACTGACCGTGGGGATTCCACACCCTTCATTGCGGCTTACAACATTATTGGCAAAACTTTCGGCTTGCTCCAAGTTCATGGTGGTGTAAAACCCGTTGCCAAAGTCCAAAGCGCGATTTGGTACGATTAGTTTTGGGGCCTCAACCGCAACATTGCTTCCATGATAAAGCAGCATGTTTCCATACTATGGCATGAGACGGGCTTTATTCAACCGCCCACTTGATATCTTCGCCGGGGAGTAGGAAAATAACCCATGAGGCAGGATGCCCCCCTCCTTCGCAACACGCTCTTGGCTTGTTATGGATACGCCTTTGGGAGTGCGGAAGTATAAGGTTGTGCGAACCTTGAAACCATCCTGGTTTTACGCTATTCTTGCATACAAGATATGCAAAAAAAGGCAAAACAAAAACAGGACGACGGAGCCGCCGCATTCCGAGGCATCCTTGACGGTTCCGAAACACTAATCGACCCGCTCTCGGGGATTCCCATAGAGGAGCAGGAGGAAATTCTAGCGCAGATAGACGGCATCGCCGAAAAAAACCGCCTGTCCCTTTCCGGGGGCATGGAAGCCGGCAAAAAAGGGCGTTTCGCGGCGAAAAAAAACGGCGGGCTTTTCCCGATTCTGGTAAACCTTATTATGCTTGTCGTGCTTGTCGGCGGTTTTTTTGCGCTTTCTACGTTCCAAAATGAGGCCAGCGCACAGGCTCGGGAGGGGGCAAGGGTGTTCAGCCCCGTGGAGCGCGCTTTGATTGCGGAAATACGCAGGGAAACCGACGGGCTTCTCGCGGCGGCAGATCGGGAGATCACCAGGCTTCAGTCCCCGCTGGCCGACGTGGAAAGGCAGTTGCAGGAGCTTGCCGCCGCTGGCGAGGCCCCGGAACAGGCGGAGGAACTGGAGCGTCTTATGATCCTACAGGGGGAGCTGCATGCGGAGCTGGATATGGCAAGGCAGGAGCGTTCCCGCATACTGGACGAGGCCCGCTCGATGGAGATGGCGCTTCAGGTGCAACGCGACACTCGTGTTTACGGGTATGACTCTGGTATCGTCGTCCCCGATGCCTCCGTGGGTGTCGGGGCGGACGCCGATGCCGCCGCGACTGCCCGCGCCGAACTGGAGCGGCTTTCCGGGGAATGGGCGCAGGCCGCGGCGGTGGAAGCCCAGATAACGGCCTTCTTTGCAAACGTCTACAGGCAAGCTGGCGAAAGCGGCATCTATGAGGTCGAGCGTACCGTGGAGGCCTTGCGGGAATTTATGGACGCTCCCGCTTTCCTGGCGATTGCGCCGTCAAGAAGGGAACTCCACGCCCAGGCGGTCTATGCCCTTGAAGCCCTGCTGGGCGAATACCGCAACGCTCATGCGACCATACTTGCCGGAACTGCGCCGCCAGACTCGCAGGGGGCATATGTCGAGTCTAGGCTGCAGGGTGAAATCGCCGAACTTGAAAGGCTGCTCGAGGAACGGGACGACACTATAGACACCCTTGGTGTCGAGATAGCGGGTTCCGAGCAGGTTATCGCCCAACTGCAAAGCGCCAATGTCCAGCTTCAAAGTTCCGTAGTGTCATTGCAGAATACAAATACGACATTGACCACACAGCTAAACACCCTGCGGGGAAACCTGTCCCAGCAAGCGCATCTTGACGAAACCGCCCGACAAGAGGCCGATATCCTACAATATTACATTCAGACGCTTCGGGCGGAAAACGTTACGCTTAATCAAGCAGTAAGTTACCTACAGACGCAAAACGAGGGGCTCAATCACCAGCTTACCCAAATTCGGGCGGCGGTGCAGAGGATGTCCCAATAATGCCTACCTAAAAATTTAGGCGACACCGCCCACCCTTAAGGAACCGCTGGATTCCGTTTTAATCAGCGGTTCCTTAGGTTGCCTATGGCGTAATGGCCCGCAGCTGGCGTTGGGTCTCCACCTCCAGTTTAGGTGTCGTGGCTCATAGCCTATAAGCCGTGGGATTCGGAATAGTACGACGTACCTTCTCCGAGTGTCAGAAATACCAAAAAAGCCCCTTTTCAGGGGCTTCTCGGTGTTAGCAAGGACAGGACTCGAACCTGCGACCTCCGGGTTATGAGCATGCCCTGCATTGCATTACGGAAACCCATTGCGTGTTATCTCGCCCCATCAAA